>Ga0160439_1000325_pt1 | contig 26236 bp, 26 predicted proteins | sample HID1975M_E0MG_FD_108201 | JGI IMG/M metagenome (GOLD analysis project Ga0160439, IMG submission 108201) | Enriched soil microbial communities from UW Madison campus, WI, USA - HID1975M_E0 MG | ecosystem: Environmental > Terrestrial > Soil > Unclassified | place: USA: Madison, Wisconsin... | reverse complement strand
GTTCCCGATGAGCATCTACGACAACATCGCGTTTGGCGTGCGCCTGTTCGAACGCCTGTCCAAGGGCGAGATGGACGAGCGCGTGGAATGGGCGCTGAGCAAGGCCGCGCTGTGGAACGAAGTGAAGGACAAGCTGCATCAAAGCGGCAACAGCCTGTCGGGTGGCCAGCAACAGCGCCTGTGCATCGCGCGCGGCGTGGCCATCAAGCCGGAAGTGCTGCTGCTGGACGAGCCGTGCTCGGCGCTTGACCCGATTTCCACCGCCAAGATCGAAGAGCTGATCGCCGAACTGAAGAACGACTACACGGTTGTGATCGTGACGCACAACATGCAGCAGGCGGCCCGCTGCTCGGACTACACCGCCTACATGTACCTGGGCGAGTTGATGGAATTCGGCCAGACCGACCAGATCTTCGTGAAGCCTTCGCGCAAGGAAACCGAAGACTACATCACGGGCCGTTTCGGCTGATCGCGTTTCGGATCGGTTCCTGATGCAAAACGGCGCGCCTGATGGGCGCGCCGTTTTGCATTGGGGGCAGGGTGGAATCAGGAACGCTGCAAGGCTGCCTTGGCGCCCTGGTGGGTGGATTCCGCCTGCGGATTGCCGGCGTAGCGGGCGGGGATCAAGACCACGAACACCGCCGCCAGCACGGCCGCGCACGAGAACGCGATGAAGTTCCAGGCCAGCGGTAGCTGCAGGCCGGCCAGGTAGCCGCCGACGATCGGGCCGCTCATGGCGCCGATGCGGGCGAACGACAGCGCCCAGCCCGTTGCCGCCCCGCGGGCGTGCGCCGGATAGTAGCCCGCCAGATAACCCGTCAGGATCAGCGACGAAGAAATGCTGCCCACGCCAGCCAGCGCCACCCACAGGTAGTTCACGACCAACGGATTGTTGTAGGTCAGGCAATAGATGCCCACGGCGCCCACCAGGAAGAACAGGGCGACGATCTTGCGCGGCTCGGTCTTGTCGGCGAACTGGCCCAGCACCAGGCCGCCGATGGCGGACGCCAGGCTGAACACCAGCAGGAAGGACAGGCTGGAGCCCAGGTCGTACCCGTTCTTGCGCATGATCTGCGGCAGCCACGTGTTCAGGCCATAGACCAGCATCATGCCCAGGAACAGGGCGCCCCAGAAGCACAGGGTGGCGCGCAAGTGGCGCGGCGAGAACACTGCCGCCATCACGTCGCGCCACGTGGCTTTGGCGCCCGTGACCTCGCGGGGGCGGAACGGATCCAGCGACACGATGCCCAGGCGCTGCGCTTGTGCGCGCGCGCCGGCTTCGTCGCCCTTGGCCAGCAGGTACTCCAGCGATTCTGGCAACAGCTTGGCCAGCACCGGCAGCAGCAGCAAGGGCAGGGCGCCCACGGCGATGACCGAACGCCAGCCCCAATGGCTGAGCAGCGCCATCGCCACCGCGGCCGCGCAAAGGATGCCCAGCGAATAACCCGAGTACATCACGCCATAGTTGAAACCGCGTTTGGCGGGTGGAGAATATTCAATGGTCAGTGCGGCGGCCACCGGGATCACGCCGCCCAGGCCGAGTCCGCCGATGAAGCGGAACGTCGCGAACCAGGCGGGCGTGGACGCCCAGGCCGCGCCGATCATCGTCAGCGAAAACAGGCTGACGCAGGCCAGCAGCATGCGGCGGCGCCCCAGCAGGTCGCTCAGCGTGCCGACCGCGAACGAGCCCAAGAACATGCCTGCCAAGGCGTAGCTGCCCAGCATGCCCAGCTGTATCGAAGACAGGTTCCAGTTCTTGTCGTCGGCCAATGCCGGCAGCACCGCCCCCATCACGCCCACGTCGTAGCCCTCGAACAGGATGGCCAGCCAGCAGACGAACAGCACGGTATAGGTGGTCCGCCGGGGCGCGGCCCAGTCGGATGGAGCGGAGGCGTTTGCCATGTGTTTCCCGATGGATGTCTATGCGTGTTTTTGCCCGAAGGCGGCCTCTGGTCATGCGCCAGAAACCGCAATTAATTTAGGCTTGAACTATATAGGTGTCAATCAGGAGATTGCCGGAAGGCAGGCTGGCTGGGGCCGATGGGCGGGGACGGCTCCCCGCCCGGGTGGGATTCTGGTATAGTTGCCACCCTTCGGGGCGTAGCGCAGCCTGGTAGCGCATCTGCTTTGGGAGCAGAGGGTCGTGAGTTCGAATCCCACCGCCCCGACCAATACATGAAAGGCCGTCAGTGATAGCAATCACTGACGGCCTTTTGTCGTTCTCGAAGGCAGGCGGCGGCGTAAGGCGCTTAGCGGATCGCCTCGGGCAGCCGAGACCAGATCGCCTCAGCCACGATCGACGGCGAGATGCCGTCCATGCCTGGGCCACCACACGGTTCAAGTGGGTGCAAACAGGGTGCGTAACGCATGACGGGGCTGCATCCGAACAGTCCAATCGTCGGGACGTTATGGGCCACCGCGATATGCATGCCCATGCTGTCATTGGTGGCAAAGGCCAGGGTGCGCGCAATGAGCGCCTGGCTTACGCAAATGTCCGTGGCGTCTTGCGTGATATCGAGCACGCGGATCGATGACGGTAACGCCGCGCGAATCTCTTGCGCGATGTGCCGTACATCGCTGGCGCCGCACAGCAGAAACGCCAGCTCAGGGTCGCGCTCGTGCAGGATTCGGGCGACCTGCGCAAAGGCCTGCGCCGAATAACGCCGCTTTTCCGCAGAGGCGTTCAAACCAAAGCCGACCATCCGCGGCAGCCCTTGCGTGAGGCGCGCGGCGGCAGTGATGGCATCCGGAGCGATTTCGAGCGAGGGATAGCAGGCCTTGTAGGGGCAGCCCACCTTGCGCAACATCGCCGGCAGCCAGGTGTGGGTATCGGGATGCGGCGTGCCCCTGCGGCGCACCCAAACCTGTTCCGTAAGCCAACGCGAAAAATGCGGATGATGCCAGCGCAGAAAGCCGACGCGCCGCGGGATGCCAGCCAGACGGGCGGCGGCCGCCACATGCGAGCGGAACGTAAACAGGAAAAGCGCGTCGTAGGAGCCGGCCGCCAATACGCTGCTTATTTGCGCGATGCGCGTTCGGCCTTGCAACTTGCTGACTTCTTTCAGCGGGACGACTTCTTTTACATAAGGCTGGGCCCGGAACAACGCCAGCGATGACTCCTGCTGCGTCATCAGCAGCGTGACGGGAGCCCCTGCGTAATCGGCCAGGGCACGCACGAAAACCATATTGAGGATGCCATCGCCAATTCCTCCGGAAATGTAAATGGCAAGATTGCTTGGCGCACAACCATCCAACGTCGACCCGTCCATATCGCTAGCCTGTGTAAGAGGATGACACCACCACGCCGGCTTGAACCGTGCGCTCTTAGCAGCCTGTTTGGCGGCAGATAATGCTGTTAGGCAACGGCTTGCTCAGAGTTGGATTCATGCATGGAATATTGATCCAACGGGCGTGGATTGTCGCTGATTTTCTACGCGCCAACCCCGGCCTGGCGCGTGTTTTACAGATTGGGGGGTAGGGGGTTTTCCCTGGATGTGGTTTCGGCGTTATTCGCTTATGTGGTTGAACTGGACCGATTCCGGCGCGATGCCGCCCTGGCGAAGCCGACCGTCCAGATCTTCCTGCACGCCGTCCCCGCTCTTCATTGAGGGCAGTTCCAGCCAATTCGCCAGCTCCCGCTTTGCCTGCGTCGTTTCCGAGATACTGCCGTTGACGAGCGCCACACTTTCTCCGCCGTCAAGTTTTCGATAGGTGATTTGCGTTTTCATCTTCTCTCCTAAAGCGCCGGGCGCGTGGTTATGCTTACGTCCGCCACGAGTATTGGGGACGTTGCACGGTTTCCATGCTCAGCAAGTATTGTTCCGCGGCCGCGGGGCAACGCTTGACCCTCACGTAACGTCATGTCCGACAGTTCGTTTTCGCCATCAACGGAGGAATTCATGCGGCTGAAAGTAGGAGAACTGGCTCGGCGTAGCGGATTGACCGTCCGCACGCTGCACCACTATCACGCGATCGGTTTGCTGACGCCTTCGGCGCGCGCCGACAACGGCTACCGGCTATACGGCCGCGACGATATCGCCCGACTGCACCAGATTCAGGCACTGCGTCGTTTCGGCTTGCCCTTGGCGGAAATCGGCGCCTACCTGGACCAGCCAGCCACGCCCTTGGACGCGATCATTTCGAAACAGATCGCGATGCTCGACCGCCAGATTCAGCAGGCCGCGAGGCTGCGCGAACGCCTGGCGCACCTGCAACGCCAGTTGGCGGACGGCACGGAGCCCGAGCTGGTCGATTGGCTATCGACTTTGGAGATGATGAGCATGTACGACAAGTATTTTTCACCAGATGAACTGGCCCGACTGCCGATGTACACCCGCAGCCCCGAGGGGGACGCGGATTGGATTGCGCTGATCGGGCAAGTGCGGCAGCAGATGGAGCAGGGCGCTGCGCCGGAGGATGCCGGGCCACGGGAACTGGCAGAGCGCTGGATGACGCTGCTGCTGCGAGACACCAACGGCGATCCCCGCTTGCTGGTGAAGCTGAACCAGATGCACGAGCAGGAGCCCGCGATGCAGGCGCACATCGGCATTTCACCTGCGATGCGCGACTATGTGCTGCGCGCCTTCTCGGAAGGCAAGCTGCGCTGCTACGAAAAATATCTAACGCCTGACGAAGCGCGATTCATGCGGGCGCATTACTACGATCGTATCGGCGAATGGCCGACGCTGATCGCGCAGGTTCGGGACGCCATCGATGCCGGCCAGGCGCCGGACTCCGCCCTCGGGCTTGAACTTGCGCGGCAATGGATGGCGCTCTTTTGCTCGTACGCCGGCAACGATCCCGCCACCCACGCAAAGTTCCGGCAGGCGCTGATGACCGACCCGGAACTGACAGCGGGCACGTGGGCCGACGACGCGACGCTGTCGTTCATGCGACGGGCGATGGGCGTGTTGGCGGCGGCGCGTTGACCTCGGTCTGCGCGGGATAAGGCATACTGCGCGACGCCAGGCGCAACCCTGCGCGTGACATGCTTTCGGCGTGTCGCGCGCCGCGTCCGATGGCGTTGCGCTGCCAGCGCAAAGATAAAAAAGTCGCGCCGTTCGATGCGCGACGTCGTCAACGAGGAGAGAGGGATGACGAAGCAATCCAGGATTCATGCTGTGTGCCGCCAGGTCGGCAGGGCGTTGTTGCCGGCCGCTCTGGCGGCGGGCTTGATTGCCGCGCCGGCCGCACATGCCGACGAGTATCCGTCGCAGCCGATCAAGCTGATTGTGCCGTTCGCGGCGGGCGGCGGCAACGACGGGATTGCGCGTCTGCTGGGGCAGTTGCTATCCGATGGTCTGAAGCAGCCCGTGGTGGTCGAGAACCGTCCCGGGGCGGGTGGCAAGCTGGGCGTGGAGCAAGGCCTGCGGGCCGCCCCGGACGGCTACACCTTGACCTTGATTTCCAATAGCTATTCGGTCAACCCCAGCCTGTACAAGCTGCCGTTCGATCCGGTGGGCGACATGACGCCGATCGGGATGATTGCGCGTGCGCCGTTCTTCGTGTCCGTCAATCCCAAGGTGCCGGTGGAGACCTTGGGTGAACTCGTCGCGCTGGCCAAGAAGAAACCCGGTGTGCTGACATATGCATCGTCGGGCACGGGCGGCATTTCGCACTTGGCGACGGAGGCCTTCCTGAAGACGGCGGGGATTTCCATGATCCATGTCCCGTACAAGGGGTCGGCGCCGGCATTGACCGATACGGTATCCGGCCAGGTCGATGCGATGCTGACGACCGCGGGCTCGACCTTGCCTTATCGCGCGGACAACCGCCTGAAAGTGCTGGCGGTGACGCTGCCCCAGCGCGTCTCGTCGGCGCCGGACATTCCGACGGTACGCGAAGCAGGTGTGCCGTATGATGTAACGGTGTGGTACGGAATTATTGCACCCAAGGGCGTGCCGCCCGCCATCCAGGCCAAGCTCAATGCGGCAATCAATGCCGCCGTCGTGCTGCCCGAGATGGCGGATCGATTGAAGGCGACGGGCGAGGCGGCCGCGCCAGGCAGCCCCGAGGACTTCCGGGACCAGATCGTGAAAGAGATCTCGCTTTGGGGCGATGTGGTGCGTGAGGCGGGCGTTACCGTCAACTGATGCGTGAGCCGGGCGCGGCCTTGAATGCCGCCGCCTGGGTCCGCAAACGCCGATTCCCTACTGGGCAGTCTCAAAAACGTAAGTCTGGCCGGACCCCTGGGACGGGTTGTACAGGGGGCACCATCCGTTCACCGGGGCAACGGTGCAGTACCGGTTCTGCCCGTACACCTGGGCGACCTTCCAGGTTTGCGTGTTGTCGGTGCGTTCAAGCAGATACTGCATCCGCACCCCCCGTTCTTTCTTGTCCCGTTCATCGATGTTCATCGTATAGCCCGGGGTAGGCGGCGTGGTGTTTCGGACGTGAGCCACGACGAACGCGCGGGTGTCGGATTGGACGTCGACGTTCACCACCTCGCGCTCGTAGCTTTGCGTGTCGCATTTTTCTTCGCCTGCCCGATTGGCCGAGAGCGCTGGCGTCGACAGCTCGCCCAGCGTCGAGCGGAACGGGCGGTACAACTCGGCCAATTCCTTGCAGACGGAGGCCGCGTATCGCTCTTCCTCGTCGCGGACGTGCCACCAGGACTTCACGGCGGCGTCGGGGGTGTTGGCCGCGATCTTCAATTGCGGCGTGGCTGCCTGCAGGCGGTTCCAAGGCGATTCTTCTTTGGAGCAACCGGCCAACACAATGGCCAGCGCCACCAGCAATGCAGGTTTTGTCACAACTACGGGTCCGGTAATGTAGGGTGGCGTCATGATACCGCTTTCGAAATAAGCCCTCGGCACTGCCCACGCTTTACGGAGCTGCCGAGGCGGTTTTCGCGCAAGGGGGATCGTGTTAATCTTTGTCCTATGACAATGTTGTGTCGCCGAGGCTCAAACCGTGAACGCTGAAAAGACCGCCGATATCTCCCAGACGCAGCCGCTGCACGACCTGCACAACCGCTGGCCCGAAGCGGAATCGGTCGAGGATTTCCGCCATAACCTGGCGGCGGTGCATGCGCGCATCGCGGCGGCGTGCGGCCGGGTAGGGCGTGATCCCGCCAGCGTGCGCCTGTTGCCCGTCAGCAAGACCAAGCCCGAGGCCAGCATCCGGCTGGCCCATGCTGCCGGCTGCCGCTTGCTGGGTGAGAACAAGCCGCAGGAGGCATTCCGCAAATGGGAGGCCACGCAGGACCTGCATGATCTGCAATGGTCCGTGATCGGCCACTTGCAGACCAACAAGGCCAAGCTGGTGGCGCGCTTTGCCAGCGAATTCCAGGCGCTGGACAGCCTGCGTGTGGCCGAGACACTGGAGCGGCGCTTGCAGGCCGAAGGCCGCGCGCTGGACGTGTTCGTGCAGGTGAACACGTCGGGCGAGGCCAGCAAGTACGGCCTGCATCCCGACGACGTGCCTGCCTTCCTGCGTGCGCTGCCCGGGTTCCCGGCGCTGCGCGTGCGCGGACTGATGACGCTGGCGCTGTTCTCGGCCGAGGCCGAACGGGTGCGCCAGTGTTTTGTCCTGTTGCGCAATCTGCGCGATCAACTGCGGCAGGACGCGCCTGCGGGCATATCGCTGGACGAGCTGTCGATGGGCATGTCCGGCGATTTCGAGATCGCCATTGAAGAGGGCGCGACCGTCGTGCGGGTGGGCCAGGCGATCTTTGGCGCACGGGCCCTGCCCGACAGCCACTATTGGCCGACTGCGCAAGACAACGGCGCCGATTCGTGAGTGCTGCCGGCTGCCCTTGATGCGCCTGGCGCGCAACCTTCTTTTGTTTGAAAGGTCCCGACATGACCCGAAGTGCCGTTGCGATCCGTCATCTTCATTTTGAAGACCTGGGCACGCTGGAGCCGCTGCTGCGCGAGCGCGGCTACGACGTGCGCTACGTCGATGCGACCACGCAGGAATTGCGGGCGCTTGATGCGCTGGCGCCCGACCTGCTGATCGTCCTGGGCGGGCCGATCGGCGCGTTCGACGACGCGACCTATCCGTTCGTCAAAGACGAACTGGCCTTGGTGCAGCGCCGTCTGGCCGCGGGCGCGCCGATCCTGGGCATCTGCCTGGGCGCGCAGTTGATGGCCCGCGCGCTGGGCGCCCGGGTCTATCCGCTGGGCGTCAAGGAAATCGGTTTCGGACCGCTGCAGTTAAGCGAGGAGGGCCGCCAATCCCCGCTGGCGCTATTGGGCGACACGCCGGTGCTGCATTGGCATGGCGACCAGTTCGACATTCCTGCGGGGGCCTCGCGGCTGGCCGGGACGTCGATCGGGCAAAACCAGGCCTTCTCGCTGGGCGACGCCGTGCTGGGGCTGCAATTCCATCTGGAGGCCGATACCCACTCCATGGAACGCTGGCTGGTCGGCCATGCCTGCGAACTGGGGCAGGCAGGCATCGACCCGCGCACGCTGCGGGCCCAGGCGGAGGAGGTGCAAGCGCGTCTGGCCGGTGCGTCGCGCGCGGTGTTCCAGGCGTGGCTGGATGGGATAGAAGGCTAGGCCGGCAGATAGTCGCGGCCGCGGCGGCGGGCTTGGGCGCCGCCGCAAGCTGGCGATAACCGCGTGACGCGCACTCAGGCCACGCAGTCCACGTAATAGCGCAAGTTCCCGTCGTCGTCCCGCAGTTCCACGAATCCGTGGATGTCGGTGCCGAAGCCCGGGCAGGACCGGTTGAGCTCGCGCGAGAACTTCAGGTAATCGACGATGCTCCGGTTGAAGACCTCGCCCGGGATCAGCAGTGGAATGCCGGGCGGGTAAGGGGTGATCAGGCTGGTGGTGATGCGGCCTTCCAGGTGGTCGATTTCGACGCGCTCGGTCTTGCGATTGGCGATGTGCGCATAGGCGTCGCTGGGCTTCATGGCGGGCACCGCTTCCTTCGTGTACATCTCGGTCGTCAAGCGCGCGATGTCGCTCTTGGCGTAGATCCGGTGCACGTGCTGGCACAGGTCGCGCAAGCCCATTTCCTCGTAGCGCGGATACTTCCGGCAGAACTCCGGCAGGATGCGCCACATCGGCACGTTGCGGGCGTAGTCGTCCTTGAACTGCTGCAACGCCGTTACCAGCGAACTCCAGCGGCCCTTCGTGATGCCGATGGTGAACATGATGAAGAAGCTGTAGAGGCCGGTCTTCTCGATGATTACGCCGTGTTCGGCCAGGAATTTTGTCACGATGGACGCCGGGATTCCGTCGGCGGCGAAACGGCCGTCCATGTCCACCCCGGGCGTGACGATCGTGGACTTGATGGGGTCGAGCATGTTGAAGCCGCTGGCAAGCGGGCCGAAGCCGTGCCACGCGTCATCGTCGCTCTCGTCCGAAATAATCCACTGCGCCGCGCTGCCGATGCCTTCCGCTTCAAGTTCGTCCGGTCCCCACACCGTGAACCACCAGTCGTCCGCCGTGAATTGTTCGCCGACCTGCCGCATCGCGCGCCGGAAATCCAGCGCTTCGATGATGCTCTCTTCGACCAGGGTCTGGCCGCCGGGCTGCTCCATCATCGCTGCCGCGACGTCGCAGCTGGCGATGATGGCGTACTGCGGCGACGTGGAGGTGTGCATCAGGTAGGCCTCGTTGAACAAGTGGCGGTCAAGCCTGCGCGTGGCCGAGTCCTGCACCAGGATGTGGCTGGCCTGGCTGATGCCCGCCAGCAGCTTGTGCGTGGATTGCGTGGAGTACACGATGGAGTCGCGCGGCCGCGCGCGCTTCTTGCCCATGGCGTGATACGTGCCGTAGAACGGATGGAAGGCCGCGTGCGGGATCCATGCTTCGTCGAAGTGCAGGGCTTCCACGTAGCCGTCGAGCGCGGACTTGATGATCTCGGTGTCGTAGAGGATGCCGTCGTAGGTGGATTGCGTCAGCACCATCACGCGCGGCTGGACCTGGTCGGCATCCACCCCCGCCAATAGCGGATGGGCGCGGATCTTCGCCTTGATGGACTCGCGCGAGAACTCATCCCTGGGGATCGGCCCGATGATGCCCAGGTGGTTGCGCGTGGGCCGCAGGAAGACGGGAATGGCCCCGGTAAGCACGATGCCGTGCAGGATGGACTTGTGGCAGTTGCGGTCCACCACCACCACGTCGCCTGGCGCCACCAGATGCTGCCAGACGATCTTGTTGCTGGTGCTGGTGCCGTTGGTCACAAAGAAGCAGTGGTCGGCGTTGAAGATGCGCGCGGCATTGCGTTCGCTGGCGCCGATGGCGCCGTTGTGGTCCAGCAATTGGCCAAGTTCCTCCACCGCGTTGCAGACGTCGGCGCGCAGCATGTTCTCACCGAAGAACTGGTGGAAGACCTGGCCGACAGGGCTTTTCAGGAAGGCGACGCCGCCCGAGTGGCCGGGGCAGTGCCAGGAATATGAACCGTCTTCCGCGTAGTCGAGCAGCGCCTTCAGGAAGGGCGGCTTGATGCCGTCCAGATAATTCCTGGCTTCACGGATGAGGTGGCGCGCGACGAATTCGGGCGTGTCCTCGAACATGTGGATGACGCCGTGCAACTCGCGCAGGATGTCGTTCGGCATGTGGCGAACCGATTTGGTCTCGCCATAGATATAGATCGGCACATCCACGTTGCGGCGGCGGACCTCGCTGATGAACAGGCGGATGTTCTGCAGCGCCGGCGCGTCTTCGGCGTTTGGCGTGAATTCTTCGTCGTCGATTGACAGGATGAAGGAACTGGCCCGGCTCTGCTGTTGCGCGAACTGGCTGAGGTCATGGTAGCTGGTGGCGCCCACTACCTCGAAGCCCTCGGTCTTGATCGCTTCGGCAAGCGCCCGGATGCCCAGTCCGGAGGTGTTCTCTGAACGGAAGTCCTCGTCGATGATGACGATGGGGAAGATGAAGCGCATGGTCGGTCCTGTATCGAGGCGACGCCAACGGCGTGGCGGTCAGCGGCTCGGGACGGCGAAGACGGGCAATCCCAAAGCCTTGTGGGGGACAAAGGCGGGATGGGACGGGGGCACCGGCTCAAGTTCCTATCATGTCCTGGATTATTATTATATATGTCCTAGGACAAAGTTCGGGCGCAGGCAGTGCTCACGTCTTGCCAACGGCGGTTAACCCAGGCTGTGCTTGAGGTCTTGGGCAAGCCGGGCGCATTGCGCCGGCTCGATGTTCGAGATCGTGATACGCAGGCCTTTGACCGCGTCCTGGACGGAAAAGGCGTCTCCGTGGCGGACCAGCCAGCCTTGACGGGCCAGCGCCAGGGCAATGGCTTGGTCGTCGGTCTGCAGCGGCACCCAAAGGTTGAGGCCGTCGCCTTGCGCCAGGAAATCGATGTCTTGGGCGAGCAGGGCGTCTTCCAGTGCCTTCCGGCGGCGAACGTAGTCGGCTCGGGCCTGCGTAAGCAGCGCGACCGTTTCGGGCTGTGTGAGCTGGACTTCGACAATGTCCTGCAGCAGGTGGCTGACCCAATTGGTGCCGGTGGCCAGACGCAGGCGCAGTTGCCGGGACGTGGCGGAATCGCTTGCAACCGCGGCGAGCCGGACATCAGGACCCAGCGCCTTGCTGAAGGAACGGATCAACGCCCAGCGATAGGCATTGTCGGGAATCGGCGAATGGTAGGGAGCATTGGACAGCAGGGCGAAGTGGTCGTCGACGATCACCATGACGTCCGGATGCCTGGCCAGCAGGCGCGACAGTGCGCGTGCCCGTTTGTCGCTCAGGTTGCAGCCGGTGGGATTGTGCGCCCGCGGCGTGATGATGACGGCCTGCGCGCCTTTGGCCAGAGCCGCCTCCAGCCCGTCGGCCTGCATCCCTTGCGCATCGACGGGAACGCCGACGGTTTGAAGCCCGATGGTCCGCAGTGTGTTGATGCTGCTGAGGAAGCAGGGGTTTTCAACGGCCACCTTGTCGCCGGCGACCAGATACGCGCCCAGCAGCCGCTCGATGGCGTCCACCGCGCCGTGGGTCAGGTCGATCTCGAAGCGGGCAGGGGCATCGGGCTGGAACCATGTGCGCAGGTGGTCTTCCAGCCCTGCATTGATGATGGGCTCGCCATACAGCCGGGTTTTGTAGGGACGCAGGCGCAGCGCGGCGTTGGCGTCCGGCAGCCAGGCCGGGTTCGGGTTGCCGCTGGCGAAATCGGTCAGCGGGGAATTGGCCAGGGTGCCTTCCTGTTCGCCGGCCTGGAATGGGTCGCGGATGATCGTGCCCAGGCGTCCTTGCGTCACGGCAATGCCCGCGGTGACAAGCCGCCGGTAGGCGGCGGCGACCGTATTGCGGTTCACGCCCAGGTCCACCGCCAGATCCCGCACGGGCGGCAGGGATGCGCCCGCGGATAACTGCCGGGACAGCGCCAGGGTGCGCACGCAGTCGTAGATCTCCGCAGCGGTCTTGCCGTGAATTTTCATATCGTCCTGGGACAGTTCTTGGAATCAGGCAGGCCAGAAACCATTTCGTCCTGTCTGGCGCGCCTGGGCTGATTTTGCCATAGCGCGTGCGGACGCCGGTGTTGTGCCCTAAGCGGGCAGGCTGAAGAGGAACGCGCGTAGCGCCGCACCGATTTCGTGGGAGAGTCCTCCTGCACATAATGGATGCCGCGAACGGTCACTTCGTGCTGGTGGGCCAGGTGCGGCAGTGTTCCAGTGCCCGGCCGGTAAGCAGGGCGCCTGGCTCGGCGCTGATCAGCAGTTTGGGCCTGTTGTCGCAAGACGCTTGGCTGGCTTACCCTGGCATTGCTTCGCCTCTCCCAGCCGGCGCAGCTCGTCCAGGGTCTGGCGCACTAGCAGAGACGGCCGGCATTCCCGGCGGATGAACATGCCCACTGATCGCGACAGGGCGCCGTGCAGCCGGGTCTTGGCTACGCCGCGGTGGGCAGTATGGTCGAACGACGATTCCGGCAACAGGGCGATGCCGCAGTTGGCTTGCACGAAGCGCGCGATGGTGTTGAGGTCTCGCAGTGCATAGGTCGGGTGGAAGGGCTGAGATTCGCGCCGGAAAGCGCGTTCGGTCAGCACGTGCACGCTGGTTCCCGGTGGCATGCTGATCAGCGGCAGCTTGGCAAGCTCGGCCGGTATCCAATGCTTGATGGCCGGCTTGGCCTGACGGCTGTGGAACAGCACGAAGGGCTCGGTAAAAAGTTCCTGGTAGAGCAGGTCGGGCGATCCCTCATCGCCCATCGCGGTGACGGCAATATCGACGCGGCGATCGCGCAGTAATTGCAGGGCCTCGCTGGCGATGGGGTCGTGCACGTCGATGCGGGCGTTCGGGTTTGCCTGCGCCAGGTTCTTGAGCAACTGGGGCAGCAGCGACGCCGCCAGCGTCGGCAGGGCGGCCACCGCGACGCGGTTGTTGCGGTCGCGCAAGCGCTGGGCAAGCTCCAGCATCCCATGCTCGTAGTGGGCGGTGATGCCACGGGCGATCTCCAGGATATCCTGCCCTTCGCGGGACAGGCGCACCATGCGGGTGCTGCGCTCGAAGAGTTTCGTCCCCATGTCTTCTTCGATTTCCTTGAGCAGCTTGCTGAGCGTCGGCTGAGTGACGTGCAGCATTTCAGCGGTCTTGTGAAAGCTCAAGGTCTGGGCCAGCAGCACGAAGGCCCTCAGTTGTCTCGTCGTCAGATTCATTCTTTTTGTCTATCAATAACGTTCGGATTGGAACTTAACGCGCCTGCCGCGTGGCCTTAGTCTGTGCATCAGGCATCGTCTAGGGAGTTCGAATGTTTCGCCTCGATGGAAAGGTAGCGTTGGTGACCGGGTGTGGCACGCTCGGCGACGGGTGGGGAAACGGGAAGGCCACCGCGGCGGTCCTGGCCAGGCTGGGAGCGTCGGTGTACGGGTGCGACCTCGATATCGAGGCGGCCCGGCAATCCGCCGAGGTGATCGCCGCTGAAGGCGGCGACATCCAGGTGCGGCAAGCCGATGTCCGGGACGCGCGGCAGGTGGCCGAACTGGTCCAGGCCTGCCTCGCCGCCCATGGCCGCATCGATATCCTGGTGAACAACGTCGGCCGCTCGGAACCGGGTGACCCGGTCACGATGTCCGAGGAGTCCTGGAATGATCAAATCCAGGTCAATCTGACCTCCGCGTTCTTGTGCTGCAAGCACGTCATACCCCTCATGAAGGCGGCCGGCGGCGGGTCGATCATCAACATCTCATCGATTGCCGGGCTGAGATATGCGGGCAAACCCCAGGTGGGCTATGCGGCGGCCAAGGCGGCTCTGATGCAGATGACCGCGACGACGGCGGTCATCTACGCCAAGGACGGCGTGCGCATGAATTCGGTCGTGCCGGGGCTGATGTTCACGCCGTTGGTCGAGCGCCTGGCGCAGAAGTATGCGGGCGGTGATTACGAGGGATTCGTGGCGCACCGGCACGGGCAGGTCCCGACCGGGCGCATGGGCGACAGTTGGGATGTCGCCCATGCGGTGGCATTCCTGGCTTGCGACGAAAGCCGCTACATCACCGGCCAGCAGTTGGTGGTGGATGGCGGTATTACCCTCAGCACGCCCTAGGCGAGGACGGCATCATGCTCAGCACAAGCAAACCGCCGGGCCGCGTGGCCGGCAAGGTCGCCCTGGTTTTCGGGGCCGGTTGCGTGGGACCTGGCTGGGGCAACGGACGCGCCATCGCCGTCCGTCTGGCTCAGGAGGGCGCTCTGGTGATGGCGGTGGACAGGCAACCGGACTCCCTGCCCGAAACGTTGGAGCACGCGGGCGAATTCCGCGGGAACATCGAAACCCACATCTGCGACGTGGGCGATTCCGGCCAGGTCGGCCGCCTGGTCGACACGGTGCATCAACGGCACGGCCGCATCGATGTCCTGGTCAACAACGTCGGCGGGCCCATTCCGGGCGGTGCCACCGCGCTGTCCGAAGCGGATTGGCAGCGGCAGCTCGACTTGAACCTGACCTCGGTGTTCACGACATGCCGGCATGTGCTGGCCCTCATGGCGCGGCAAGGCAGCGGCGCGGTCGTCAATGTTTCCTCTACGTCGGCCATCCGTTGGACGGGCGCGCCCCAGGTCGGATATGCCGCCGCAAAGGCCGGGGTGATGCAGTTCGGCCGGGTGGCGGCGGTGGAATACGCCAGGCACGGCGTGCGGATCAACACGGTGTTGCCAGGGCAGTTGCACACGCCGCTGGTGGATGCGTTCCTGGCGACCCAACAGGCAGCGGGAGATGTCCAGGCGCTGCTGGACAAGCGCCAGAAGCGCATCCCCCTGCCATTCATGGGCGATGGGCGGGACACGGCGAACGCCGTGCTTTTCCTGGTCTCGGACGAGGCCAGATTCATCACCGGCACCGAGCTCATCGTCGATGGCGGCATGAGCGCGCGGTGCGATTGACAACAAGGGGGAGTCACGATGGCAAGAGTCGCCTACGCAGATATTCAGAATCCTGAAACGCGGCCGCTGGTCGAACGCATTCAGCGCGAACGTTCCAGTCTGCCGAATCTCTACAAGATGCTGCTCAACAGTCCGCCTGTGGCCGAGGGCTGGCTGAACTACCTGACGGCCATTCGCCAGAAAAGCAGCCTGCCGCCCCGCTTGAGGGAGCTGCTTATCCTGCGCGTGGCGGTCCTGAACGAGGCCGATTATGAATTCGAGCAGCACCTGCCCATCGCGCTGCAGGCGGGATGCGGTGAACATCAGGTCGAAGGCGTGAAAGCAGGCGATTTCACCGCATTGGAGAGCGGTGAGCGCGCGGCCATGGCCTATTGCGACGAGATGACGCGTTCGATCCGCGTGCGCGACGCGACTTTTGCCGCGGTTCGCCACGCCTACGACGACAAGGCGATCGTGGAGATCACGGCCACCATTGCGGCCTACAACATGGTGTCGCGGTTCCTGGAGGCCATACAAGTCGATCACGAGTAAACGGCGCAAGCCGGACATAACGATAATGGGAGACAACCATGCACCACCATTTTGGCGCTGTCGTGGCATCCGTTGCGCTGGGCTTTGCCCTGAGCGCGCCGGTTCATGCCGAACCGGCCTATCCGGCCAAGCCGATCCAGCTCGTAATTCCTTTTGCGCCCGGGGATACCGATCAAATGCTGCGGCCGATCACGGAGAAGATGGGCCAGTACGTGGGCCAGCCGCTGATCGTGAACTACAAGCCCGGCGCGGGCGGCGGGATCGGCGCGGCTTTCACGGCAGCGGCGGCGCCTGACGGCTATACCATTGTCGGCAGTTCGCCCGGGTCACTCGTCGTCGTGCCGTTGGCCAACAAGGAAATCAAGTACACCACCGACTCCTTCACGCCGGTCGCGGCCATTGCGCTGGGCGGCATGATGATCGTCGCGCAGGGCAACTCCAAGTACAAGACGCTGGCCGATGTGGTGGCCGACGCCCGGGCGCGGCCCGACGCCATCGCCTACGGGACCTCCGGCGCTATGGGCATCAGCCATCTGTTGGGCGAGACGTTCGCCGCGGAAGCGAAGATCAAGCTGCGCCACATCCCTTTCCAGGGAAGCACGCCCGCCGTGACGGCGCTGCTTGGCGGGCATACTGATATTGCGGTGTCCGCGGTGGGGCCGGCGCAGGCGCATATCCAGGCAGGCGGACTGCGGCCGCTGGCTGTGTTCAGCGACAAGCGCCTGCAGGCCTACCCCGATGTGCCGACGTTGCGCGAACTGGGGTACGCGGTGGGCAGCCCCACGATCTACGGCCTCATGGCGCCCAAGGGCACGCCGCCGCAGGTGGTCGATAAGCTCTATCAGGCTGCGCGCAAAGTCGTGGCGGAGCACGGGGCCGAGGTGGACAAGACGCTAGCTGGCCTGGGCGCAGAAGTCAGCGTGCTGGGACCAACGGAATATGGCGCCTATCTGCAGCAGCAGCGTGCGCTGTTCTCGCGTGCGATCGGGCTTATCCGCGAGTAGAGGCCATGCGAGGGCCCCGCCGCAAGCCGGGGCTCAGGCTGCGTCCAGGCAGTTTCGTTCGGTCAGATGCTGCAGGAACATCCTTGAGAGCGTCCGCTCGGGGCGCAGCGTACTCCACAGCACATGGCTATGCACCTGGATGTCCGGCACCAGCGGCCGATGCGTCAGGCCCGGGATCGGCAATGCGGCAAGCAGGCTGGACTCCACCAGCGCCACGCCGGCTCCATGGAATGCGAGCACGATGCCCGTCATGGAAGTCGATACTTCCAGGCGGATGTCCAGGGGGCGGTCCATGAAGGCGCTCAGGCGATGCCTGAGCAGGGCCTGTGGCACGTACGTGATGATGGGGTAGGGCGCCAGGTCTTCAATCGAAATCGCGGCCAACTGCGCCAGCGGATGCGTCTGCGGAAAAATACAGCTGAGCATCGCGCCGCCGACCCGCAGCGATTCGATGCCCTGGCGGTCTCCTTGCGTGAACGCCACGCCCAGGTCGATCTGTTCGTTGATGAGCCGTTCGGCGATCAGGTTGGAATCCATCGACTGCAGAGAGATGCGGACCTTGGGGCGCGTTTCGACGAATTCGGCGACCGCCTGCGCCAGCCACGCATTGGCGATCGGCGAGCTGGCGGCGATCGACAACGACCCCTGTATGCCCTCGGCCAGGTCTTGGCTGAAGCGCTCCAGGCCGGTGACGCGGCCGAAGATGTCCTGCACTTCGGGCAATAGCGCGCGCGCTTCCGGCGTGGGCTCCAGGCGCCCGCCCTGGCGCCGGAACAGGATAAAACCCAGGCGTTGCTCGAAGTGCTTGATCGTCGCGCTGATGGCGGGCTGCGTGACGTTGAGCAGCGCGGCCGCGCCGGTGATCGAACCGGACATCATGACGGCGTGGAAGGCTTCCAGGTGGCGTAACTGGATCCGGGACAGCATCGTGGCGTCTCCATAAGCAGGCTTTATGGCCGGCATCGTTTTCGTGATTGGCTCCCATGTTAGGCCACTCCCTAGAATCCCGGAACGCTTCATTTTCTGCAGGAGTCCCCATGTCAGCCACCCAGCAAACGGTCTATCGTCCCGAACAGGAAGACCTCTACTTTCCCGCCTACCCCACGTTTGATTCGATCCCGGCAGAGCGCTGGCATCGCCGCCAGAGGCTGGCGGCGGTATGCCGGGTTTTCGCCAAATTCGGCTACGAGTACGGCTTCGCCGGCCATGTGACCGTGAGGGATCCCGAGCATCCGGATCTGTACTGGACGAATCCGTTCGCGATGGATTTCGGACGGGTCCGCGCCAGCGACATGCTGCTGGTCGACCATCTGGGCACGGTGCTGGAAGGACGCTGGGCAGTCAATCGCGCAGGTTTTGTCCTGCATTCGGCGATTCATGAAGCGAACCGCGACCTGGTGGCGTCCTGTCACGCGCACACCACCCATGGCATGGCCTGGGCCGCGCTGGGCCGCGAACTCGATCCCATCACCCAGACCGCCTGCGGATTCTACGAGGACCAGGCCCTGATCACCGAAGAAGCCGGCGCAGTGGTGGTCGAAAACCTCAAGGGCCATGCGGTGGCCCGGGCCTTCGGCAATGCCAAGATCGCCATCCATCAGAATCACGGCCTGTTTTCGGCCGGACGCGAATCGGTGGAAGAAGCCGCCTGGTGGTTCATCGCTGCGGAGCGCGCGTGCGAAATCCAGCTCAAGGCTGAGGCCACGGGTAAGCCCCTGAAACTGATCGGCCGGGAAGCTGCCCTGCATTCCAAAAAGCATCTGGCGACCCCTTTCATGGCCTGGCTGCACTTTCAGCCCATTTATGACGCAATCGTGCGCCAACAGCCCGACTGCCTGCTCTAGCTCGCACGCGGGCCCACGCCTCAAAACAAGAAATAGACTGAACTCAAGGAGACAAACCATGGCAATCGCCTTTCATCGGGGCGCCCTGCGCGCCGCCATCCTGACCGTTGCGGGCTTCTGTTCGCCGGCGCTGGCCGCCTGGCCCGGCGACAAGCCCATCGAACTGGTGGTCGGATTCGCTGCGGGCGGGGAAACCGACGTGCTAGCCCGCACCTTGGCGCCTTACCTGCAGAAGCACCTCTCGGGCGCCGCCAACCTCATCATCGTGAACAAGCCTGGCGCATCGGGCGCGATCGCCAACGCCTATGTGCAGCGGGCCGCGAAGGACGGCTATACAGTCGCGATGGTGAATACGCCTCCCATGAACTTCATGCCGGTGGTCCAATCGACGCCCTACGACCCCGACAAGTTCGCTCTGATCGGCCGCGTCGTCAGCGACCCGACGCTGTTGGTCGTGCGCGCCGACAGTCCATACTCCTCGTTGAAGGACCTGGTGGCAGCGGTCAAGGCCGGACGTGCCAACGTCAGCATCGGTCAGAACGGATTGGGCAGCAATGGCGGCGTGGCACTGAGCATCTTGACGCAGGAGAGCGGCGCCGCGTTTACCGAGGTGCCATTTACGGGAACCGGCCAATCGAAAATCGCGTTGATCGGCGGCCACGTCGATATGATTTTCTCCAGTCATACGGCGGTGCCCAACCCGGCCGCAGAGCAGACCAAGCTGCGCGTGCTCGCCCAGTTCGTCGACAAGCGCGCGCCGATGCTGCCGGACGTGCCCACCGCCAAGGAAGAAGGGTTTGATGTGGTCGTCCCGTCGGATCGGGGGTTGGCAGTAGACAAGGACGTGCCGCCCGAGATTCGAGACCGCTTGCAGGCGGCGTTGGAGGCCGCGCTGAAAGATCCGGAGTTCCTGGCCGCGGCGCAGTCCTTTTCGGCCATCTTGGCCTATAAGCCGGGCTCCGCGTGGCAGCAGGACATCGATGCGGCCAAGGCACCGCTGGCCAAGCTGGCGGCCAGCCTGAAGCAGCGCGCAGCAGGTCGCTGAAAGGGGCGTGCGCCTTGCGCGCACGCATGGCCTGCTGCTACCCCGCTGCGGGCAGCAGCCGCATCCCGGTCCGTCTCACGAACTCTTCATACGTGATCGGCGGGCCTTCCTTTGTGCTGGCGCTGTTGGCCTGCCAGTGCACCCACGAGCGTCCCGTCGTGGCGTCGTACACGAGCTTGAAGAGATGGCTGGGCACCGCCACACCGGATCCGATCGTCTTGGGCTTATCGCCGTAGACCGGGCCGGTGAAGATGTAGACATCGCCCGGGGCGCGCATGACGTACTTGCGCGTGTCTTGCTCGATGCGGCTCCACGCCCCGCTGTTGTGTATCTGGTCCTGGGGCACCATGTTGGCCAGCGAGAAGCTCTGCGCCATGGTGTCCTTGGAATACATGTCGGCGGCGGGCGCCATGTGGCCGCGCGAATAGCCGGATCCCCGGTAGTCGTCCAGGTTGGCGCGTTCCGCGCTGGGCAGGCGCGCTTCGGCGTAGAACTTGTCGGTTCGCTGCAAGCCTTGGGCCTGGGTCAGCATTTTCCGGTTCAGCCGTTCGGCGACGAATACCGACGTCCTGGTCTGGCCGTTGTGCAGGATGGCGAAGCCGGAAAAGCAAAGTTCGCGCAAATTCTGACGCGCGGGGACCGCAGGCAGGTTACCCCGTGGAAAGAACTGCGGACATTCCGCAAATCGCGTCTGGGTCAGCGCGCCGTTTTGCACCGCGACGGGCGCGTAGGTCTCCTGGGCGGGCCATCCCAAGCGGTCCAGGATGGCTTGCGGCGTGAACTGCGCCGGCCATTGCGGCTTCAGGACATAAGTGGCTGCGCCGAAACTCGCCAGCGACGAGAGAAGGAGGGCTCGCAGGAATCGATAGGCACGATTACCCGCTTTGGATTGGGACCGGGCTGCCGGGCGTCTTTTGGTTGAAGCTGTTTTTTTCGCGCGAGTCATGCTGCCTGTGTGTTGCTGCAGGCCGGCGCCTTGGTGAGGCCGGCACGTCATCGGATTGTAGATGACGCGTCGCGTGGCCCCTTACAGCACCAGCTTGAAGCCGATGGCCAGCATCGCGACCCCGACACAGCCGTCCAGTACGCGCCAGGCTTTGGGGTTGGCGAAGAAGGGCCGCAACAAGCGCGCGCCGTAGCCCAGGGTGAAGAAGAATACGAACGACGCCGACATGGCGCCTAGCGCGAACGCGGTCTTGGCGCCTTCGTATTGGCTGGAGATAGACCCCAGCAGCACCACGGTGTCCAGATAAACGTGCGGGTTCAGCCACGTGAAGGCCAGGCAGGTGGCCAGCGTGGCGGCCAGGCCCGCCGTCTGTTTGGTGGAGGGCGACAGGCTGTCGTGTTGCGTGCGGAACGCCGAGCGCAGGCTGCGCGCGGCGTAGACGAACAGGAACAGGGCGCCGCCATAGCGCATGGCGGGTTCCAGCCAGGGCAGGGTGTCGACGGCCAGTCCGAACCCGGCCACGCCGGCGGCGATCAGGATCGCGTCCGACACCGCGCAGGTCAGACAGATGGCGAAGACGTATTCCTGACGGAGGCCTTGGCGCAAGACGAACGCGTTTTGCGCACCGATCGCGAGGATCAGGCCAAGACTGAGCAGGAAGCCGGGAATGAAGGCGGTTGTCATGGATCACCCTGTAAAAGGGCGACAGACTAGCCGTTGCGAGAAGGTTAGAAAAACTAAATAGCCTAAACCAAGTTCAGTTTTGCTTAACCGGCGGCGCCATGCGTGCGCTGCTTAATGCGGGCGTGCCGCAACCAGGGGAGCATTCAATGTCTGCAACTGGGTTTGCAAGGATTCCAGCAGCAGCTGGATCTGTTCGGAGGTCAGCGCGTAGACCCGACCGCGGCTCGCTTCGTCCGGGGATTGAGCGGCTTGCGTGATGAAGTCCAGGCGGACCAGCAGCGAATCGTATTCCACGACGGGCATCATCGCCCAGCCTGTCACCGGCAAGACCGGCTCGCCATCCTTGAAATCTTTGTCCAGCATCTTGACGTTCCTCTTGCGGGTTTCAGGCGGGTGCCCGTGCGGGAGGGGATTTTAGGCGTTCAGCTTAGTGTAAGCAATGGGCGGAGGCCGCGATAGCTGCCCGGGGGCGGCCCGGCCTGTATCGAGATGCGGTTCGAACGGACGGTGGCGTACTTCCGTTTCTGAAAAGCAAAGCACGCAACCGTCGTCAACGGTGCAGGCGGCTCAGCCGCCGCCTTGGTCCGCCGCACGCAGCAAACCGTACAGCTTGTCCTTCAACTGCAGCTTTTCCTTTTTCAGCACCTCGATGTTGGTGCCGGAGCTCGGCACGATGCCGTCTTCCATATTCTTGATTTCCTGGTCCAGATCGTTATGACGTTGGAACAGCGCCGAGAAATGCGCATTCTCGGATTTCAGCTGGGTAATGAGTTGGCGATATTCAGGGAACATTGGGGCCTCTCTTGGATACCAGTTGACGGGACCGGTGTCGCGCCAGGCACGACGCGCATCGGCGTCAATTCCATGACACGCCAACGCCCGCGCCTTGTCAACCGCGGAACCCGCCGCCACACGCCCGACATTGACGCTACGCAAGGCGCCGCGCGGCGGCAGCAACTCTGTCGCGCATGCTCACGTTTCATTACATGGGTGTTTCCGCCCGGCGATACACTCGCTTCCCCGTGGTCAGCCATAAAAGTGACATGAAACAGCGCGTGCCTATCTATCGGCAGGTCTTTGAACTCTTCCGACAGGACGGACGTATCCACGCCGGCACAGGGATGATGAGCGGCGTGATCGCGCTCTTCCTGGCGATCCTGTCTGTACTGGGCGTGCTGGCCTTCCACTTTCCGGCCTATCTGACCACGCCGGAACTGCGCGCGTTCTACTCCGTGGACGCGATGCGCACCCTGCTGTTCGGCGCGCTGCTTGTCTCGGGCTCGATCGCGCTGGCCAATACCGTGTTGGGCCGCCAGCGCTGGCTGAACATCACCGCCTTCGTGCTGGTCTGCTGCGCCGTGGCGGCCGGCGGCAGCCAGGTCGTGGTGACCACGACCAATACCGGCAATCACCCCTATCTGGGTCTGGACTGGTTCATCCTGGATCTGCTGGCGTCCAGCACGGTCTTCATCATTTTCGAGAAGCTCACGCCGCTCTACCCGGGCCAGCCGGTGTTCCGCGGCGAGTGGCAGGTGGACATGAAGCACTTCCTGTTCAACCACCTGTCGGTGGGAGCGGTGCTGCTGTGCATCAACTTCTTCATCCACCGCCTGTTTTCGTGGGCGGCCTACGAGCCACTGCAAGCCGCGATCCAGTCCATGCCGTATCTGCTGGAGCTGTTCGTGGCGGTGCTGGTGGCCGACCTGGCGCAGTACGCGGCGCACCGGGTGTATCACGAGGTGCCGGTCATGTGGCGCTTCCATGCGGTGCATCACAGCACGCGCACGCTGGACTGGCTGGCGGGCTCGCGCCTGCATATCGTCGAACTGCTGATCACGCGCGTCGCCGTGCTGGGCGTGCTGTTCGTGCTGGGCTTTTCGAAGTCGGTGCTGGATGCCTACATCATCATCGTCGGTTTCCAGGCCGTGCTGATCCATTCGAACGTGAAGCTGCCGTGGGGATGGCTGCGCTACATCATCGTGACGCCCGACTTCCATCACTGGCACCACTCGTCGGACACGGAAGCAATCGACAAGAACTACGCCGCGCATTTCTCGTTCATCGACTACATCTTCGGCACCGCCGTGCGCGGCGTCGGCAAGCGCCTGCCCGAGAATTACGGCATCCTGGATAACGACATGCCGGGCTCCTTCCTGGCGCAGCAGGCGTATCCCTTCCTGCGCAAGAAGTAAGCGCTTGCGTGTCCGGGCCGCTGCGCCCGGACCGCCCTTCTACAGCATCTTGACCGCGCGCCCGATGAACTGGATGGGGCCCGTGGGCTTGCCGATCGGCGAACCCGTCTTGGGTTCCAGCGTCAGCTCGAAAAGCTGGTTGGGCTCCAGCGGCGGCAGCTTGTCCAGCGGGATGCGAACCGCCTCGCCGGGCTTGATCAGGCCCAACGACACGGGGCCGGCCCAACCGTCGGCCTTGGTCCAGAATTCCAACGCGCGGTCCGCCGGGACTTCGGTGGCGGCGAGCGGCACCAGTTGCACGGCGTTCTGGCCGGCCTGAGCCTGCACCACCCAGCCAGGCGCCTGCGATTGCGGCGCCACCAGCACCACCACATATTGCGCAGCCCCCGGGGCGGGTGCAGGCTGCAGCGCCAGCGTGCTGCCCAGGATCAGCACTGCGGCCATACCGCCGGCGGCCAGACTGCGCCAGAAGAACAGGCTGTCCCAAAGGCCGGACGTGGTGCGGGCGGCGGAGCGCTGGCGTTGGGCATTTTCCGCATCAAGCGTGCGGGTGATGCGCGGCCAGAGACTGGCTGGCGGTTCCACGGGGGCGGACAGGTTCGCAAGCGGCAGCAGCCGTTCTTCCCAGCGGGCGATGGCATCGCGTAACTTGGCATCGTGCGGCAGGCGGGCTTGTACCTCGCGGCGCGCCTGGGCAGACAAGGTGCCCAGCACATATTCGCCCGCCAGGTCGTCCAGGCTATCGGGGGATTCGTGGGCGGCGGTCATGCCAGGCACTCCTTGAGCGCTTGCAGGCTGCGCTTGATCCAGGCTTTGACGGTGCCAAGCGGCGCCCCCAGGCGCTGGGCGATCTCGCTGTGAGACAGCCCTTCCACATACGCATGCAGTACGCAGTTGCGGCGCACGGGTTCCAATTGTTCCAGGCACGGGCCGATCTGGCCGGCGCTGGCGCGCCAGTCGAAGGCGTCGCGCGTGTCGTGCCAGGCTTCGATGGCGTCTCGGGCGTCCAGGGCAGCGGCCGTATCTTCATCGACGCCGGTCTCGCGCGCGGTGTCGCGCAGCGCGTTCAGCGCCAGGTTGCGGGTGATGCTGTAGACCCAGCCGCGCCCCGACCCGCGGGACGCGTCGAAGCTGCGCGCCTGGTTCCAGATCCTGACGAAAGCGTCATGCACGATGTCCTCGGCCCAAGCGCGGTCGCGCAGCAGTCGTTGGGCCACGCCCAGCAGGCGCGGGCCTTCTTGCCGGTAAAGGGCTTCCAGTGCGGGCCGGCGGCCGGCGGCGCACTCCTTGATGGCAGCTTCGTAATCGAAATCCGGGGTCAGGCGGTTCGGCATGCGAGAGCGGGAGCGGGAAGTGGTCGGCCGTGCGGACAAGGTACGCACGGTGGTCGGTTGCGCCATCTTACCGGACTCTCTTGATGCCGCCCGGGCCCGTCGCCGCATGCGGCCGGCCCGGGCGGGGCTGTTAGTTTGCCTTCCAGAAGATGTAGTCGGCCTGGTATTGCACCTGGCTCTTCTGGCCCAGCGTGGCCGGCGTGCACGGCGTCTTGGGCGCCACACCGCCCTTGAGCGCCACGCGCTGGATATACGTCACGCCCGTCAGCGCGCCGGCACCCACCGCGGGGTTGGCCTTCACCAATTGATAGGGCAGGTTGCCGTCGCCGGACGGCGCCACCGCTACTTGCGTGCCGGTCAGCTTGGACCCATCCATGGCTTCCCAGGTGGCCGGAGGACCGTAGTAGGTGCCCACTTGCTTGCCCTGGCGGTCGTTCAAGACCGCCTTGGGGCCGGCGAAGACCCATTCGGTCTGGCTTTTCATGTCGGCCTTGGGGCGGCACTCATAGGTGATTTCACCCACACCTACGGTTTCCCAGGCCACCTTGTTGCCCGCGGGCACCTGGACGCTGGCGGGAAGGTCGGTCTGCGAATAGGCCATGGACTTTGCGCTCATCGAGCCGCAAGCGGCAAGGAGCGACACGGCGAACAGGCCGGCAACGGTGGGAATGCGATTCGAACGTTGGGTCTTCATGAGTGGTCTCCAGCGGCGTGAAAGCGCCTGTAGACGGCGCGCACGATGCGCGCCGGTACAGGTACTACACGCGGGAGACCCCATTGGATGCAGGGCGGACGCAATTATTTTGCGTCCGCCCTGAGGGGCTGGGGAGTGATTACTTGGCCGACCGGTTGGCCGAGTAAGAAGCCATCAGGTTGCGGTAGTCGGGGATGTGGTTGGCGAACAGCGTGCCCAGGCCCTCGACGTCATTGCGCCAGTCGCGATGCAGTTCACATGCCACGCCGAACCACGACATCAGTTGGGCGCCCGCTTGCTCCATGCGGCTCCAGGCGGCGTTGCGGGTGACTTCGTTGAACGTGCCCGAGGCATCCGTCACGACGAACACGTCAAAGCCTTCTTCCAGGGCCGACAGGGCGGGGAAGGCGACGCACACTTCGGTGACCACGCCGGCGATGATCAGTTGCTTCTTGCCGGTGGCCTTGACGGCCTTGACGAAGTCTTCGTTGTCCCAGGCGTTGATGTTGCCGGGGCGGGCGATATAGGGCGCCTTGGGGAATTTGTCTTTCAGTTCCTGGACCAGCGGGCCGTTGGGGCCGTCTTCGAAACTGGTGGTCAGGATCGTGGGCAGCTTGAAGTATTCCGCCAGATCGGCCAGGGCCAGCACGTTGTTCTTGAACTGGTCGGGTTGGAAATCGC
>Ga0160439_1000324_pt1 | contig 26252 bp, 29 predicted proteins | sample HID1975M_E0MG_FD_108201 | JGI IMG/M metagenome (GOLD analysis project Ga0160439, IMG submission 108201) | Enriched soil microbial communities from UW Madison campus, WI, USA - HID1975M_E0 MG | ecosystem: Environmental > Terrestrial > Soil > Unclassified | place: USA: Madison, Wisconsin... | reverse complement strand
GACCGTCGCCGTCGTCGCGACCCACAGCAGCGTGAGCGCGAGCCCGAAGAGCCGGACCAGCCCGCCTGCGGCCGACGAGCGGCGGCCCGTGGGCTCGTCGGCGTCCCGCGTCCAGTAGGCCACGTTGGCGAGGCCGAACGGGATGATCAGCACCCACAGCGCGCGGATGACGCCCGCGACCAGGCCGCTGGCCTTGCCGAGGGCGGGAACGGTCGACAGCCGGGCCATCGCGCCCCACGAGTAGCCCTCGCGCCGCACGCCCGGCGGCGGGACGCGGGGGTCGCCCGCGGGGCGCTCGGTGCCCAGCGCGCGCGGTGTCGCGGCCCAGAAGCTGCCGAGCGCGTCGCCGTCCACCTGCTCGATCTGGGTCGGGTCGAGCCCGAGCATCGCGGCGGGCGGCGTGTTCGCGACGCCGTGCACCCGCAGCTCGAGCACGTCGGGCGCGGATGGTTGTGCACCCTGGGCCGCGCGCGCAGCCGACCGACCCAGGATCCGCACCAGCGGGCGCATGCCGGTCCCCCTCGCGTCGCGCCCCCGTTCCGGGGCGTTCCGACGCTATCGGGAGACAGGCGTGTCCGCTATGCCCGTTTCGGATGAGCCCGACTACTCCTCGGTCACCGCCGCCGCGAACTGGCTCGCGTACAGCCGCGCGTACGCGCCGTCGGCCGCGAGGAGCTCGTCGTGCGAGCCTTGCTCGACGATCGACCCGTTCTCCATCACCAGGATGATGTCGGCGTCGCGGATGGTCGACAGACGGTGCGCGATGACGAACGACGTGCGGCCCACGCGCAGCGCGTTCATCGCCTGCTGCACGAGCACCTCGGTGCGGGTGTCGACCGACGACGTGGCCTCGTCGAGGATGAGGATCGTCGGGTCGGCGAGGAACGCGCGCGCGATCGTGAGCAGCTGCTTCTCGCCCGCGGAGACGTTCGCGCCCTCGTCGTCGATCACGGTGTCGTAGCCGTCGGGCAGCGTCCGTACGAACCGGTCGACGTGCGTCGCCTCGGCGGCCGCGACGATCTGCTCGTGGGTCGCCTGCTCCACGCCGTAGGCGATGTTGTCCGCGATCGACCCGCCGAACAGCCAGGTGTCCTGCAGGACCATGCCCATCTGCGAGCGCAGCGCGTCGCGGGTCGTCGCGCGCGTGTCGACGCCGTCGAGCGTGATCCGGCCGGAGTCGACCTCGTAGAACCGCATGAGCAGGTTGACCAGGGTGGTCTTGCCCGCTCCGGTCGGCCCGACGATCGCGATCGTCTGACCGGGCTCGGCGACGATCGACAGGTCATCGATGAGCGGCTTGTCGGGCGAGTAGCTGAACGCCACGTGCTCGAACTCGACCCGCCCGCGCACGGGCGACGGCAGCGGCAGGGCCGGGACGGGGTCGGGGTCCTGCTCCTCGGCGTCGAGCAGCTCGAACACGCGCTCGGCCGAGGCGATGCCCGACTGCAGCAGGTTCGCCATCGACGCGATCTGCGAGATCGGCTGGCTGAACTGCCGGCTGTACTGGATGAACGCCTGCACGTCGCCCAGCGTCATGGTCCCCGACGCCACCCGCAGGCCGCCGACGACGGCCACGATGACGTAGTTGAGGTTCGCCAGGAACCCGAGCGCGGGCTGGATCGTGCCCGAGATGAACTGGGCCTTGAAGCTCGCGTCGTAGAGCTTCTCGTTGCGCTCCGCGAACACCTCGCCGGCCTCGTGCTGGCGACCGAACACCGTCACCAGGGTGTGGCCGGTGTACATCTCCTCGATGTGCGCGTTGAGGCTGCCCGTGACAGCCCACTGCTGGATGAACTGCGGCTTGGACCGCTTCGCGATGACCGCCGCGACGACCATCGACAGCGGCACCGTGACCAGCGCGACGAGCGCGAGCAGCGGCGAGATCCAGAACATCATCACGAGCACGCCCACGACCGTCAGCACCGAGGTGATGAGCTGGCTGAGGGTCTGCTGGAGGGTCTGCGCGACGTTGTCGATGTCGTTGGTGACGCGCGAGAGGAGCTCGCCGCGCGGGTGCGAGTCGAGATAGCTCAACGGCAGCCGCCCGAGCTTGGCCTCGACGTCGGCGCGCAGCCGGAGCACGACGCGCTGGGCCACGCCCGCCGTGATGCGGCCCTGGGTCCAGCCGAACAGGAACGAGCCCAGGTAGATGAGCAGGACGACGACCAGGATGCCGCGCAACTGCCCGAAGTCGATGCCCTGACCCGGGACGAGACCGGGGATCCCGGAGACGGTGTCCGCGAAGGTGTCCTGCCCGGCCGCGCGCAGGGCCTCGACCACCTGGTCCTGGGACTGGCCCGCGAACGGCTGAAGCGCGGGCAGCTTGCCGACCGCTCCCGCGAAGATCACGTTGGTCGCGTTGCCCAGGACCTTCGGTCCGACCACGGCGAGCGTCACCGACGCGACCGCGAGCACGAGGATCAGCACGATCCGCGGGATCTCGGGCCGGAGCTCGCGCAGGAACCGCTTGCCGGACTGCGTGAAGTTGGCCGACTTCTCCCCCGGCATGCCCATGTTGCCCATGGGTCCGGGGCCGCGCTGCGGGGGCCGCCGCGGGACCGTCTGCTGCCCGCTCATGCTGCCTCCTCCGCGCTGACCTGCGAGTACACGATCTCCTGATAGGTCTGGTTCGACTCGAGCAGCTCGGTGTGCGTACCGACGCCGACCACGGCGCCCTCCTCGAGCACGATGATCGAGTCCGCGTGCCGGATGGTGGCCACGCGCTGAGCCACGATCAGCACCGCCGCGTCCCGGGTCTCGGGGACCAACGCCCGGCGCAGTGCCGCGTCGGTGGCGTAGTCGAGCGCGGAGAACGAGTCGTCGAACAGGTACAGGTGCGGTCGCCTGACGAGCACGCGCGCGATCGCGAGCCGCTGTCTCTGGCCCCCCGAGACGTTGGTCCCACCCTGCGTGATCGGCGCGTCGAGGCCCTCGGCGAGCGCTTCGACGAAGCCCTTCGCCTGGGCGACCTCGAGCGCGTGCCACAGCTCCTCGTCGCTCGCGCCCGGCTTGCCGTACTCGAGGTTGGAGCGGATCGTGCCCGAGAAGAGGTAGGGCTTCTGCGGCACGATCCCGACCTGCGACCACAGGTCCTCGGGGTCGAGGTCGCGGACGTCGACGCCGTCGAGCAGCACGCTGCCGTCGGTCACGTCGAACAGGCGCGGCACGAGGTTGAGCAGCGTCGTCTTGCCCGATCCCGTCGAGCCGATGATCGCCGTCGTCCTGCCCGGCTCCGCCACGAGGTCGACGTCGTGCAGCACCGCGGCCTCGGCGCCCGGGTAGCGGAACTCCACGCCGCGCAGCTCCAAGAGGCCGGGGCGCGCGTCGGTGGGCAGCGGCACGGCCTTCACGGGCGGCAGCACCGTGGTGGAGGTGTCCAGGATCTCCGTGATGCGGTCGGAGGAGACCATGGCGCGCGGCACCATGACGAACATCATCGTGCTCATCATCACGGCCATGAGGATGTAGGCGATGTAGGACAGGAACGCCGTGAGAGCACCGATCTGCATGCCGTCGTCGACGCGGTGCGCACCGAACCACAGCACTCCCACGCTCGTGACGTTCAGCACGAGCATGACGACCGGGAACATCAGCGCCATGAGCTGACCGGTCCGCAGCGAGGTGGTGAACAGCTCGGTGTTCGCGACGCCGAACCGACGCGACTCGCGCTCTTCGCGCACGAACGCGCGCACCACCCGCACGCCCGCGATCTGCTCTCGCATCACGCGGTTGATCGCATCGATCCGCTTCTGCATCTGCCGGAAGTACGGCACCATCCGGGACACGATCAGCCCGACGACGATGCCGAGGACGGGCACGGCGATGACGAGGATCGCCGACAGCTTCACGTCCTCCTGCAGCGCCATGATCACGCCGCCCACGAGCATGATCGGCGCCATGATCATGAAGGTGAAGGTCATCAGCACGACCATCTGCACCTGCTGCACGTCGTTCGTCGTCCGCGTGATCAGGGTCGGCGCGCCGAACTTGCCGACCTCCTGCGCGGAGAACGTCTGCACGTGACCGAACAGCCGGCCGCGCACGTCGCGACCGAAGCGCATGGCCGTGCGGGATCCGTAGTAGACCGCCACGATCGCGCAGACGACCTGCAGCAGGCTCACGGCGAGCATGACGCCGCCGAGCCGCATGATCTCGTCGGTGTCTCCCGCGGCGACGCCGTCGTCGATGATCCGGGCGTTGAGGCTCGGCAGGTAGAGCGTGGCCATCGTCTGCACGAGCTGCAGCGCGACGATCGCGTAGACGGCACCGCGGTACGGGCGCAGGTGCTCCCGCAGCAGTCGGACGAGCATCATGACGGGCTCCTGGTGGGGGACGGGGCGAGTGCGCCGTGCAGGAAGTGGGTGACGAGGACGTCGATCGCGGGGATGTCCGCGGTGGTGCCGCGGCGGACGGCCTCGCCCTGCTGCATGGCGGCGCCGACGAGGACGACGTCGAGCAGCGCGACGACCTGCTCGACCGGGCGCGCGAACGTGGCCGCGTCGGGCTCGAGCACCCGGGCGACGGCGAGCCGGACCTCGAGCTGGCCCGCCTTCTGGTGCTGCGCCCACTCACGGTGGGCTCTGCGGCGCTGCTCGAGCGGCTCCTGCGGGTTCGGCTCGAGGCGGCCGAGCTCGTGCAGGACGCCGAACCAGCGCATGGTCTCGCCGATGCGCTCGAAGCCGATCTCCAGGATGCGCGTGAGGCGCTCGTCGATCGGCAGGCCCCGGTCGATCGCGTCGAGCGCCGGGACGACCGCCACCGGGTCGACCGCGGCGTGCACGGTCTCGCGCAGCAACGTGACCTTGTCCTCGAACACCCGGAACAGGGTGCCCTCGGAGACGCCGGCCGCCTGCGCGAGCTCACGCGTCGTGACTGCCGCGCCGCGGTCCAGCACGAGCGTGCGCACGTCGCGCAGGATCGCGCGCCGTCGCTCGTCGGGAGGCAGAGGAGCGGCGCGACCCGGACGGGTCGCGCCGCTCTCGACTGCGGGGGTGGCCATGCGGCCGACACTAACTGAGTGAGCACTCACTCCGCCAGATCATTCCGGCGGCGAGTCCTCCGGCTTCTGCAGCGACGGCGCCGGGTCCGACGCCGGCCGCAGCGGAGCCGCGCCCGCGCCCGGCCGCTGGCCGAGCTCGGCTCCCGCGTCGAACGGACGCCCGCTGAGGTTGCCTGCGCTCGTCGCGTCGGCCGTGGCGGCCGCCGACTCGCGCTTGGCCTCGGCGAGCGCCTCGGCCGGGTCGGTCAGCGTCGAGGGCGGCAGGTCGTCCCCGAGCGGCGACTCCCCCGCGGGCCGGCTGCTGCCGAACACACCGCCCGCGTCGTCGCCCCCGGCGAAACCCTTGGCGAACGCGCCGAGCGCGCCCGAGAGCTCGGACGGCAGGAACCACATCTTGCTCGACGGGCTCTGCGCGATCTTCGGCAGCACCTGGAGGTACTGGTAGGCCAGCAGCTTGGGGTCGGCGTCGCCGCGGTGCACGGCGTCGAAGACCTGCAGGATGGCCCGGGCCTCGCCCTCGGCGTTGAGGATCGCCGACTGCGCGTTGCCCTCGGCCCGCAGGATCGCGGCCTGCTTCTCGCCCTCGGCCGTGAGGATCTGCGACTGCTTGACACCCTCCGCGGTCAGGATCGTGGCGCGGCGGTCACGCTCGGCGCGCATCTGCTGCTCCATCGAGCCCTTGATGCTGTCCGGCGGGTCGATCGACTTGAGCTCGACCCGGTTGACGCGCACGCCCCACCGGCCGGTCGCCTCGTCGAGCACGCCGCGCAGCTGGCCGTTGATCTGGTCACGGCTCGTCAGGGTCTGCTCGAGGTCCATCGAGCCGACGACGTTGCGCAGCGTGGTGACCGTGAGCTGCTCGATGCCGGTGATGTAGTTGGCGATCTCGTAGACCGCGTTCTTTGGCTCGGTCACCTGGAAGTAGATGACCGTGTCGATGCTGACCACTAGGTTGTCCGAGGTGATCACCGGCTGCGGCGGGAAGGACACCACCTGCTCGCGCAGGTCGACACCCGCACGCACGCGGTCGACGAACGGGATGAGCAGGTGCAGGCCGGCGTCGAGCGTGCGGGAGTAGCGGCCGAGTCGCTCGACGATGATCGCCGTGGCCTGCGGGACGATCCGCACCGCCCGGATCAGGCCGATGACCACGAACAGCACGGCCAGCCCGAGCACGATGTACAAGGCGATCTGGCCGCCGCTGGGGTCGTCCATGAATCCTCCAGAGTCTTCGTACGGATGCCCCGCGGCTGCGGGGAAGATGATCGGTCAGCCCGCGGCGGGAGCGACCACGGCGGTCGCGCCCTCGATGCGGTCCACCCGCACCTGGGAGCCGGGCAGGAGCGCGTCGGCGGTCGAGGTGCGCGCGCTCCAGACCTCGCCGTTGAGCTTCACGCGGCCACCCTCGAGCGTGACGGTCGAGACGACGACGGCGTCCTTGCCGACCAGCGCCGCGGCGTTGGTCTCCTCGAGCGGCACACGCTTCTTGAGCCGGCGCAGGAGCCAGGGACGCAGTGTCGCGAGCAGCACGACCGCGGTCAGCGCGGCGATCAGGAACTGCAGCCACACGGGCGCCCCGGCCGCACTGGCGACACCGCCGGCGACTGCTCCGCCGGCGAGCATGATCAGGACGAGGTCGAGCGAGAGCATCTCCAGGATGCCGAGCGCGAACGCCCCGCCGATCCACCACAACCAGTCCATGAGATGCAGCCCCCTTCGGCCGCGCCCGCTCCTGGGTGGATCGGGCTCTTGTACCGATCCTAGACGACTGCTTTACGAACTTGTGGGGCTTCCTCAGCCCGCCGCGCGCGCCGACCAGCGGTCGCCGTTGCGGTCGACGGCCAGGTCGAGGCCGAAAGCGCCAGACAGCGTCTCCGCCGTCAGCACCTCGTCGACGGGGCCCGCGGCGTGCACGCGGCCGTCCTTGAGGAGCAGCAGGTGGGTGAACCCCGGCGGGATCTCCTCAACGTGGTGGGTGACCAGCACGAGGACCGGGGACTTGGGGTCCGCGGCGAGCTCGGCGAGCGCGGCGACGAGCTCCTCGCGTCCGCCGAGGTCGAGCCCGGCGGCGGGCTCGTCGAGCAGCAGCAGCTCGGGGTCCGTCATGAGCGAGCGGGCGATCTGGACGCGCTTGCGCTCGCCCTCGCTGAGCGTGCCGAAGTAGCGCTCGCCGAGGTGGTCGACACCGAACGCGCGCAGCAGGTCGCTCGCGCGCGACTCGTCGAGCTCCTCGTAGGTCTCGCGCCAGCGGCCGGTCACGCCGTACGCGGCGGTGAGCACGACGTCGCGCACGGTCTCACCCGACGGGATGCGGTCCGCGAGCGCGGCGCTGGACAGCCCGATGCGGGGGCGGAGCTCGAAGACGTCGATGCGGCCGAGGCGCTCGCCGAGCAGCTCGGCGGTGCCGCCGGTCGGGTGCATGCGGCCGGACGCGACCTGCAGCAACGTCGTCTTGCCGGCCCCGTTGCGGCCGAGCACGACCCAGCGCTCGCCCTCCCGGACCGTCCACGAGATGTCGTCGAGGATCGTCGTCGTCCCCCGGCGGATCGTCACGGCCTGCAGGTCGAGCACGTCGGTCATGGCATGACCCTAACGGCCCCGCGGGAGCGCGTCCGCAGCGGCGCACGTGTCCTGGCTCACGAGGGCTCACGAGGGCTCACGAGGGCTCACGAGGGCTCACGAGGGCTCACGAGGGCTCACGAGCCTCGTCGGGCGACCCTCGCCTACCGTTGTCCCCGTGAGCGACGTCCTCGAGCTGCCCCGGTCCGTGCTGCTCGCCCTGTGGCTCGCGCCCGACCCGACGGGCGCGAGGACCGACCGCAAGGCGCTGCTACGCGCGGTGCAGGGCGACGACGAGCCGCACGAGGTGGTCACGGGCGACGACGCCCCTATCCCGCTCTCCGAGGCGATCGACGGATGGGTCGGCGGCCCGATCGACGTCGCCGCGCTGGTGCTCGCGCCGGGCGACGCCGGGGCGGCCCCGGCCGCCGTGAGCGGCGCGGCGATCGACGCGGGCGAGTGCCTGCTGGTCCACACCCCGGCGACCAGCCTCGCGCTCGTGCCCGAGGTCCAGCAGTTCGGCTCTGCCTACGAGCCCGGTCACCTCGTGACGTGGCACGCGACGCCCGTGCCGGACTGGCGGCTGGCGACCGTCGGGCGCAACGGTTCGCTGCAGGACGCGGACCGCGACCTGCGCCAGGGCCTGATCACGGTCACCGAGGCCCTCGTCCGGCTGGACGTCGCGCGCTGGCACGACGAGGACGCGGCGCACGTCGCCGCGCTGCGCGACGGTGCCCTGCCGCGCTGGCGGATGCCGGACCACCTCGACGGCCGGCACGCGCGCGTGCTGGCCAGCGCGGCGCGGCTGCGGGCGATCGTGGCGCTCGCGACGCGTGACGACGGCGGCGCAGTCAGCCTGTGGCAGGCCGACCAGCGCTCGGCCGCGCTGCGCGACGTCGACCGGATGTCGCGGCGCGCGATCGCGGCCGCGTCGACGTTCCCGACGCCGTGACCTGGTGGTGACCTGCGTGGTGACCTACGCGGTCGCCGCCCGGTAGACGTCGAGCGTGCGCGTCGCGATGGCGTCCCAGGAGAAGTGGTCCTCCACGCGGGTCCGCGCCGCGAGACCCCAGGAGTGCGCGCTGGCCGGGTCGCTCACGGCCTCGTTGAGCGTGGCGGCGAGGTCCGCGACGAACTTCTCGGGGTCGATGGGGGTGCCCGTGCCGTCCTGCACCTGGTCGATCGGCACGAGCCAGCCGGTGACGCCGTCGTCGACCACCTCCGGGATGCCGCCCGTGGCGGTCCCGACGACCGGCAGCCCCACGGCCATGGCCTCGAGGTTGACGATGCCCAGGGGCTCGTAGATCGACGGGCACGCGAACACCGTGCCGGCGGACAGCACCGCGATGAGCTCGGTGCGCGGCAGCATCTGCTCGATCCACACGACGCCCGAGCGCTTGGCGCGCAGCTCGTCGACCAGGCCCGTGACCTCGGCGAGGATCGCGGGGGTGTCCGGGGCGCCCGCGCACAGCACGAGCTGGACCTCGGGCGGCAGCTGCTCGGCGGCGCGCAGGAAGTACGGCAGGCCTTTCTGGCGCGTGATGCGCCCGACGAAGACGACCGCCGGGCGGGTCGGGTCGATGCCGAGACCGCGCACGGTCGCGTCGGCCGCGGCCAGGTCTGCCTCGCTCGTCGGGCGCTTCCAGCCGTCGAGATCGATGCCGTTGTGCACCACCTTGACGCGCTCCGGGTCGATGGACGGGTAAGCGCGCAGGATGTCCTGGCGCATGCCGCCGCTGACGGCGATGACCGCCGCGGCGGCCTCGTACGCGGTGCGCTCGACCCAGCTGGACAGCGCGTAGCCGCCGCCGAGCTGCTCGGCCTTCCAGGGGCGCAGCGGCTCGAGGCTGTGCGCGGTGATCACGTGCGGCAGGTCGTGCAGCATCGCCGCGACGTGGCCACCGAAGTTGGCGTACCAGGTGTGGGAGTGGACGAGGTCGCTCGCGACGCCGTCGTCGCCCACCCGGCCGACCGCGTCGGCCATCTCGAGGTCGACGCCGAGCGTCTGCAGCGCGGCGTTCGCGCCCCGGAGCTCGGTCGGCACGCCGTAGCCCAGCACGGAAGGCTCGTCGCGCGGGCCGTCGAAGCAGTGCACCCGCACGTCGATCGTGCGCCGCAGGACGGCCGTCAGCCCGGCCACGTGGACACCGGCGCCGCCGTAGACGTGCGGCGGGTACTCACGGGTCAGCAGGTCGACACGCACCAGAACCTCCAGGTCCACGCCGGCCCTGACGGCCGGTCACCCGCGACACGCTAGCGTGCCGACGTGGTCCCACCTCGCCTCACGGCGGCGCGGGGCCTAGGGTCGTCGACATGGCAGCGCCGCGCGTCCTCGCAATCGTCCTTGCAGGTGGAGAGGGCAAGCGGCTCATGCCGCTGACGGCCCACCGGGCCAAGCCGGCGGTGCCGTTCGGGGGGATCTACCGCCTCGTCGACTTCGCGCTGTCGAACGTCATCAACTCGCACTACCTGCACGTCATCGTGCTCACGCAGTACAAGTCCCACAGCCTGGACCGCCACGTGTCCAAGACGTGGCGGATGTCGCCGCTGCTGGGCAACTACGTCGCCGCGGTCCCCGCGCAGCAGCGCGTCGGCAAGCACTGGTACCTCGGCAGCGCCGACGCGATCTACCAGTGCCTGAACATCATCGAGGACGAGCGGCCGGACATCGTCGTCGTCGTCGGCGCCGACCACGTCTACCGCATGGACTTCTCCCAGATGGTCGACGCCCACATCGCCTCGGGCGCGGAGTTCACCGTCGCCGCGATCCGGCAGCCGATCGAGGAGGCCGACCAGTTCGGCGTCATCGAGGTCGACGCCGCGGACCCGACCCGCATCGCTGCGTTCCGCGAAAAGCCCACCGACCCCGTCGGCCTGGCGGACTCCCCCGGCGAGATCCTCGCCTCGATGGGCAACTACGTCGCCAACGCCGACGCCCTCGTCGCCGCCGTCACGGCGGACGCCGAGAACGCGACGTCGCGGCACGACATGGGTGGCGACATCGCCCCCTACTTCGTCGACCGTGGCACGGCAGGCGTCTACGACTTCCTGCGCAACGACGTGCCCGGCTCCACGCCGCGCGACCGCGACTACTGGCGGGACGTGGGGACGCTCGACGCCTACTACGAGGCGAACACCGACCTCATCGCGATCGAGCCGGTGTTCAACCTCTACAACGACGAGTGGCCGCTCTTCACCGGCTACACCGGGCTCCCGCCGGCCAAGTTCGTGCACGCCGGCGCCGGGCGCCTCGGCCACGCCGCGGACTCGATCGTGTCCCCCGGCGTCGTCGTCTCGGGCGCGACCGTCACGGGTTCGGTGCTCTCACCGGGCGTTCGGCTGCACTCGTGGGCGCAGGTCACCGACTCGGTGCTCATGGACAACGTGCACGTCGAGCGCTACGCCCAGGTGCACCGCGCGATCATCGACAAGAACGTCATCGTCCCCGAGCGCGCCCGCATCGGCCTGGACCGCGAGCACGACATCGCCCGCGGCTTCACGATCAGCGACTCGGGCATCACGGTCGTCCCCAAGGGCGCGGTCATCACCGACTGAGCTCGGTGCCGGCGAAACTCCCAGCAGGCGCCGCCCTCGCCCATCGCGCTGCGCTTGCCCGTGGTTGCACCCGTGGTTGAACGACACGCCGCGTTCCGCACGGCGTGTCGTTCAACCATGGGTGCAACGACCGGTGGGACGCCGGCTTCGCGTGGTGGGGAACCAGGCGGCGTGCGCGTGGATGTGCGGCGCGCCGCGTGTGGCGCGGCGTGTCGCACACCCACCTGCACACCCGGCCGGGGCGGGGAACCGAGGGCCACCCGCCGCACGGCGGTGCTGGGTGCTGCCGGACGGCGGTGCTGGGTGCTGACGCACCGTGGGCACTGCTGCCGCGCGGTGGGTGGAGTGGGTAGCGTGCGCGACGTGAAGCCCCGCCTGCTCGTCATGGACGTCGACTCGACCCTCATCACCGGCGAGGTGATCGAGATGCTGGCCGCGCGCGCGGGCTCCGAGGAGCTCGTCGCGGCGATCACCGAGCGTGCCATGCGCGGCGAGATCGACTTCGCGGAGTCGCTGCACGAGCGCGTCGCGACCCTCGCCGGGCTGCCGGTCGCGGTGTTCGACGAGGTGCTCGCGCAGGTCGAGCTGTCCCCCGGAGCACGCGAACTCGTGGCCGAGCTGCAGGACCGTGGCTGGGCCGTCGGGCTCGTGTCGGGCGGCTTCATCGAGGTCGTCGGCCCGCTCGCCGCCGGCCTGGGCATCACCCTGACCCGGGCGAACGCGCTCGAGGTCACCGACGGCGCGCTCACGGGCCGGGTCACCGGAGCGGTGATCGACCGGGCCGCGAAGGCCGTCGCCCTGGCCGACTACGCCGCGGGCGCCGGCGTCGCGATCGAGGACACGGTCGCGATCGGCGACGGTGCGAACGACCTCGACATGCTCGCCGCCGCGGGTTTCGGGATCGCGTTCAACGCCAAGCCCGTGGTCGCCGCGCAGGCCGACGCGGTGGTCGACGAGCGCCTCGACGCGGTGCTCGCGCTGGAGCCGTTCACGCGCTGAGCGGTCGACCAGCCAGCGGTCGACCAGCCAGCGGTCGACCAGCCAGCGGTCAGCCTGTCGGCGGTAGCGCAGCGAGCGGTCAGCCGGGCGTGTGCAGCCCGACGAGGACGGACTCCCCCGGTGCCCACTGCGCCCAGCCGGCCGACGAGGTGAGCACCGACCAGCTCGCGGTCGGCACCCCCACCTGGACCCGGCGGTAGGCGGCCTCCTCCGACCCGGGCCCGGCGAGCAGCTCGGCGGCGTGCGACATCGTGGGTTCGTGGCCGACGACGAGCAGCGTGCGGACCTCGTCGGGCACGGCTTGGACGAGCGCGAGCAGGGACGCCGCGCCCGCGAGGTAGACCTCCTCGCGGAACTCGACCGTCGGCTCGACGGCCAGCCCCGCGCGGACCAGGTCCCACGTCTGCCGCGTGCGCAGGCTCGTCGAGCAGAGCACGTGGTCCGGCACGACGCCGGCCTCGGCCATCGCGGGCCCGACCCGGCCGGCCTGTCGTCGGCCGGCCAGGGCCAGGGCGCGCTCGTGGTCGTCGACCTGCTCGGGGTGCTCCGCCTTGGCGTGGCGGAGCAGGACGAGGCGGCGGTCGAGCGGTGCGGTCACCGGCTCAGCGTGCCATCACAGGCCCATGGCGTGCACGCCACCGTCGACGTGCACGATCTCGGCCGTGGTCGCCGGGAACCAGTCGGACAGCAGCGCGGCGACCGCGCGAGCGGTGGGCTCGGGGTCGGTGACGTCCCAGCCGAGCGGCGCGCGCTCGGGCCAGCCGCCCTCCATCGTCTCGAAGCCGGGGATCGACTTGGCTGCGGTGGTGCGGATGGGGCCGGCCGAGACGAGGTTGACCCGGATGCCCGAGGGGCCGAGGTCACGCGCGAGGTAGCGGGCGGTGGACTCGAAGGCCGCCTTCGCGACGCCCATCCAGTCGTAGACCGGCCACGCGAACGAGGCGTCGAACGTCAGGCCGACGACCGACGAGCCGCGGGTCAGCAGCGGCTGGGCCGCCACTGCCAGCGACTTGAGCGAGAACGCCGAGACCTGCAGCGCGGTGGCCACGTCGGCCCACTCGCCCGCGAGGAAGTTGCCGCCCATGACGGACTGCGGCGCGAAGCCGATCGAGTGCACGACGCCGTCGAGCGAGTCGAAGCCGACCTCGCGCAGGCGGTCGGCGAGGGCCGCGAGGTCCTCGTCGGACGTGACGTCGAGCTGCACGACCTCGGCGGGCGCGGGCAGGCGGCGGGCGATGGCCTGCGTGAGCCGGAACTGGCGGCCGAAGGAGGTCAGCACCACCTGGGCGCCCTCCTGCTGGGCCAGGCGCGCGACGTGGAACGCGATCGAGCCGTCGGTGAGGACACCGGTGACGAGGAGCTTCTTGCCTTCGAGCAGACCCATGAGTGTGTTCCGTTCTGTCGTGCGGGAGTTCGGGAGGATCAGTGGCCCGTCAGTGGCCCATGCCCAGGCCGCCGTCGACCGGGATCACGGCGCCGGAGATGTACGCGGCGCCGGGCGAGGCGAGGAACTCGACGGCCGCCGCGACCTCGTCGGGCTGCGCGAAGCGGCCGGCCGGGATGGAGTCGACGTACGCCTTCTGGGTGGCCTCGGGCAGCGCCCGGGTCATGTCGGTGTCGATGAAGCCCGGCGCGACGACGTTGGCGGTGATGCCGCGCCCGCCCAGCTCGCGCGTGATCGAGCGGGCCACGCCCACGAGGGCCGCCTTGGAGGCGGAGTAGTTGACCTGACCGGGCGAGCCGTACAGGCCCACGACCGAGGAGATCAGCACGATGCGGCCGCGGCGCAGGCGGATCATGCCCTTGCTCGCGCGGCGCGCGCAGCGGAAGGCGCCCTTGAGGTTGACGTCGAGGACGTCGTCGAACTCCTCGTCGGACATCCGCATGAGCAGCTGGTCGCGGGTGATCCCGGCGTTCGCGACGAGCACCTCGACGGGGCCGTGCGCGGCCTCGATCTCGGTGAACGCGGCGTCGATCGACGCGCTGTCGCGCATGTCACCCTTCACGCCCAGGACGCCCTCGGGCAGGTCACCGGAGCGGTAGATGGTGGCGACCTTGTCTCCGGCGGCGACGAAGCGCTCGGCGATCGCGCGGCCGATGCCGCGGTTCGCACCGGTGATCAGGACACTGCGGGCGTTGTCGGAAGTCTCTGGCACGGGACACGACGCTATCCGAGCCCAGCCGCCTGGTGCGGGACCGTCCGGGCACACGTTCGTCGCGCCGGGTTGTGGGACATGCACAACTGCCGCGCGGACTTAGGATCAGGTGGTGAGCGTGCGCAAGCAGGACGGACCCGAGATCCCCCGGATCACGTCCGCGCCCGAACCGCTCGCGGACGACGTCGCCCGGCGCCAGAAGCGGTACCTGATCCAGATGGGCATCCGCATCCTGTGCTTCGCCGCCGCGGTCGTCACCTGGGCGCACATCCCGCGCTGGGCGTCCGTGATCCTCATCGTCGGCGCGGTGGTCCTGCCGTACATCGCCGTGATCCTGGCCAACGCCGGCCGCGAGCGTCGCGACGGCGACACGACGTTCATCGACCCGCGCGAGATCGGTCCCGGGCCGCGCGACGCCGGCCACCTGGGCGGTGGCCCGCGATGAGCCTGCTGTTCACCCCGGACCCGGTCGACGAGATGATCTGCTCCGCCAAGGGCTGCCGCGCGGAGGCGACCCACGGCCTGCTGTGGAACAACCCCAAGCTGCACACCACCGAGCGGCGCAAGGTCTGGCTCGCGTGCGACGACCACCTCGAGCACCTCTCGCAGTTCCTCGACACGCGCGGCTTCCTGCGCTCGGTGGTGCCGGCCGACTCCCTCGAGGGCGCGGCCACGTGAGACCGGCCGTCCGCCGCGCCGTCGGGCTCTGCCTGCTCGCCGTGGCCCTCGCCACCGCGTGCGTGTTCCTGGGTCGCTGGCAGTGGCACCGTCACGAGTGGCGCGACGCCCAGATCGCGATCGTCATGGACAACTTCGGGGCGGACCCGGTGCCCCTGTCGAGCGTCCTGACTCCCGACCAGGCCGTCCCGGACGACCTCGTCTGGAAGCCCGTCCTGGTCTCGGGGCACTACCTGCCCGAGCAGACCGTCGAGCTGCGCAACCGACCCGCCGACGGCACGCCGGCGTACCACGTGCTGGTCCCGTTCGTCGTCGACGACTCGTCCGCCGGCACCGCACCCACGGCGACCGACGCGGGCACGGTCCTCGTCGTCGACCGCGGCTGGGTGCCCACCGGCGAGAACGCCGACGCCGACGTCGTCGCGCCGGCACCGCCGACGGGCGACGTGACGATCACCGTCCGGCTGCGTGCCGACGAGCCCGACTCCACCCGTAGGGCACCCGCCGGCCAGGTCCAGGCGATCGCGGTCGACGAGGTCCTCGACGTCGCCGGGGTCGACCAGCCCGCGTGGCAGGCGTACGGCGGCCTCGTGTCCGAGTCCCCCGCCGTCACGACCATGCCCGGCACGCTGCCCCAGCCCAGCATCGACCCCGGATCGCACCTGTCCTACGCGTTCCAGTGGTGGGTGTTCGCGCTCGGCTCGCTGGTCGGCTTCGGGCTCCTCGCGCGACGCGAGGTCCTCGAGGGCAGCGACGAGCCGAGCGCACCGGTCGACCCCGACCCGTGGGCGCCGCGCGCGCCGCGCGGGCCGCGCCCCGAGCGCGTGCACACCTCGCGCCGCCGCGACGGTCGCGCCGAGGCGGAGGAGGACGCCCTCGTCGACGCCCAGCTCCGGTCGGAGCGCGACTGACCGCAGCTGACCGCGACCGGCGTCAGGCCAGCGTGATCAGGTCCAGGTAGTCGTTGCCCCACATGTCCTCGTCGCCGTCCGGCAGCAGCAGGACGCGCTCGGGGTTGAGCGCCTGCACCGCGCCCTCGTCGTGGGACACCAGGACGACCGCGCCGGTGTAGCCGCGCAGGGCCGCGAGGATCTCCTCGCGCGAGGCCGGGTCCAGGTTGTTGGTGGGCTCGTCGAGCAGCAGGACGTTGGCCGACGAGACGACGAGCGCCGCCAGCGCCAGACGCGTCTTCTCCCCGCCCGACAGCACCCGGGCGGGCTTGTCGGCGTCGTCGCCCGAGAACAGGAACGAGCCGAGCACCGAACGGACCTGCGTGTCCGTGAGGTCCGGCGCGGCCGAGCGCAGGTTCTCGACGACCGTGCGGGTCAGGTCGAGGGTCTCGTGCTCCTGCGCGTAGTAGCCGAGCTTGAGGCCGTGGCCCGGGTTGACGGTGCCCGTGTCGGACTTGTCGATGCCGCCCAGGATCCGCAGCAGCGTCGTCTTGCCGGCGCCGTTGAGGCCGAGGACCACGACGCGCGAGCCGCGGTCGATCGCGAGGTCGACGTCGGTGAAGACCTCCTGCGACCCGTACGACTTCGACAGGCCCGAGGCCGTCAGAGGCGTGCGGCCGCACGGAGCCGGGTCGGGGAACCGCAGGCGCGCGACCTTGTCGGACACGCGCGCGGCCTCGAGCCCGGACAGCATGCGCTCGGCGCGGCGGGCCATGTTCTGCGCCGCGACGGCCTTGGTGGCCTTCGCGCGCATCTTGTCGGCCTGCGCGAGCAGCGTCGCGGCCTTCTTCTCGGCGTTGGCACGCTCGCGCCGGCGGCGCTTCTCGTCGGTCTCGCGCTGCTGCAGGTAGGCGTCCCAGCCGAGCGCGTACTGGTCGAGCTGGGCGCGGTTGGCGTCCAGGTGGAAGACCTTGTTGACCGTGGCCCGCAGCAGGTCGGCGTCGTGGGAGATCACGATGAAGCCGCCGGGGTAGGCCTTGAGGTAGTCACGCAGCCACAGGATCGAGTCGGCGTCGAGGTGGTTGGTCGGCTCGTCGAGCAGCAGGGTCTCGACACCCGAGAACAGGATGCGCGCGAGCTCGACGCGGCGGCGCTGGCCACCCGAGAGCGTGCCGAGCGTCTGGCCGAGCACGCGGTCGTCGAGCCCGAGGTTCGAGGTGATGATGTGCGCCTCGGACTCCGCGGCGTAGCCGCCGGCCGCGTCGAAGCGGGCGTTGAGGCGCGAGTAGCGCTCCATCGCCGCGTCGCGCACGGCGTCGTCCTCGCTCGCCATCGCGGACTCGGTCTTGCGCAGCGCGCTGACGATCTCGTCGAGGCCGCGGGCCGAGAGCACCCGGTCCATCGCGAGCTGCTCGAGGTCCCCGGAGGCCGGGTCCTGCGGCAGGTATCCGACGTCGCCGGAGCGCACGATCTGGCCGCCCGTCGGCAGGGTCTCCCCTGCCAGGGTCTTGGTCAGCGTCGTCTTGCCGGCACCGTTGCGCCCGACGAGGCCGATCCGGTCGCCTGACGCGATGCGGAACGAGGACTCTTCGAGCAGGACGCGTGCGCCGATGCGCAGCTCGACCGCTTGGGCGGTGATCACTTGATGGTTTCCTCCGAGAAGGCCGCACGGGTCTTGGCCGCGGGCACAAACGCCAGCAAGTCTACTTCGGGCTAGCGTTTCGACCTGCCGCCGGCATCGACCGGTGTGCGTCACTGCCCTGCTGGAAGCCCGCACGACGCCCCGAACGACGCCTTGCACGAGCCCCGCACACGAACAGGACAGAGGTTTTCCCATGACCGACATCACGAAGGACGCCGCCGACGCACTGCCCGCCCCGGCAGTCTCGCGCAGCAGCGTCACCACCGACATCGCCCTCGTCTCGACGTTCGCCGCGTTCATCGCCGTGTGCGCGATCCTGCCCGGCATCCCCACCGGCTCGGGCGTCCCGATCACGCTGCAGACGTTCGCCGTGATCCTGGCCGGGCTCGTCCTGGGCTGGCGCCGCGGCGCGCTCGCCGTGCTGCTCTACCTCGCGGTCGGCCTGGCCGGCGTGCCGATCTTCGCCGAGGCCACGGGCGGGCTCGGCGTGCTGAGCAAGCCCTCGGCCGGCTACCTGCTCGCCTTCCCGTTCGGCGCCGCACTCGCCGGCCTGCTCGCGACGCCTGCCGCGCGGGCCGTCGGCTACGCGCGATGGACGGTGCTGTTCTCCGCGGGCGTGCTCGGCTCGCTGCTGACGATCCACGTGGGCGGCATCATCGGCCTCATGGTCAAGCTGGACCTGGACGTCGGTGCCGCGGTCGCGATCGACGTCGTCTACCTGCCCGGCGACATCATCAAGAACGCCGCCGCCGCCGCGGTCGCGTTCACGCTCTTCCGCGCGTACCCCGACCTGCTGCGCAACCGGCGCTGAGTTGATCGAGCTCGACGACGTCCTCGTCACGGCGTTCAGCCCGGACCCCGCGGGCGACGCCGATCGCGTGGTGCGCCTGCTCGGTCCGGTCACGCTGCGGCTGACCGAGCGGCGCATCGCGGTCATCGGCGCCAACGGCTCGGGCAAGTCCACCCTCGCCCGGCTGCTCAACGGGCTCGTGCTGCCCGCATCGGGCACGGTGCGGGTGGACGGGCTCGACACGGCCGTCGACGGGCGCGCGGTGCGCCGCCGCGTGGGGTTCGTCTTCACCAACCCCGATGCGCAGATCGTCATGCCCACGCCGCTCGAGGACGTCGCCCTGTCGCTGCGTCGGCTGCCGCTGACGGCTGACGAGCGCGACGCGGCGGCCCGTGCGGCGCTCGCCCGGTTCGGGCTCGAGGACCGGGCCGAGGTGCCCGCGCACGTGCTGTCCGGCGGCCAGCGCCAGCTGCTGGCCCTCGCGTCGGTCCTGGCCGTCGAGCCCGCGATCCTCGTGTGCGACGAGCCGACGACGCTGCTCGACCTGCGCTGGCGCACGGTCGTCGACGACCTGCTCGACGGGCTCGACCAGCAGGTCGTCGTCGTGACGCACGACCTCGACGCCGCCGCCCGCGCCGACCGCGTGCTCGTCGTCGACCGCGGCCGGGTCGTGCACGACGGCGAGCCCGGCGCGGCGATCGCGCACTACCGCGCGCTGATGTCGAGCCTGCGCGCGTGAGCACGCCGCTGCGGCAGCCCTGGGCCGGTCCGCTCGGGCTCTACCACCCGGGCACGAGCGTCCTGCACCGCTGCCCCCCGGGCGCCAAGCTCGCCGGCCTCGCGGTCGCCGGGATCGCGGTGAGCCTCGCGCGCGGGCCGGTCTCGGCGCTCGTCGCGCTGGCCGTCGCCGTGCTCGCCCAGCTCGTCTCCAGGGTCCCGTGGCACCGCACCACGCGCGGTCTGCTCGGGACGCTGGTCGCGGTGTCGCTCGTCGGGCTCTACCAGTGGTGGTTGCGGGGCTGGGCGGTGGGGCTCGAGGTCGTCCTCGACATCGTCGCGCTCGTCCTGCTCGCGACGATCGTCACGGCGACGACTCGCGCCGACGCGCTGCTCGAGGTGCTCGCGCGCCTGGCCCGGCCGCTGCGGCACGTCGGGCTGTCCCCCGAGACCTTCGCGCTCGCCTGCGGCCTGTTCCTGCGGATCATCCCGGTGCTGGTGCAGACCTCGCTCGAGGCCCGCGACGCGGCGCGCGCCCGGGGTCTGGAGCGCAGTCCCCGGGCCGTGCTCATCCCCTCCGCCGTGCGGATGGTCGCGCACGCGCGGGCCACCGGCGACGCCCTCGCGGCGCGGGGGCTCGGCGAGGACTGAGGGTTCGCCGAGCGAGCCGACGCGGGTGCCACTACGGTCGGCCCGTGACATTCCAAGGAGACGGCAGCTTCGACGGCGGCCGCGTCAGCACGGGCGGTGGCCGCGGGAAGGTCGTCGCGGGCGGCGGCGGCGCCGTCGGCCTGATCGTCGTGCTCGTGTACCTGTTCACCGGTGTCGACCTGGGCGGCGGCGGTGTGAGCAGTGCGCCCGAGCAGAGCAGCGGCACCGTGGGTGAGTGCACGATCGAGCAGGCCAACACCGACCGCACGTGCCGGTTGAGCGCGACCGCCTACGCCCTGGACACCTACTGGGAGTCGACGCTCGACGCGGCCGGCGCCGACTTCAGCCAGCCTGCGGTCACGTCGTTCACCGACGCCGTGTCGACCGGCTGCGGCGACGCGACGAGCGCGAGTGGCCCGTTCTACTGCCCGCCGGACGCCACGATCTACCTGGACGTGAGCTTCTACGACGAGCTCGAGAGCCAGTTCGGCGGCGAGGACGGCCCGCTCGCCGAGGAGTACGTCACCGCGCACGAGTACGGCCACCACATCCAGAACATCACCGGCGTGATGGACAAGGCCGACCGCGGCGGGACCGGCGCGGAGTCCGACTCGGTCCGCGTCGAGCTGCAGGCCGACTGCTACGCGGGCATGTGGGCCGGCGACGCCGCCTCCACGATCAACCCGGAGACGAACGAGCCCTACCTCAAGCCCATCACCGCCGAGCAGCTGCAGAACGCGCTCGGCGCAGCGGCGGCCGTGGGCGACGACCACATCCAGGAGCAGTCGGGCGGCTCGGTCAACCCCGACACCTGGACTCACGGGTCGAGCGAGGAGCGCCAGCGCTGGTTCACGCGCGGCTACGAGAAGGGCACGCTCGAGGCATGCGACACGTTCGCCGCCGACAAGCTCTGACGCGCTCGAGGTTCAGCGCGGCTGCTCCTTCGTGCGGCTCAGCAGGAGCCCGTCCTCGGTCGTGATCAACGCGTAACGGACCGTGCCGCTGCGTCCGTGCAGCACGAAGACCGTCCGGCGGTCGTCACGATCGACGAGCTCCCACCACCCGACGTCCGCGATGAGCTTGGTGTCGTCCGTGTACGTGAGGTGGTCCAGGTCGTGGTCGGGTACCGCGATCGCCAAACGCGGCCGGCCCGGGCTCGTCGGCAGCCCGCGGGGCACGGCCCACGACCGGAGCACGCCGCCCTCCTCCAGGCGCAGGTCGAAGTGCGGCCGTGGCACGCGGTGGTCGTGCAGGACGAACGCCGGGCGAGCGATCGTCGTCACGCGCGGAGGCCGGTCATGACGTCCATGCCTGCACCGCCGCCGACCCCGGTCGCGCGACCATCGCGAGAGCCACGTCGACGAGCTCGACCGTCGCCACGGAGGGCAGGTCCACCAGGTCGATCCACGCCGCGGCATCGGTGCTTCCCGCGGCCTCGTCCTGCAGCGTGCCCCCGACGACGTGCGCGCGGTAGACGATCCGCAGCCCGTGCATGTCGTCGTCGGCGGGCTCGTCGAGGTCCGGACCGGCGATGACGATCGAGTCGATCCCGAGCAGCCCGTCAAGCTCGACGTCGTGGCCCGTCTCCTCGCGCACCTCGCGCACGGCGGCGTCGGCCGGGTGCTCGCCGGGGTCGATCCCGCCGCCGGGCAGCGTCCAGCGCGCCCGGGCCTCCCGGATCCGCGAGAGCAGGATCCGGTCGGAGTCGACGACGACGGCGTAGGCGGCCACGCGCAGGTGCATCCGGCCAGGCTATGGCCAGCGCTGCCCGCGGGGGCCGCCGGGCACGGCTCGACGCCCGGCCCGGAGACGACGAACGCCCCGGCCCTTGAGGCCGAGGCGTCCGCGTGAGCGCGAGTCAGATGTTGAAGCCCAGGGCCCGCATCTGCTCCTTGCCGTCCGTGGTGATCTTCTCGGGACCCCACGGCGGCATCCAGACCCAGTTGATGCGGAACCCGTCGACGAGGCCGTCGAGCGCCTGGGCGGACTGGTCCTCGATGACGTCGGTGAGCGGGCAGGCCGCGGACGTGAGCGTCATGTCGATGACGGCCGTGTTCGTCTGGTCGAGCACGATGCCGTACACGAGACCCAGGTCGACGACGTTGATGCCGAGCTCCGGGTCGATGACGTCGCGCATGGCTTCCTCGACGTCGGCAACGGTGGTGGTCATGCGTCCTCCTTGGGGGCGCTTGCGCCGGTCTTGATGAGTGCGTCGTTGAGGGCGACCCAGCCGAGCAGGGCGCACTTCACGCGCGCCGAGAACTTGCCGACGCCGGTGAACGCGTTGGCGTCGCCGAGCGCGTCCTCCGCGTCCTCGTCGTCCAGGCCCGCACCCTTGGTCTGCATGAGCGCGCGGAAGGTGGCGCCGAGGTCGCCGACGGTCGCGAGGGGCTGGTCGACCACGAGGTCGTGCAGCACCGAGACCGACGCCTGCGAGATCGAGCAGCCCTGGCCCTCCCAGCGCACGTCGCGCACGACACCCGAGTCGTCGACGTCGACCTGGAGGGTCACCTCGTCGCCGCAGGTGGGGTTGACCTGGTGGGACTCGGCCGAGTGGACGCCACCCGGTGCGACCGCGAGGCCGCGGCCGTGCGGGTGCTTGGCATGGTCGAGGATCACCTGCTGGTAGAGCTGCTCCATCGCGGTGGTCATGCTGCTCCTTCGTTCGAGGCGGGCGCCTCCAGACCGAAGAACGCTCGGACCCCGCTCAGTGCTTCCCGGAACACCTCGATCTCCTCGTCGGTCGTGTAGACGGCGGCCGACGCGCGAGCGGTCGCCGCGACGCCGAAACGGCGGTGCAGCGGCTGCGCGCAGTGGTGGCCGACGCGGACCGCGACGCCTGCGTCGTCGAGCACCTGGCCGACGTCGTGCGCGTGCACCCCGTCGACGACGAACGAGACGGTCGCGAGGCGGTCGGCGGTGTCGGTCGGGCCGATCACCCGCACGCCGGGCACGGAGGCGACGGCGTTGAGCAGCAACCGGGCCAGGTGCGCCTCGTGCGCGGCGATCGCCGTCATGCCGATGTCCGACAGGTACGTGGCGGCCGCGCCCATCGCGACGGCCTGCGAGACCATCTGCGTGCCCGCCTCGAACCGCTGCGGGGGCGGCGCGTACGTCGTGGCCTCCATGGTCACGACCTCGACCATCGAGCCGCCGGTCGTGACGGGCGGCATCGCGGCGAGCAGCTCGCGGCGCCCGTACAGCGCGCCGACGCCCGTCGGTCCGAACATCTTGTGGCCCGAGAACGCGGCGAAGTCGACGCCGAGCTCGTGCAGGTCGACCGGCAGGTGCGGGACCGACTGGCACGCGTCGAGCACGGTGAGCGCGCCGACCCGGCGCGCTGCCGCGACGAACGGCGCGACGTCGGTGATCGCGCCCGTGACGTTGGAGGCGTGCGTGAACGCGACCACCCGGGTGCGCGGGCCGACGACGTCGTCGAGCTGGTCGACGCGCAGCCGACCGTCGTCGGTCACGCCGATCCAGCGCAGCACGGCGCCCGTGCGGGCCGCGAGCTCCTGCCACGGCACGAGGTTCGCGTGGTGCTCGGCCTCGGTGACCACGATCTCGTCGCCGGGCGCGAGCGCGAAGCGGCGGGCCGCCTCTCCCCCGCGGCCCAGCGTCGCGTTCGACATCGCGTACGCGACGAGGTTGATGCCGGCGGTCGCGTTGGTCGTCCAGACGATCTCGTCGTCGTCCGCGCCGACGAACCGGGCGACCCGGGCGCGGGCGTCCTCGAACGCCTCGGTAGCCTCCTCGGCCAGCTGGTGCGCGCCACGGTGCACGGCGGCGTTGCGCTGGATGTAGAAGTCCTGCTCGGCGTCGAGGACGACGTCGGGCTTCTGCGAGGTGGCGCCGGAGTCCAGGTAGACGAGCGCCCGCCCGTCCCGCAACGTCCGCTCGAGCAGGGGGAAGTCCGCCCGCACGGCGGCGAGCTCGGTCGCGCTCAGCGTGTGCGGCGCCTCGATCGTGCTGGTCACGTCCCCACCTCTCGTCGTCCGTCGGACTGCCTAGGCCCGACGAGCCCCGCAGGGCTCGTCGGGCAGCAGCAGATCAGACCGTGGTGCTCGTCAGGAAGCGGTCGTAGCCCTCGTTCTCGAGGCGGTCGGCCAGCTCCGGGCCACCCTCCTCGGCGACCTTGCCGTCCACGAACACGTGGACGAAGTCGGGGGTGATGTACCGCAGGATGCGCGTGTAGTGCGTGATGAGCAGGACGCCGACGTCCGGGTTCTCCTTGACGCGGTTGACGCCCTCGGAGACGATCCGCAGCGCGTCGACGTCGAGGCCCGAGTCGGTCTCGTCGAGGATCGCGAACTTCGGCTTGAGGAGCTCCATCTGCAGGATCTCGTGGCGCTTCTTCTCGCCGCCGGAGAAGCCCTCGTTCACGGAGCGCTCGGCGAACGCCGGGTCCATGCGCAGGTTGTCCATGGCCGAGCGGACGTCCTTGACCCACGTGCGCAGCGGGGGCGCCTCGCCGTCGATGGCCGTCTTGGCGGTACGCAGGAAGTTCGACACCGAGACGCCGGGGACCTCGACCGGGTACTGCATCGCGAGGACCAGGCCGGCACGAGCGCGCTCGTCGACCGACAGCGCGAGGACGTCCTCGCCGTCGAGCGTGACGGTGCCGCCGGTCACGGTGTACTTGGGGTGGCCCGCGAGCGAGTACGCGAGGGTGGACTTGCCGGAGCCGTTGGGCCCCATGATCGCGTGCGTCTCTCCGCTGCGGACGGTGAGGTCGACGCCGCGCAGGATCTGCTTGGCGCCTTCCTTGGTCTCGACACTGACGTGCAGGTCGCGGATCTCCAGGGTGGACATGCGGTTCTCCTAGCTCACAAGGGGGCGTCGACGTCGACGAGCACACGCTCGCCGTCGACGGTCACGGGGTAGACGGGCACGGGGGTCATGGCGGGCGGGCTCAGCGGCTTGCCGGTGCGCAGGTCGAAGCTCGACCCGTGCAGCCAGCACTCGACCGTGCAGCCCTCCACCTCGCCGTCGGACAGGGAGACGGCGCCGTGCGAGCAGATGTCGCTGATGGCGTGCAGCTCACCGTCGTCGTCGCGCACGAGCGCGACCTCGACGGTGCCGGACTCGGCCTCGAGCTCCACTCTCAGGGTGCCGCCGGTCGGCACGTCCGAGGCGTAGCAGGCGAGCTGTGCGGTCATGCGTCCTCCGGCACCGCCGCGCCAGCGCCCTCGACCGACGCGGCGTCGAGCGCGGTCATCGACGCCTCGAGCTCGGCCTCGATCGCGGCGATGAGCCGCTCCTCGACCTCGGGCACGCCGATCTCGTGCAGCAGCTCCGCGAAGAAGCCGCGCACGACGAGGCGACGCGCGTCCGGCTCGGGGATGCCGCGCGCACGCAGGTAGAAGAGCTGCTCGTCGTCGAACCGGCCGGTCGCCGACGCGTGGCCCGCGCCCTCGATGAGGCCGGTCTCGATCTCGAGGTTCGGCACCGAGTCCGCCCGCGCGCCGTCCGTCAGGACGAGGTTGCGGTTGAGCTCGTAGGTGTCGGTGCCCTCGGCCGCGGCGCGGATGAGCACGTCGCCCACCCAGACCGTGTGCGCGCCCTTGCCCTGCAGCGCGCCCTTGTAGGTGACGCGGCTGATGCAGTTCGGGACGGCGTGGTCGACGAAGAGGCGCTGCTCCTGGTGCTGGCCGGCGTCCGCGAAGTAGAGGCCGAGCATCTGCACCGAGGCGCCCTCGCCGACGAACTCGGCGTCGGGCGTGATGCGCACGACGTCGCCGCCGAGCGTCACGGCGATGTGCTTGACGGTCGCGTCGCGACCCACGCGCAGGCGGTGCGACGAGGCGTGCACGGAGCCGTCGGCCCAGTCGTGCACCGTCACGACGGTGAGGTGCGAGCCCTCCTCCGCGATGATCTCGACGGTCTCGGTGAGGGCCGCGTGGCCGACGTGGTCGATGACGACGACGCCCTGGGAGAGGGCCTCGGCGCGGACCACGAGGTGCGAGGCCGACGGCTCGAGCGGCGCGTCGTGCGTGCCCGCGCCCTCGACGCCCTCGACGCGGATCGAGGTGACCTTGGAGGCCACCGCCTCGCGCGGCAGCGTCACGACCGTGGCGCGCGGGAACGAGGCCCACGCGGTCGCGGACGTCCGGTCGCCGGGCTTGCCGGCCAGGCCCAGGCGCTCGTCGCCGCGGTCGACGATCTCGACCGTGACCTCGGGGCTCTCGACGACGGTCGTGAGCACGCCGTGGCCGGCCAGGACACCCTCGGTGTCGGCGGCGAACAGCGGTGCGAGCCGGTTGATCGGCGAGAAGCGCCACTCCTCCTCGCGGCCGGTGGGCACGGGGAAGTCGGCGACGTCGAAGGACGTCGGACGCGACGCGCGGGACGACTCCGGGATGCCGCCGACGCCGTGCGTGTGCGCCCCGTCGGCCGTGGCCCGCGAGTGGTCCGTGGACAGGAGATCAGTAGTGGTCGTCATCAGCCGACGGAACCTTCCATCTGCAGCTCGATGAGGCGGTTCAGCTCGAGCGCGTACTCCATGGGCAGCTCACGCGCGATGGGCTCGACGAACCCGCGCACGATCATCGCCATGGCCTCGGTCTCGGCCATGCCTCGGGACATCAGGTAGAACAGCTGGTCCTCGCTCACGCGG
>Ga0160439_1000323_pt1 | contig 26320 bp, 18 predicted proteins | sample HID1975M_E0MG_FD_108201 | JGI IMG/M metagenome (GOLD analysis project Ga0160439, IMG submission 108201) | Enriched soil microbial communities from UW Madison campus, WI, USA - HID1975M_E0 MG | ecosystem: Environmental > Terrestrial > Soil > Unclassified | place: USA: Madison, Wisconsin... | reverse complement strand
CGGGATGATCTCGCTGACGATGCCGAACGCCGGCAGGATCATGATGTAGACCTCGGGATGCCCGAAGAACCAGAAGATGTGCTGGTACATCACCGGGTCGCCGCCGCCGGCGGCGTTGAAGAAGCTGGTGGCGAAGAACTTGTCGGTCAGCAGCATGGTCACCGCGCCGGCCAGCACCGGCATCACCGCGATCAGCAGGAAGGCGGTGATCAGCCAGGTCCAGCAGAAGATCGGCATCTTCAGCAGGTCGATGCCCGGCGCGCGCATGTTGAGGATGGTGGCGATGACGTTGATCGCGCCCATGATCGAGCTGATGCCCATCATGTGGATGGCGAAGATGGTGAAGGCCACGTTGTAGCCGCCCTGCAGCGACAGCGGCGGGTACAGCGTCCAGCCGCCGGCCGGGGCGCCGCCGGGCAGGAACAGGGTCATCAGCAGCAGGGTGAAGGCGAACGGCAGGATCCAGAACGACCAGTTGTTCATGCGCGGCAGCGCCATGTCCGGCGCGCCGATCTGCAGCGGGACCATCCAGTTGGCCAGGCCGACGAAAGCCGGCATCACGCCGCCGAAGATCATCACCAGCGCGTGCATGCTGGTCATCTGGTTGAAGAACTCGGGGCTGACGTGCTGCAAGCCCGGGGCCGCCAGCTCGGTGCGGATGATCACGCTCATCGCCGCGCCGATGATGAACATCACGAACGAGAACAGCAGGTACAGCGTGCCGATGTCCTTGTGGTTCGTGGAAAACAGCCAGCGTTCGACGAACGACTGCTTGTGGCCGTGGTCGTCGTGGTGGTGGTCTGCGGTGGCGGTATGCGTGGACATGGGGCGGTCTGCCTTCTCGAATTCGGTCAGTCGGCGCTGGGCGCGTCGGCGGGGGCGGCGGCCTCTTCGGGCGCCTGCGGGGCGGCGGGCTCCTCGCCCTGCTGCACGTCTTCGATCATGTCGGGGTCGAGCGAGCGCGGCGCGTTGCCGGTGCCGCCCTCGGGCACCTGCGACGGCTCGTCGGTGGTCTGCCCGGCGGCCTTCCTCGAGGCCAGCCACTGCTCGAACTCGGCCTTCGGCACCGCACGCACCACGATCGGCATGAAGCCGTGGTCCTTGCCGCACAGTTCCGCGCACTGGCCGCGATAGACGCCCGGCTCGAGGATCTCGGTCCAGGCCTCGTTGATGATCCCGGGGATCGCGTCCTGCTTCCAGCCCAGCGCCGGCACCCACCACGAATGGATCACGTCGTCGGCGGTGATCACGAAGCGGATCTTGGTGTCGGTCGGCACCACCAGCGGGTTGTCGACGTCCAGCAGGTAGGCCGGGTGCGCGTCGAGTTCGGCGCGGGTGGTCGCCTTGTTCTGGCGCAGGCGGTCGCTCTCGCGGTCGAGGCGGCTGATGATCTCCACGCCCTCGCCGAGGTATTCGTACTTCCACAGCCACTGCACGCCGGTGACCTTGATGGTCATTTCCGACTCGCGGGTGTCGTACATCGCGATCAGCTTGGCCGTCGCCGGCACCGCCATCACCACCAGCAGGATGATCGGGACCACGGTCCAGACGATCTCCAGCCGGGTGCTGTGGGTGAAGCTGGTGTCCGGCACGGCGCCCTTGGAGTGGCGGAACCTGAACATGGCATACGCCATCGCCGCGAACACCACCGCGCCGATGCCGACGCAGATCCACAGCGCCAGCATGTGCGCGTCGTAGGCATGCTGCGAGGACGCGGTGACGCCCCGCCCCATGTTCAGCTGCCAGGGCTTCGGATCCGCGGCCAGCGCCGCGAACGGCAACGACGCCAGAACTGCCAGACCCCACCGCGAAAAACGCGCCTGCATCATTGCCTAGACCCCAATGTCATCGGTCGCGGCCCGCCGGCCGCCAGCAAACTGTGAACGAACCCGTCGTGGCGGGACCTTCGCAACCGGAAGGGACCACCACGCTACCGCGTCGGAACGGCGCGAACCCGCCCCGCGGGCACGCGAAAACTCCCAAATGGTAGCGGCCGCGGGGGTTTAGGGGCAAGCCGAGACCCGTCCGGCGCGGCCGTCGACCCGCCGCGAAGGGCCGCGCCATGCGGTTCGCTGGATAGAATCCGGACTTCGTTCCGTGGCCTGCGCACGGGCCCGCCGGCGCGGCGGACCGTGCGTCCGCCCCGGCGCCGCAGGCCCGGTCCGGCCGTGCCCCGCGGTATTCCTCCCTCCGCCGCGACGGCATCGCGGCGCCCCTGCCTGCGGACGGACGCCACGTTGAAGCCAGCCCCTCCCGCCCTGGACGCCACCGAGGTCGAGGCCCTGTTCGACGCGATCCCGGAGGTGCTGTTCTTCATCAAGGACCGCGAGGGGCGCTACACCCACGTCAACGCCACCATGCTGCGCCGGCTTGGCCTGCGCTCGCGGCGCGACATCATCGGCAAGCGCGCCAGCGACGTATACCCCGGCGGCCTGGCCGCCAACTACGGGCTGCAGGACCAGCAGGTGCTGGCCGGCGCGGTGATCGACAACCTGCTGGAGCTGCACCTGTTCTCCGACCAGGAGCCGGGCTGGTGCCTGACCTGCAAGCGGCCGCTGCGGGTCGACGGCCAGGTGGCCGGGCTGGTCGGCATCTCCCGCGACCTCGCCGGCCGCGAGGGGCTGGAGGCCGACTACGGCTCGCTGCGCGAGGCGCTGGTGCACATGAACCGGCATTACGCCGGCAACGTGCGCATCCAGGACCTGCGGGCGATCACCGGCTTCTCCGAGTCCAAGCTCGAGCGCACCTTCCACAAGGTCTTCCAGCTCTCGCCGCTGCAGCTGCTGACCCGGATCCGGATCCAGGCCGCGATGCACCGCCTGCAGGGCCCGGGCAGCATCGCCGGCATCGCCCAGGCCTGCGGCTTCAGCGACCAGAGCGCGTTCACGCGCCGGTTCGTGGCGCTGGTGGGCATGACCCCGGTCGAATACCGGCGACTGCGCGCCGGCTGAGGCGCCGCACCCGCCGTGGGAGCGGCCTTGGCCGCGAAGTCTCGCGCACTGCTGGAGGGCATCGCGCGCAAGCGCGCTCGCACGGACTTCCCGACAGTCAGGCCGGGACGACTTGTGCCGGAGCCCCCGGCCGCGCCGCGGGAATCGTGCAAGCCGGCCGCCACCGCGGGGGACGAGAATGACCGACTCCGCCCGCACGCACCGGGCGTATCCTGCGGCCAGCCCATGACGCCACTGCTCTCCCCGGAACTCCCGCCGGCCACCGACCCGCGCCGCGCCGCGATCACCGCCGCCTGGACCCTCGACGAGTCCGCGCATGTGCGCGACCTGCTGGCCGTGTCCCGCCAGCCCGCTCCCGGCTGGGGCGAGGCCGACCGCGCCGCGATCCACGCCACCGCCACCGACCTGGTGCGCCGGGTCCGCGCACGTACGCAGGACCAGGGCGCGATCGAGGCCTTCATGCGCCAGTACGACCTCGGCAGCGAGGAAGGCGTGCTGCTGATGTGCGTGGCCGAGGCGCTGCTGCGCATCCCCGACCAGGACACCGCCGACAAGCTGATCCGCGACAAGCTGGGCGAGGCCGACTGGAAGAAGCACATGGGCCAGTCCGACTCGGTGCTGGTCAACGCCTCCACCTGGGGCCTGATGCTGACCGGCCACCTCGTCGACCTCGCCGACGACACCCGGCGCGACGTCCACAACGCCTTCAAGCGCCTGGTCGGCCGCGTCGGCGAGCCGGTGATCCGGCTCGCGGTGCGCCAGGCGATGCGGATCATGGGCCACCAGTTCGTCATGGGCCGGACCATCAGCGAGGCGCTGGCGCGCAGCCGCAAGGGCGCCAACGCCGCGTTCCGCTATTCCTTCGACATGCTCGGCGAGGCCGCGCTGACGCAGCATGACGCCGACCGCTACCTCAAGGCCTACGGCGACGCGATCGACGCGATCGGCTCTCACTCCAGTTCGCATCGCCAAGGCGATGCGGGCGGCAGCTTCGACGACGCCATCACCGCGCCGTCGATCTCGGTCAAGCTCTCGGCGCTGCATCCGCGCTACGAGCACGCCAAGCGCGAGCGCGTGCTGGCCGAACTGGCGCCGCGGCTGCTGCAGCTGGCGCAACGCGCGAAGGGCCACGGCATCGGCCTGACCGTCGACGCCGAGGAGGCCGACCGCCTCGAACTGTCGCTGGACGTGATCGAGCGCGCCTGGAGCGACGCCTCGCTGGCCGGCTGGGACGGCTTCGGCATCGTCGTGCAGGCCTACCAGAAGCGCGCGCCGTTCGTGATCGACTGGATCGCCGGCCTCGCCCGCCGCCACGGCCGCCGCATCCCGGTGCGGCTGGTGAAGGGCGCGTATTGGGACAGCGAGGTCAAGCGCGCGCAGGTCGACGGCCACCCGACCTACCCGGTGTTCACGCGCAAGCCCAACACCGACGTCAGCTACCAGGCCAACGCGGCGCGGCTGCTGTCGAACGTCGATGCGATCTATCCGATGTTCGCCACCCACAACGCGCAGACGATCGCGGCGATCCATCGCATGGCGGGCGCCTTGCTTCCCGCTTCGCTCCCTTCCCCCGTTCACGGGGGAAGGGCCGGGGATGGGGGTGAGGCGGCCGGCAATGCGTCTTCCGGGCTGGCCCCCACCCCAACCCTCCCCCGCAAGCGGGGGAGGGAGCAGAAGCCGCACGCTTACGAATTCCAGAAGCTGCACGGCATGGGCGACGATCTCTACGCCGAGGTGATCCCCGCCGACCGCCTCGACGTGCCCTGCCGCGTGTACGCGCCGGTCGGCTCGCACGAGGACCTGCTGCCCTACCTGGTGCGCCGCCTGCTCGAGAACGGCGCCAACTCCAGCTTCGTCAACCGGATCAGCGACGAGGAGGTCTCGATCGACGACCTCGTGCGCGATCCGGTGGAAGTCGTCTCCGGCTTCGACGCGATCCCGCATCCCCGCATTCCGCTGCCGGTCGACCTGTACCGCAGCTTCGGCCTCGAAAGGAGCAATTCCATGGGCGTCAACCTCGCCAACGACGACCAGCTGCGCGCGCTGGCCGAACAGGTCAACGCCGCCGTCGCCGACTGGCGCGCGGGACCGCTGGTGCCGGGCGCGAACGTGTCCGGTCCCGACATCGCCGTGAGCAATCCCGCCGACCGCCGCCAGCGCGTCGGCCAGTGGCAGGCCGCCGATGCCGCGACCGTCGAGAAGGCGCTGCAGAACGCGGTCGCCGCGCAGCCGGCCTGGGACGCGACACCCGCCGCCTCGCGCGCGGCGATCCTCGAACACGCCGCCGACCTGCTCGAGGCGCGCATGTCGCAGTACATCGCGCTGTGCGCGAAGGAAGCCGGCAAGACCATCCCCGACGGCGTCGCCGAAGTGCGCGAAGCCGTGGACTTCCTGCGCTACTACGCCGGACAGGCGCGCAGCGCGTTCGCCGTCGAGGCCCTGCCCGGCCCCACCGGCGAGTCCAACAGCCTGCAGCTCGCCGGCCGTGGCGTGTTCGTCTGCATCAGCCCCTGGAACTTCCCGCTGGCGATCTTCACCGGACAGGTCGCCGCGGCGCTGGCCGCGGGCAACAGCGTGATCGCGAAACCCGCCGAGCAGACCAACCTGATCGGCCACTACGCGGTGAAGCTGCTGCACGAGGCCGGCGTGCCGGAGGCGGTGCTGCAGTTCCTGCCCGGCGACGGCGCCACCGTCGGCGCGGCATTGACGAAGGATCCGCGCGTGGCCGGCGTCGCCTTCACCGGCTCCACCGACACCGCGCGCGCGATCAACCGCGCGCTGGCCGGGCGCGAAGCCGGCCCCATCGCCACCCTGATCGCCGAGACCGGCGGCCAGAACGCGCTGATCGCCGACTCCTCGGCGCTGCCCGAACAGCTGGTCAAGGACGCGCTGGCGTCCGCGTTCACCTCCGCCGGCCAGCGCTGCTCGGCCGCGCGCGTGCTGTTCGTGCAGGCCGACATCGCCGACAAGGTGGTCACGATGATCGCCGGGGCGATGGCGGAGCTGACGGTCGGCGATCCCGGCCTGCTGTCGACCGACGTCGGCCCGGTGATCGACGCCGACGCGCTGAAGCTGCTGCAGGACCACGCGGCGAAGATGGAAGCGGTCGCGAAACCCATCGCGCAGGCGCCATCGAGCGATGCGCTCGCCCACGGCACCTTCTTCGTGCCACGCGCGTGGGAGCTGGCCTCGCTGTCGCAGCTCACCCGCGAGAACTTCGGCCCCGCGCTGCACGTGCTGCGCTGGAAGGCCGACGAGCTCGACGCGGTGATCGACGCGATCAACGCCACCGGCTACGGCCTGACGCTCGGCATCCACTCGCGCATCGACGAGACCGTGGACCGCATCGTGCAGCGCGCGAGGGTCGGCAACATCTACGTCAACCGCAACCAGATCGGCGCGGTGGTGGGCGTGCAGCCCTTCGGCGGCCAGGGCCTGTCCGGCACCGGCCCCAAGGCCGGCGGCCCGCACTACCTGCCGCGCTTCGCGACCGAGAAGACGGTGACGGTGAATACGACCGCGGCCGGCGGCAACGCGAGCCTGCTGACGCTCGGGGAGTAACCTTCTCAAACCGTCATCCCCGCGAAGGCGGGGATCCAGCGTCGTTGCCTTGAGCGACGGGAACGCCGGGAAGGCCCGCAGGCAGTCGATTCGGCCGCGAACGACACTGGGTCCCCGCCTTCGCGGGGATGACGGTGAGTGGGGGATGACGGTGAGTGTCGGAGATTGCAGGTAGCGGCGCGGGGCTTCCTGCTTGTACCAATGGCGCATCCCGCGATGCGCCGACGCGCCGCTATCATTCCCTTCCCCCACCCCGATAGCGGCCGACGATGGCCTTCGATGCTTTCGCCCTGATGCTGGCGATGCTGGCGCTGGGCATGCTGTTCGCGCGCCTGCGCGCGCTGCCGGACAACGCCGCCGACACGCTGAACCTGCTGGTGCTGTACGTCTGCCTGCCGGCGGCGATCCTGGTCAACGCGCCGCGGCTGCGCCTGGAGCCCTCGCTGCTGGGCCTGGTGCTGCTGCCGTGGCTGCTGGCGGGCCTGGCCTGGGCGCTGGCGTGGGGGCTGTCGCGCCGGCTGGGGCTGCGCCGCGACGAGTTCGCGGTGCTGGCGCTGTGCACGATGCTCGGCAACACCAGCTACATCGGCTACCCGATGGTCGCCGCCCTGCTCGGCGACGACGCACTGCCCTTCGCGGTGGTGTACGACCAGTTCGGCACCTTCGTGCTGCTGTCGACGGTGGGGCTGGTGCTGCTCGCGCGCTACAGCGGCGACGCGCGGCCGTCCGGGCGCGAGATCGCGCTGCGGATCGTGAAGTTCCCGCCGGTGTGGGCGCTGGTGTTCGGGCTCACGCTGATGCCCGAGCAGCCGCCGGCGTGGATCGCCGCGGCGCTGGAGCGGCTGTCGGCGGTGATGCTGATGCTGGTGATGCTGGCCGTCGGCCTCACGATCCGGCTGCGCCTGCCGCGCGACGAGATCGCGCCGCTCGCCGCCGGCCTCGGCGTCAAGCTGGTGCTGCTGCCGCTGGTGGCGCTGCCGCTGGCCTGGCTGTTCGGGATGCGCGGCGCGATGCTGCAGGTGGCGGTGCTGGAGTCGGCGATGCCGACGATGATCACCGCCGCGGCGCTGGCGATCTCGCACGGGCTGGCGCCGCGCCTGGCGGCGGCCCTGGTCGGCTACGGCATCGTGCTGTCGCTGGCGACGCTGCCGGCGTGGACGTTCGTGCTGCAGCGGTTCTTCGGTTGAGGCTGGACGGCGGTATCGGCATCAACACCTCCACCGAAAGCGATGCCGGCATCGGCACGGCACCTCACGCCATTGTCATCCCGAGCGCAGCGAGGGATCTGCTGCCCGCTCGCGCAGAAGCAGATCCCTCGCTGCGCTCGGGATGACAGTTTTTCAGGGATGGCGTGTTCCGCAGCAGCACGGCATCAAGACAAGAAAGCCCCGCCGGAGCGGGGCTTTCTTCGCTGCATCACGCGCCGGCGCGGATCAGAAGCGGTACTGCGCCGACACGCCGTAGAGATTGGCGCTGCCGTCGAACGGACCGGCGATGCGGCTGCCGCTCGAGGTGAAGTCGACCTTCGGGTCGTCCGGCTTGATGTGGCTGAAGGCGAAGTTGACGTCGAGCGCGTCGCTGACCTGCCAGGTGGCGCCGATCGAGTACCAGCGGCGGTCGTCGTCGGGCAGGCGCGGGGTGCGGTGCTCGAGGCTGGTCGGGGTTTCGTCGTTGGCGATGCCGCCGCGCAGCGTCCAGCTGTCGCTGAGCTTGTACTCGGCGCCGATCGACACGAAGGTCGAATCGCTCCACTCGAACGGCTCGACCGCGTCCGGATCCGGGTTGTCGAAACGGATGCGCACCTCGCGCAGCGATTCCCAGCCGGTCTCGGCCCAGGTCGCCGACAGCGCGAAGCGGTCGGTGACCTGCCAGTGGGCGCCCACCGACAGGATCGACGGCGTGGTCAGGTCGGCCGCGACGGTGCCGTCCTGGAACAGCGGCGCGGTCAGCGGGCTGGCGCCGAACACCGCGGCCACGTTGCCGGGCACGGTCCAGTCGGCGGTGCCGGTCAGCTCGTAGTCGATCTCCGAGCGGTAGCTCACGCCGATCGAGAAGTTGTCTGTCGGACGAAAGTGCGCGCCGACCAGCCAGCCGAAGCCGGTTTCGCTGCCTTCGACCTCGATGAAGCCGTCGGCGGCCTGCGGCTGCGCGAACGGCAGCGGGCGCGTGGCCGGGTTGGAATACAGCAGGGTGCCGAAGTCGACCGACTTCGACAGCGTCACGTCCGCGCGCGAGACGATCGCGCCGACGCCGACCGAGAAGCGGTCGGTGATGTCGATCGCGCCCGACAGGGTCAGGTCGACGATGCGCACGTCGGAGGTGTGGGCGAAGTAGCGGCCCACCCAGTTGTCCTCGTACTCGGTCTTCAGGCCGAACGGGGCGCTGATCATCGCGCCCAGCGCGAGGCCGTTGTCGAGCTTGCGGATGTAGGACATCGCCGGCACCGGGGTGAGGCCGCCGGCGTCGCCGCCGTCGCTGCCGGTCATCGGACGGCCGAAGGCGTCGGTGGCGGTGCCCTTGAACTCGTAGCTCAGGTCGATCGCGGTGACGTCGACCTGGAAGGTGTTGCCTTCGAACTGGGTCATCACCGCCGGGTTGTTGACCACGACCGAGGAGTCGCCGGTCTTGGCGGCGGTGCCGGCGAAGGCGCTGCCCATCGACTTGACGCTGTTTTCCTTGAGCTGGAAGCCGGCGGCGTGGGCGCTGGAGGCGAAGGCCAGCGTGCCGGCGATGCCGACCGCGAGCGCGGTGACGGTGGTGCGGGGGATCTTGCGCATGGGGTTGGGTCTCTCCGGTGACGGGACGGTGCCGCGTCGCGGTGACGACCGGATCCCATGGATCCCGCCCTCGCCGCCGGAACTCGCCCTCCCGACCCACGACGCGGCGCGCACTATACCGTACCGGTGCGTGTGGTGAATGTGCTGCCCGGCACGGGGAGGCGGTCGGCAGGCATGAACCGGCGCGGCCGGAGCGGGTAAGGTGGCGCCATGTTCGTGTCCGTCCCCACCCGCACCCGCGCCTCGCTGCGCTGGGCCACGCCGCTGCTGGCGACGCTGCTGTGGGCCGCGTTCGTGTGGGCGCTGTCGCGCTCGGACGCCTCGCAGCGGGCGCTGATGCTGGACTGGGGGGCGCTGGCGGGCGGGTCGGCGACCGCCGGGCCGTGGCAGGTCTGGGCCGAACCGCAGCAGTGGCTGCGCCTGTTCACGGCGCTGTTCCTGCACGCCGACTGGGCGCACCTGCTGGGCAACCTGGTGTTCCTGCTTATCTTCGGCCTGCCCGCCGAGCGGGTGATGGGCCCGTGGCGGCTGCTGGCGCTGTTCTTCCTCGGCGGGGCGCTGGCCAACCTGTTCGCGGTGCTGGTGATCGGCGCCCCGGACCGGTTGATCATCGGCGCGTCCGGGGCGGTGTCGGCGGTGATCGGCGCCTACCTGGCGCTGTTCCCGCAGGCGCGTCTGGGCGTGGTGGTGCCGCTGGGGCTGTTCCTCGAATTCGTGCGCGCGCCGGCGTCGCTGCTGATCGGGGTCTGGGCGGTGCTGCAGATCGTGTTCGCCTACATCGGCCCGGCCTTCGGCGCCGTGGCCTGGGCGGCGCATGCGGCGGGCTTCCTGTTCGGGATCCTGTTCGCGATCGCCTCGCGCGGGGCGATTGCGCGGCGGCTGCGGCGCTTGAAAGGCTATTGAGCGGCCCAATCTCGCGGGCAGCCCCGTCGCGCCCCGCGCCTATACTCGCCCCATGTCCAAGACGCTCTACAAGGTCACGTTCCTCAACCACGGCAAGGTCTACGAGCTGTACGCACGGCGCGTGGACAGCGGACGGCTGTGGGGCTTCATCGAGGTCGCCGAGCTCGTGTTCGACGTGCACGACGGACTGGTCGTCGACCCGACCGAGGAGCGGCTGCGCGACGAGTTCGGCAACACCCGCGCCCTGCACCTGCCGATGCAGGCGATCCTGCGCGTGGAGGAAGTGGAGAAGAAGGGCCAGTCGGCGATCCGCGACGCCGAATCGGGCGAGAAGGTGGTCACGCCGTTCCCGCTGCCGGCGAAGCCGCGCTGAAGGCGCCGCGATGACGCTGCAGGGGATCGCACTGGTCGGCCTCGGCGGCGCGTTCGGCTCGATCGCGCGCTACCTGCTGTCGGTGTGGACGATGCAGGCGGGCGGATTCCCGAAATTCCCGCTGGGGACCTTCGTGGTGAACCTGATCGGCTGCCTGCTCGCGGGCATGCTGGCGGGCATCGTCGAGCGCCACGCGCCGTTCGACGAACAGGTGCGCCTGCTGCTGATGGTCGGCGTGCTCGGCGGGTTCACCACGTTCTCGGCGTTCGGGCTCGAGACCGTGCAGCTGCTGCGCCGGGGCGAGTGGCTGGTCGCGTCGGGCTACGTCGGCGGCAGCGTGCTGCTGGGGCTGGCGGCGGTCCTGCTGGGACTCAGGCTCACCGCGCCGGGCGGATGAGCGCCGCCGGCGCGGCGATATCGCCGCGCCGGCCATGTCGCCGTGCACCCGTGCGCAGCGCCTTCCCACGTCCGCGTGTCCCCACGCCTGCCGTTTCCTCCGCACCTGTCATTTCGACCGCAGGGAGAAATCTTCCGACCGGAGTGCGAGACCTATCGCGCATGGATGGTTCATTCGGGCGCAGCAAGACAACTGCGGCCGGGCGGGAGATTTCTCCCTGCGGTCGAAATGACAGGTGTCGAAATGACAGGTGCGGAGGATCCGGGCGCCCAGTTGGCGGAATACGAACGCGGGGACGGGACCTAGTCGCGCTTCGGCGCATCCGTGGCCGCCGGCGCAGCCGCCACCTCGGGCTTCGGCTTCTTCAGCTCCGCCAGCGCGGCGTTGATCGGGCCGTCGCCGTCGAGCACGTCGCCGGCAGCCGAGCCGTCCTCTTCGTCTCCGCGCAGGTGGCCGGGCAGCGTGGCTTCGGTGTAGCCGGGCGTGGTCGAGAGCAGTTTCGGTTCGGTGGCGTCGGGCTTGAGCACCACGTCCGGATCGATGCCGCGCGCCTGGATCGAACGTCCGCTCGGGGTGTAGTAGCGCGCGGTGGTGAGCTTGACCGCGTCGCCGTTGCCCAGCGGCATCACCGTCTGCACCGAGCCCTTGCCGAAGCTGCGGCTGCCGACGATGCGCGCGCGCCCGTTGTCGTGCAGCGCGCCGGCGAGCACTTCCGACGCGCTCGCGGAGCCGGCGTCGACGATCACCACCACCGGCCTGCCCTGCATCAGGTCGCCGGGCGTGGCGCTGAACTCGGTGTCGTTGACGCTGATGCGGCCGCGCGTGCTGACGATCTTGCCCTTGTCCAGCAGGTCGTCGGCGATCCGCACCGCGGCGGTGAGCAGGCCGCCCGGGTTGCTGCGCAGGTCGATGACCAGGCCCTTCAGCGCGCCGCCGGCCTCGCCCTGCAGGCGCCCGAGCGTGCGCGCGAAATCCTCCGCGGTCTCGACCTGGAACTGGCTGATGCGCACGTAGCCGTAGCCGGGTTCGAGCATGCGGCCGCGCACGCTGGCCACGCGGATGGTCTCGCGGTGCACGGTGATTTCCAGCGGCTTCATCTCGCCCTCGCGCAGGACGCTGAGCACGGCCTTGGTGCCGGGCGGACCGCGCAGCGGGCCGTGGCCATCGGCGTCGGCCGGCGTCAGCGGCTTGCCGTCGACGGCGACGATGGTGTCGCCGGAGCGGATGCCGGCCTTGGCCGCCGGCGTGTCGTCGATCGGCGCGATCACCCGCACCTTGCCGTCGGGCAGCTGCAGCACCTCCACGCCGATGCCGTCATAGGCGCCGGTGGTGCCCTCGTCGAAGGCCTCGGCCGCGCGCTTCTCGAGGTAGGCGCTGTGCGGGTCGAGGTCGAACAGCAGGCCGCGGATCGCCGAGTCCATCAGCTTGCGGTCCTCGACCGGGTCGACGTAGCCCTCCCGGATCGCGTTGAACAGGCCGACGTAGCGGCGGATTTCCTCCAGCGGCACCTTGGTCGCGGCGCTTTCGATGGCGTCGGGGTCGTCGCTGGCGGCGACGGCTGCGTCCCGTTCCTCGTCGGTGGCCGGTGCGACGGGGGCTTCTTCCTGTTCCTGCGCAGGCTCGTCCTCGTCCGCCGGCGCGGTTTGCGCCGGTGCGGCCTCCTGCGACGAAGGCGCCTGGTCCGCAGGCACCTGCGCGTCCCGTGCCGGATCCTGCTCCTCCTGCGCCTCCTGCTCCGCCGCCGGAGGCGCCGCATCCTGCGCAGGCGCGAACGGCGATGCCAGCGCCAGCGGCAGCAGGGCGGCGAGCAGCGGCGACTTGCGACGGGACATGCAGGCACTCCGGAACGGGATGAGAGTGGGACCGCGCGGCGCGCGCGGGGTTCGTCCGATTATGCGGGCGCATTCAGGATTTGCGTGAAGCGGGACTGGCCGCGGCGTTCGACCGGGGCGCGGGGCGCTGCCGGCTGCTTCGGGTGCCCGCGTTGCGCGCCTTTTGCCCCCGCGGGCCGGGAAAACCGGATTGGGACATCGGGGGACCGGCGGCAACATCTCCGATCCCGAACCTCCGGAAACTGTAGGAGCGGCTTCAGCCGCGACGCTTTTCCGGGCCAAGAGCATCGCGCCTGAAGGCGCTCCTACAGGCGTGGCAGGGTCGAACAGCGCGCCGGGCGCGCTGCCGCCGGTTCAGCGTTTCTGCAGGAAGGTGCCCGGGTTCACCGGCTGGCCGTTGCGGCGCAGTTCGAAATACAGCGCCGGCTGCCCCTGCCCGCCGGAGTTGCCGACGGTGGCGACCGCGTCACCGCGTTTCACCGCGTCGCCGGCCTCCTTGAGCAGGGCGTCGTTGTGCGCGTACAGGCTCATCGTCCCGTTGCCGTGGTCGACGATGAGGATCATGCCGTAGCCGGTCATCCATTCGGCGAACACCACGGTGCCGTCGGCGACCGCGCGCACCGGCGTGCCGGCCGCGGCGCCGATCAGCACGCCGTTGCTGCTGCGCCCGTCGGGCATGCGCGCGCCGTAGCCGGCGAGCAAGGCGCCCGACAGCGGCCAGCCGAGCCCGCCGACCTGCACCGGCGCGGTGCGCGCGACCGCGACCGGCGGCCTGCCCGGCGCGCGTTCGCCCGATGGCGTGCGCTGCGCTGCGCGCGCGGCGGCGGCCCTGCGCTCGGCCTCGGCCTTCGCCGCGGCGGCGCGCAGCCGCGCCAGCAGGCGTTCGAGCGATTTCGCGTCCTGCCCCAGCGCCTGCTCGCGCGTGCTGCGGTCGCGGTAGCGCTTGTCCAGCTGCGCCACCGTCTGCACGCGCTCGCGCCGGTCGCGTTCGAGCGTGGCGACCTGCGTGCGCTGCTGTTCGCGCGCGCGCTCCAGCGCGGCGCGGCGTTCGCCGATCTCGCGCTCGACCGCCTCGAGTTCGGCCAGTTCCTCGCGCAGCGCGGCGATGCGGTCGGCGCGCTGGCGCTGCAGGTAGCGGTGGTAGGTCAGCGCGCGGCTGGCGTCGGCCACCTGGTCCTGGGCCAGCATCAGCTTCAGCGGCGCGGCATCGCCGGCGGTGTAGCTGGCGCGCAGCAGCGCCTGCAGCTCCTCGCGCTGCGCGCCCATGCGCGCCTGCAGGGCGTCGCGTTTCCCGTCCAGTTCGGCGAGCGCGGCCTGCTGGCGCGCGAGTTCGGCTTCGGTGCCCTGCAGCGTGCGTGCCGAGCGGGCGACCTGCTCGTCGGATTCGCGCAGCTGCCTGGCGGCATCGCCGCGCTCGCCTTCGAGCCTGCGGCGTTCGCTGGCGACGTCCTTGAGTTCCTTGCGCACGCGCTCGAGCCGGCGCTCGGCCTCGCGGCTGTTCTGCTGCGCCTGCACGGGCGCGGACGCGAACCCGGCGGCGAGCAGCGCGAGCGCCGCCCAGGCGAGCCGCGCGCGCATCGTTGCCGTCACCCCTTTGCGACCAGCAGGGTCGAACCGGTCATTTCCGCGGGCTTGTCGACACCGAGCAGGTCGAGGATGGTCGGCGCGAGGTCGCGCAGGGCGCCGCCGCTGCGCAGGGTCGCGTCGCGGCTGCCGACGTAGACCAGGTCCACCGGGCCGACGGTGTGCGAGGTGTGCGGCTCGCCGGTCACAGGGTCGCGCATCATCTCGCAGTTGCCGTGGTCGGCCGTGACCAGCAGTTCGCCGCCTTTCGCGCGCACCGCGGCGATGATTTCGCCGACGGCCTTGTCCACGGTCTCCACCGCGGTGATCGCCGCCGACAGCACGCCGGTGTGGCCGACCATGTCGGGGTTGGCGAAGTTGCAGACGATCGCGTCGAAGCGCTCGTCCTCCACCGCCTGCACCAGCTTCGCGCAGACTTCAGGCGCGCTCATTTCCGGCTGCAGATCGTAGGTGGCGACCTTCGGGCTCGGCACCAGGATGCGCTCTTCGCCCGGATACGGCGTCTCGCGACCGCCGCTGAGGAAGAAGGTGACGTGCGCGTACTTCTCGGTCTCGGCGATGCGCAGCTGGGTCATGCCGTTGGCGCCGAGCACCTCGCCGAGCGTGTTGGCGAGGTTGTCCGGCGCGAACGCGACCGGCGCCGGCAGCGTGGCGTCGTATTCGGTCAGGCAGGTGTAGCGCGACAGTGCCGGCCGGCGCACGCTTTGATCGCTGTCGCTGAAGCCGTCGAACGCGGGCGAGACGAACGCGGCGCTGATCTGGCGCGCGCGGTCGGCGCGGAAGTTCATGAACACGATCGCGTCGCCGTCGGCCATCGGCCGCGCGCCCGCGATCGCGGTCGGGTCGACGAACTCGTCGTTCTCGCCGCGCGCGTAGGCGGCCTGCAGCGCCGACAGCGCGTCGGGCGCCTCGCCCTTCGCCTCGACGATCGCGTCCCAGGCCCTGCGCACGCGCTCCCAGCGCTTGTCGCGGTCCATGGCGTAGTAGCGGCCGGCCACGCTGGCGATATGGGCGTTGCCGAGCGCGTCGCATCTGGCCTGCAGCGCACGCAGGCTCGGTTCGGCCGAACGCGGCGGCATGTCGCGGCCGTCGAGGAAGGCGTGCACCGCCACCCGCGGCACGCCGCGTTTCGCCGCGAGATCGAGCATCGCGAAAACGTGATTCTCGTGGCTGTGCACGCCGCCGGGCGAGAGCAGCCCCATCACGTGCAGGGTGCCGCCACTGGCGAGCACCGCGTCGCAGGCGGCGTTGAGCTCGGCGTTGTCGAAGAAGCTGCCGTCCTCGATCGCGGCGTCGATCCGGGTCAGGTCCTGGTAGACGATGCGGCCGGCGCCGATGTTCATGTGCCCGACCTCGGAATTGCCCATCTGCCCGTCCGGCAGGCCGACGAAGCGGCCTTCGGTGTGGATCAGCGTGGTCGGGTGTTCGGCCAGCAGCCGGCGCCAGTTGGGCACGTTGCCCAGCGCGACCGCGTTGTCGCGGGGATCGTCGCGATGGCCCCAGCCGTCGAGGATCAGCAGGACCACGGGCCGGGGGCGGGCGAAGGGCGAGGCGGGAGAGGCTTCAGGCACGGACGGGAGTCCCGGTGACTTTCGACCGGTGCGATTGTAGCCAAGCGGGCGCATGCTGTTGGTGCACGCCGACCCGCGGCGCGGAACGTTGCACCGGCAACCGCGTCGCCCGGCACGATCGAGGACCCGAACATGTCGCGCAACCGCATTTCCCTGTCGCTCGCCGCCTGCCTGCTGCTGGCGGCCGGACCCGTCCTCGCCGCGGGGCAGGACATCAGCAAGGTCAACGGCAGCATCGTCGCGCAGGCCGGCCGCCAGTACGGCGACGTCGAGACCGTCAACGGCAGCATCACCCTCGAGACCGGCGCCACCGTCGAGGACGCCGAGACCGTCAACGGCAGCATCCGCGCCGGCGACGACATCGGCGCCGACAGCCTCTCGACCGTGAACGGCAGCATCCGCGTCGGCGCGCGCGCGCGCATCGCCCGCGGCGTCGAGACCGTCAACGGCAGCATCTTCATCGACCGCGGCGGCAGCGTCGGCGGCGGCATCGAGACCGTCAACGGCGCGATCGGGCTGGTCGACGTCGACCTCGCCGGCGGCATCGAGACGGTCAACGGCGACGTCACCGTCGGCGTCGGCTCGCACGTCTCGGGCGGGATCACCGTCACCAAGCCAACCTCGAACTGGTTCCCGGTGCAGGTGAACAAGCGCAAGCCGCGGATCATCATCGGCCCGAACGCGGTGGTCGAGGGCGAACTGAAGTTCGAGCGCGAGGTGACGCTGTACGTGCACGAGACCGCACGCACCGGCAAGATCACCGGCGCCACGGCGACGAGCTACAGCGGGACGCGCGCGCCGCGCGAATGACGCCCGTGCATCGGGCGCTGTCACGCGCTCCTTGCCGTCATCCCCGCGAGGCGCTTCACAACAGCCGAAGGCTGGTCAAGCGGGGACCCAGTGTCGTGTCTTTAAGCTTGAAGAGCCAAATGGATCCCCGCTTTCGCGGGGATGACGACTTCTTCTTTCCGACTTCGCAGGGCTGGTTTGCCTTGGGCAAGCTAGCCCTGCGAACCCGGGCGGAGCGGAAAAACGGGAGTCAGCGTCGACTTTCCCCGGGAATGCCGCCGACATGCGGGTACCCAGGAGGCAGTCGATCCCGACCCCGGTTTTTCCTCCCGGCGTAGAATCGGCGATTCCGGTTTTCCCCTGGAGTCCCTACCGAATGCGTTCCTCCCTGTTCCTCGCCTGCGCCGGCAGCCTGCTGCTGGTCGCCTGCAGCCGCGAACCGGCTGCGCCGGCGGCCGACGCGACGCCCGCGCCCGCCGACCACGCCTTCCAGCCGGCGATCGACGCCGACGACTTCCGCACCCTCGTCGCCACCCTGTCCTCGGACGAGTTCGAGGGCCGCGCGCCCGGCTCGGCCGGCGAGGACAAGACCGTCGAGTACATCCAGGCGCAGTTCGAGCGCATCGGCCTGCAGCCCGGCGGCGACAACGACACCTTCTTCCAGACCGTGCCGATGGTCGAGACCACCGCCGACGACTCCACCGTGCTCCGGCTCGACAGCAACGGCAACGCGCGCGAGCTCGGGTTCGGCACCGACATGGTGCTGGGCACCCGCACCGGCCAGCCGGAAGTGAGCGTCGAGGGCAGCGAACTGGTCTTCGTCGGCTACGGCGTCAACGCCCCCGAGCAGGGCTGGAACGACTACGCCGGCCTCGACGTCGCCGGCAAGACCGTCGTCATCCTGGTCAACGACCCGGGCTTCCACGCCAAGGACGAGTCGCTGTTCGAAGGCCATCGGATGACCTACTACGGACGCTGGACCTACAAGTTCGAGGAAGCCGCCCGCCAGGGCGCCGCCGCCGCGCTGATCATCCACGACACCGACGGCGCCTCCTACGGCTGGGACGTGGTGAAGAACTCCTGGTCCGGCGCCCAGTTCGACCTGCGCGCCAGCGATGATCCGGAGCCGCGCATCCCGGCGCAGGGCTGGATCACCGGCGAGGTCGCGAAGCAGTTGTTCGCCGAGTCCGGCCTGGACCTGCAGGCGCAGTACGCCGCCGCCAACAGGCGCGGCTTCAAGGCGGTGCCGCTGAAGGCGAAGGTGTCGTTCGACCTTCGGAGCAGCGTGAGCGAGAAGTCCTCGCGCAACGTCGTCGGCTACCTCCCCGGCACCGAAGCGCCCGAGGAGACCGTGATCTACATGGCCCACTGGGACCACCTCGGCAAGCACGAGGGCCACGATCCCGACAACGGCATCGACACGATCTACAACGGCGCCGTCGACAACGCGACCGGCGTGGCCGGCATCATCGAGATCGCCGAGCAGTTCAAGGCCACGCCGCCGAAGCGTTCGGTGGTGTTCCTCGCCGTCACCCTGGAGGAATCGGGCCTGCTCGGCTCGAAGTTCTACGTCGCGCAGCCGTCGTTCCCGCTGGAGAAGACCGTCGGCGTGATCAACCTCGACGCGATGAGCGTCGCCGGCCGCGCGCGCGACGTGGTCGTCACCGGCAAGGGCAACTCGGCGCTGGAGGACCTCCTCAAGGCGCGCGCCGACGTGCAGCAGCGCACCCTGGTCGAGGAAGGCAACCCGGCCGGCGGCTACTACTTCCGCTCCGACCACTTCAACTTCGCCAAGGCCGGCGTGCCGGCGCTGTACGCCAAGGGCGGCAGCGACCTGCTCGACGGCGGCACCGAGGCCGGCAAGGCCGCCGGCGACGAGTACGGCAGGCGCTACCACCAGCCCAGCGACGAGATCCACGACGGCTGGAAGTTCGACGGCATCGTCGAGGACCTCGAACTGCTCTACGGCGTCGGCCAGGACCTCGCCGACGGCGGACAGTGGCCGAACTGGTACGAGGGCAATCCGTTCAAGGCGGCGCGCGATGCGCAGCGGGCGGCGGTGCAGTAGATCGCGCGTCCTGCAGGTTTCAGGGAAACGGCGCCGGAAGGCGCCGTTTCCGTTTGCGGATGACGGCCTTGGCCCCCCGGCCCTCTCCGCAAGCGGGGGTGAGGATGGTCCGCTTGCGCGGCACTGCTGCGCGGGCCCTCCGAACGACCGACGCGCTGCGCCGGGCCGGACAGGCCGGGTTGGAGGCCACCTTGGCGACACGCCCTGCAAACCCTGCTCTACTCTTGCGCACCCCGGAAGGAGACCCGCCATGACCCTCGCCACCGCCTACTGGTGCGTGCTGATCGCCGCCCTGCTGCCCTATGTCTGGATCTTCGTCGCCAAGACCGGCGCGCCGAAGTACAACAACCGCAACCCGCGCGCATGGATCGCCAAGCAGGAAGGCAACTACAAGGTGCAGCGCGCCAATGCCGCCCACCTCAACGCCTTCGAGGCCTTCGCGCCCTTCGCCGCCGGCGTGGTGCTGGCGCAGCTTGCGGGCGTCGACCACGGTCGCATCGCGCTGCTGGCGGTCGCCTTCGTCGCGCTGCGCGTGCTGCATGGCGTGTTCTATGTCGCCGACGTTGCGATCGCGCGCAGCCTGACGTGGATGGCGGGATACGCCTGCGTGATCGCGCTGCTGGTGCTGGCGGCGGTCAACGCGACCTGAGCGTCGCGCTCGCGGCAGGTCTGGTTTCGGACCTGGCCGTACGGGTCTGGGCTTGCAGAAACTGGAAGCTTCCGTCCGCCTGCGGCGGTCGGTTCATTTCTTTGCTGGCCCAAGAAAAACGAACCAGAGAAAAGGGCCTTCCCCGACGAAGCTAGCCTGCCGCCGGCAAGTTCGACGGGATTTTTCGACACGGCATCCATGCCGCGGCGAAAAACGCCGCACATCCCTGCGTGGCGCCCTCCGGGTCTCCATGCATCGTGGCTGCCGAATCGTTTGCCGCCGTTTGCAGGAGCGCCTTCAGGCGCGACTGCTACCGGCGCCATGTAGCTTCTGGTCGCGGCTGAAGCCGCTCCTACAAAAACCAAGGATTGTCATTTCGAGCGTAGCGAGAAATCCAAGCTTGATTGTTCGAGATTCCTCACTGCGTTCGGAATGACAAGCCAAGGTTCTCCAGCGTTTCCCCTGGGAGCCCGTGCCGTCTCCAGACCCGCAGGGCGCCGCACAGGAATGTGCGGCGTTTTCCGCCACGGCATGGATGCCGTGTCGGAAAATCCCCTCACACTTCCCGTTTGCGGATTTGCCTTGTCGGGGAAAGCGTTTTTCTTTGGTTCGTTTCTTTTGACGCTTTTCAAAAGAAATGAACCCGGCCGCCGAAGGCGGACGGAAGCTGTTGCTTCTACGCTGAAATACAGCCCCGCCGAAGCCTCAGCCAACCACCAGCCGCACCCGCGCGAAATTCCGCTTCCCCACCTGCAGCACCCCCTCGAAACCAGGCGCGAACGCAGTATTCGGGTCCTCGACCACGCCACCATCCACCTTCACCGCCCGCTCCTTGAGCTTGCGGTTGGCTTCGGAATTCGACGGCGTGATCCCCGCCGCGGTCAGCAGCGCGGCGATGCGGATGCCCTCGCCCGGAATCGCCACGTCCTGCAGCGGCAGCAATGAAGTGTCGCCCTGCCCGGTGACCGCCGCATGCCAGCCCGCGATCGCGGTTTCGGCGGCCGCGGCATCGTGGAAGCGCGTCGCCAGTTCGCGCGCGAGGCGCAGCTTGACGTCGCGTGGATTGAGGCCCGCGGCCACGTCGGCCTGCAGTCGCTTCGCCTCGTCGACGCCGATCTCGAAGCTCAGCAGCTCGATCCACTTCCACATCAGCCCGTCGCCGATCTTCATCGTCTTGTTGACGATGTCGATCGCGGGCTCGGCGATGCCGATGTAGTTGCCCAGCGACTTGCTCATCTTGTTGACGCCGTCCAGCCCTTCCAGCAGCGGCATGGTCAGCACGACCTGCGGCTTCTGCCCGAAGTGCTCCTGCAGGCCGCGGCCCATCAGCAGGTTGAACTTCTGGTCGGTGCCGCCGAGCTCGACGTCGGCCTCCAGCGCGACCGAGTCGTAGCCCTGCACCAGCGGATACAGGAACTCGTGGATGGCGATCGACTGCTGCGCCGCGTAGCGCTTGGCGAAATCGTCGCGCTCGAGCATGCGCGCCACGGTGTGCTGGCCGGCGAGGCGGATCATGTCCGCGGCCGACATCCTGCCGAACCACTCGCTGTTGAAGCGCACTTCGGTCCTGTCGCGGTCCAGCACCTTGAACACCTGCTCGGCGTAGGTGTCGGCGTTGGCCAGCACGTCCTCGCGCGAAAGCGGCTTGCGGGTGGCGTTCTTGCCGCTCGGGTCGCCGATCATCCCGGTGAAGTCGCCGATCAGGAAGACCACCCGGTGGCCGAGGTCCTGGAACTGCCGCATCTTGTTCAGCAGCACGGTGTGGCCCAGGTGCAGGTCGGGCGCGGTCGGGTCGAAGCCGGCCTTGACCCGCAGCGGGCGACCCAGTGCCAGCCGGGCTTCGAGCTCCTCGCGCTTGAGGATCTCGTCGGCGCCGCGGGCAAGAAGGTCCATGGCGGCGGGATCGGGGGCAGGTTGGCTCATCGGGGTCACGGCTCGGCTGGCCGCCACACTCGGCATGTGATGGCGGTCGAAAGAAAGAATTAAATATATGTTAATGGCGAAGGCGTCGGAAAACCCTTTGCCGGACAAGGGTTTGACGCACCCAATTCATGTGCTTATGTTACCGCGCTGACGCGCCCGTCACGCCCTTCGGACCACCTGCCATGACGCAGCCGCCCCAGACGTCACCGGATGACGCCCATCACCAGGCCATCCGGCAGCACAACCTGCGGGCCGCCGCCGAGAACACCGCCAACGAACAGCACTTCGCCGATCCGCAGGACGCGGCGGCGCGGTTCCCGTTCAACGGCCGCTGGACGCGTCGCGACTGGGCGCACGCCAGCCTGTTCGCCACGCTCGGGGCGCTGGTCATCGGGCTGGTGCCCGGCTTCTCCAACGCGATGCGCGCCAGCGAGCATGCGCCCACGACCACCCTGTCGCTGCCGCTGCCTCCGCTGGCGGCCGCACCGGCGAAGGCGGCGGCGCAGCGCAGCTGGGATCTGGTGAAGGTCGAATCCGGGCAGACGCTCGGCGCGATCTTCGAGGCCCGCGGCATTCCCGCCGCCACCCTGCACCAGTTGCTCGACGCGGCGAAGGACAAGCAGGCGCTGACCCGGCTCAAGCCCGGCGCCGAACTCGGCTTCGACCAGGCCGGCGACGGCCGGCTGGTCGCGTTCCGCTACGACCGCAGCGACACCCAGCGCATCGAACTCTCGCTCGCCGGCGACAAGGTCGCCGAGAAGCTGATCGAGCGCCCGGTCGAGGTCCGCACCGCGGTGGTCAGCGGCAAGGTCGGCAAGTCGCTGTTCCATTCGGCGCGCAAGCTCGGCCTCAGCCCGGCGGTGATCAACACGCTGACCGACGAGGTGTTCAAGTACGACATCGACTTCGACCGCGACGTCACCTCCGGCGACCGCTTCAGCGTCGTCGTCGAGCAGACCTGGCGCGAGGGCGAACTGATCAAGAGCGGCCCGGTGACCGCGGCCGTGTTCACCGCCAAGGGCAAGCCGTTCACTGCGATCCGCTTCGACCGCGAGGGCAAGGCCGAGTACTTCACCGCCGAGGGCCGGCCGCTGAAGAAGAGCTTCATCCGCAGCCCGATCCAGTACGCGCGCCTGAGCTCGCGCTTCGGCACCCGCCGGCACCCGGTGCTGGGCACCTCGCGCATGCACAAGGGCGTGGACTACGCCGCCCGCACCGGCACGCCGATCATGGCCGCCGGCGACGCGCGCGTGGTCTCGGCCGGCTGGCAGGGCGGCTACGGCAACGCCGTCGTGCTCGACCACGGCCGCGGCTACACCACGCTGTACGGGCACATGTCGCGCCTGGGCAACATCAAGCGCGGCCAGCGCGTGTCACAGGGCCAGGTGATCGGCTACGTCGGCTCCACCGGCATGTCCACCGGCCCGCACCTGCACTACGAGTTCCGCATCAACGGCGTGCACCGCAACCCGCTGCAGCACACCATGCCGCCGCCCGAGCCGCTGAGCGGCACCGCGCTGGCCCAGTTCCGCAAGCAGACCGCGCCGGCGCTCGAGCGCATCCGCGAGGTGGAGGAGATCATCTACGCGACCGTGCCGGCGAAGCCGTCGAAGGACGATCCGCAGGTCGCCGCGGCAAGCACCCCGGGCGGCAAGAAGGGCTGACGCGAGCCGGCGCCGCCGCTCTGCCGCCGGTCGTCTCCGCTTCGCTGTCATCCCGAACGCAGTGAGGGATCTGCCTTCCGGATGCGAGATCCCTCACTGCGTTCGGGATGACAGTCGGACGGGGGATGACAGCCGGGCAGGATCGCGCGGGACACCGTTCGTACGCCCTCCGCCCGCCCCCGTAGAATCGGGGGCATGTCCAGCCTCTTCCTCGGCCTGATCTCCGGCACCAGCGCCGACGGCATCGACGCCGCGCTGGTGCGCTTCGACGCCGCCGGCCACGCCCGCCTCGCCTTCGGCCGCACCTACGCCTGGGACTCCGCGCTGCGCGCGCGCCTGGTCGAACTCGGCCAGCAGTCCGCGGTACTCACCCTCGACGACGTCGGCGAACTCGACGTACGCATCGCCCGCGCCTTCGCCGACGCCGCGCTGCAGGCGCTGGCCGACAGCGGCACCGACGCGCGCGAGGTCGCCGCCATCGGCTCGCACGGCCAGACCCTGCGCCACCGTCCGCACGGCACCTACCCGTTCACGCTGCAGCTCGGCGATCCCGGCACGATTGCCGAGCACACCGGCATCCGCGTCGTCGCCGACTTCCGCCGCCGCGACGTCGCCGCCGGCGGCCACGGCGCGCCGCTGCTGCCCGGCCTGCATGCCGCGCTGCTGCACGCGCCGGACGAAGACCGCGTCGTGCTCAACCTCGGCGGCATCGCCAACCTCACCCTGCTGCCGGCGCGCGGCGAAGTGCGCGGCTTCGATACCGGCCCCGCCAACGGCCTGATGGACGCCTGGTGCCTGCGTCATCGCGGCGAGGCCTTCGACCGCGACGGCGCCTTCGCGCGCGAGGGCCGCGTCGACGACGGCCTGCTCTCGCGCCTGCTCGCCGATCCCTGGTTCGCCGCACCGCCGCCGAAAAGCACCGGCCGCGACCAGTTCCACCTTGCCTGGGTCGAATCCCGGTTCGCCGGTCATGAGGCCCCTGCCCACGTGCAGGCGACGTTGCTCGCGCTGACCGTTCGCACGGTCGTCGATGCATTGGACGCCACGCTGCCGGACGCGAAGCGCCTCATCGCCTGCGGCGGTGGCGTGCACAACTCCGCGCTGATGCAGGCCTTCGCAAATGCGCTGCCCGGCTGCATCGTCGAATCCAGCGCCGCGCATGGCCTCGATCCCGATTTCGTCGAGGCCATGGGCTTTGCGTGGCTCGCGAGGCAAACGTTGCTCGGGTTACCGGGGAACGTGCCGAGCGTCACCGGCGCGGATGGGTTCCGGGTGTTGGGCGGGGTCCATTCCGCGTAGGGCCAGGTCCGTCGCCTGGACGAGGCAGCTGGCGAAGGTGAGGCGCCCCCGCCCCAGCCCTCCCCCGCGCAGAAGGGAGAGGGAGCGTGGCCGCAAGCGCAGGCGTCAATCGAGCGCGCGGATCGCCTTGGCGTGCTTCGACACGATCTCCAGGGTCGAGGCATCGCTGTCGAACAGCGAGAACAGGCCCTGCGCCTCCTGCGGCGGGTCGCCGGTGAAGGGGTCGCCGGCCTTCCACATCCAGTCGGGATTGGTGGTGCGGCCGCGCCCGCCCCAGGCCCAGAAGTTGGAGCCGGCGATGGCGTCGCCCTTCTGCGCGCGCTCGAGCAGTCGGTCGAAGATGGCGCGGTAGAACGCATCGCGCGCGGCGACGCCGGAGGCCGGATCGTAGGAACCCCGGTCGCGGTTGAGGCCGAACTCCGACAGCACGATCGGCTTGCCCATCTTGCCCGCGATGTCGATGTGGCGGTCGATGTATTCCAGCGACGTCCTCAATCCCGGTTCGAGGCGTGCGGCCGGGTCCTGGTGGTCCATCCAGCTCCAGTTCGACGGCCACAGGTGGAAGGTGAGGTAGTCCACGTTGGGCGAGGCGTGGGCGATGATGAACAGGTCGTCGTCGCGCAGCGAACCCCACGAACCTTCGCTGCCGGTGCTGACGAGCTGCTTCGGCGCGAGGCCGCGGATGTAGCCGGCGGTGTCGTCCACCCACTTGCGGTAGACGGGGAAGTTGGCGTGGCCGTCGCGATCGCTGCCCGGGCGCGGCTCGTTGGCGAGCTGCCACGACATCACCGTCGGATCGTCGACGTAGGCCTTGCCGTTGACGGTGTTGCGACGGGTGATCACCGTCCTGATCGCATCGCGGTACAGCGCCTGCGCTTCGGGGATCGCGTAGAAGCGCGCCGAGTTCTGCATGAAGCCGTTCCAGTCGCCGGTCTCGTCCGGGTCGTGCGCCGACACCGGCTCGCCGGTGAACCACGACACGTACTGCGACATGCCGCCCGACCACTGCCAGAAGTTGTTGAGGTAGAGCACGGCCTTCATGTCGCGCCGGCCCATCTCGTCGAGCAGCACGTCCAGGCCCTGCAGCAGGCGTTCGTCGTACTCGCCCGGCGCGGTCATGATCGCGGGGCGGACGCCGCGCTTGAAGCCGCTCGCCTCGGACATCGCCAGCACGCGCAGGTTGTCGATGCCGGCGGCCTGCAGCTGGTCGAGCTCGGCGCGCAGGCGTTCGCGATCGCCGATGCCGTCCTCCGCCCCGAGGTAGGCGCCGTACCAGAAGTTCGCGCCGGCGAAGCGATAGGTCTTGCCGTCGAGCACGAAGCGCGTGCCGTCGACGCGGACGAAGTCGTCGCGTTCCGCGGCCATCGACGCACCGGTCGCACATAGCGCCAGCAGCAGCGCCGCCAGCACGGCGCCGGACCGGCGCCAGATCGTCTGCCTGCTCATCCTTCCCTCCCGGGATCGATAGTCTTCTTTGCAACGATTGCGATGGCACAAGGGCGCGCGTCACGCCTGGTGCCATAGGTTAACCGCTTGTCGATGCGTGCTGCGGGATTGGCGGGGGGATATGCGATTGCGACATTGCGCGCGAATGAATCTGGCATGTTTCCGGGCAGGAACATGGACCTCGCGCGGGGCCTTCCAAAAGCTTCCCTCCGCCTGCGGCGGCCGGGTTCATTTCTCTTGATAAGCGTCAGAAGAAACGAACCAAAGAAAAACGCTTTCCCCGACGAAGCCAACCTGCCGTCGGCAAGTGAGACGGGATTTTTCGACAGGGCATCCATGCCCTGGCGAAAAACGGCGCGCATCCCTGCACGCCGCCCTCCGGGTCTCCAGGCAATACGGCTGCCGAACCCTTCCTAGAAGCAAAAGCTGTGGATTTTTCAGCGATCAACAACTTCTTGAGTGCCCACAGATTTTTTATGCACCCGACAGAATGTCATCCCGAGCGTAGCGAGGGATCTTGTGTCCGGAGTCCG
>Ga0160439_1000321_pt1 | contig 26603 bp, 17 predicted proteins | sample HID1975M_E0MG_FD_108201 | JGI IMG/M metagenome (GOLD analysis project Ga0160439, IMG submission 108201) | Enriched soil microbial communities from UW Madison campus, WI, USA - HID1975M_E0 MG | ecosystem: Environmental > Terrestrial > Soil > Unclassified | place: USA: Madison, Wisconsin... | reverse complement strand
TTTTCTTGCCCATGGCGCGGCGCAGCAGGTCGGCGCCGCCCAGCGAGTAGCCCCCGATGATCTGCGAGATCAGCATCACCTGTTCCTGGTAGACGATGACCCCGTAGGTGCTCTTCAGGGTGCTTTCCAGGTCGTTGTGGAAGTAATCCACTGCAGCGCGGCCGTGCTTGCGGTTGACGAAGTCGTCCACCATGCCCGATTCCAGCGGCCCGGGACGATACAGGGCCAGCATGGCGATGATGTCTTCGAAGGTGTTCGGCCGCAGCTTTTTCAGCAGTTCCTTCATGCCGCGCGATTCCAGCTGGAACACGGCGGTGGTGTTGGCGTCGCACAGGATCTTGTAGGCGGCCGGATCGTCAAGCTCCAGCGCCATGACGTCGAAGTCGCGCTTGTCCTCGTTGAACTGGCGCACATAGCGCACGGCCCAGTCCAGGATGGTCAAGTTGCGCAAACCCAGGAAGTCGAACTTCACCAGGCCGGCGGCTTCGACGTCGTCCTTGTCGAATTGCGAGACCGCGCTGTTTTCCTGCCCCGGCTGGCAATACAGCGGGCAGAAATCGGTGAGCTTGCCCGGCGCGATGAGCACGCCGCCGGCGTGCATGCCGATGTTGCGGGTCAGGCCTTCCAGCGGTTTGGCCAGGTCGACCAGCGCGCGCACTTCTTCTTCCTGCTCGTAGCGGTCCTTGAAGGCGGGTTCGTCCTTGAGGGTGCGTTCGAGCGTCCAGGGATCCATCGGGTTGAACGGGATCAGCTTGGACAGGCCGTCGCAGAACATGTAGGGCATGTCCAGCACGCGGCCGGCGTCGCGGACCACGGCTTTCGCGCCCAGCGTACCGAAGGTGGCGATCTGGCTCACGGCGGCGCGGCCGTACTTTTCCTTGACGTAGTCGATGACCCGTTCGCGGTTGTCCTGGCAGAAGTCGATATCGAAGTCGGGCATGGAGACCCGCTCGGGATTCAGGAAGCGCTCGAACAGCAAGTCATAGCGGATCGGGTCCAGGTCGGTGATGCCCAGCGCGTAGGCCACGAGCGAACCTGCGCCCGACCCCCGCCCCGGCCCCACCGGCACGCCGTTGTTCTTGCCCCAGTTGATGAAGTCCTGCACGATCAGGAAGTAGCCCGGGAAACCCATCTGGATGATGGTCTTGCATTCCCAGCGCAGGCGTTCGTAGTACTGCTCGCGCTTGGACTCGCGTTCGGCCTCGTTGGGGAACAGGAACGCCATGCGCTTTTCCAGGCCCTCTTCCGACAACTGGACCAGGTAGTCATCCAGCGTCACGCCGTCGGGCGTGGGGAAGTTGGGCAGGCGCGGCTTGCCCAGCACCAGGCTCAGGTTGCAGCGCTTGGCGATTTCGACCGTGTTGGCCAGCGCCGAGGGCACGTCGGAGAAACGCCGCGCCATTTCCTCGGAGCTGAGCAGGTATTGTTCTTTGGTGAACCGGCGCACGCGGCGCGGGTTCGCCAGGATTTCACCTTCGGCGATGCAGACTCGGGCCTCGTGCGCCTGAAATTCGTATTCGTCCAGGAATTGCACGGGGTGCGTGGCCACGACCGGCAGGCCGGCTTCGCCCGCCAGCCGCATGGCCGCCTGCGTGTAGGCTTCGTCGCCGTCCATGCCCGCGCGCTGCAATTCGATGTAATAACTGCCCGGGAACAGGTGCGCCCATTGCCGCGCCAGCGCCAACGCCGATACGGCGTTGCCGGCGTCCAGCGCCTGGCCTACGTCGCCCATGCGTCCCCCTGACAGCGCGATCAGCCCTTCCTGGCCTTGCAGCCATTCGCGGCGGATTTCTGCCCGGCCCTTGCCCTGGTTCGTCAGGAAAGCCTTGGACAGCAATTCGCACAGGTTCAGGTAGCCCTGATGGTTGCGCACCAGCAACAACAGCCGGAACGGCTTGGCCGGATCGTCGTCGTTGGTCAGCCAGACATCGCAGCCGGCGATGGGTTTTACCCCCGCGCCTCGCGCGCCCTTATAGAATTTGATCAGGCCGAAAAGGTTCGACAGATCGGTCAGCGCCACGGCTGGCTGGCCCAGCTTGGCGACGCGCTTGATGAGGTCGGAGATGCGCACGATGCCGTCCACCACCGAGAACTCGGAGTGGACGCGGAGATGCACAAAGGGGGTCGGGGTTGTTACGGCTTCGGACATAGCGGGAATTGTACCTAGTGATCCCGGTCCAAGCCGATGCGCCTGAGATTCCGCAAACGGCGCGCTACGGACCTTGTGTAACAATACTAGGTAGACATGACCCAACTGTCGCAGGACTTCGATTACGTATGAAATGGCTAATCCCCGGGATCTGGCTGGCCGCCATCCTGTTTGCCCACTTCCGAGGCCGAATCAAACTGCCGCTGGGCCGGCAGATGCTGGACCACTCCGTGCTGCTGGCCCCGATCAACGCCTTCATGGTGCTGGCCTCCCGTGTGCCGTCCACGCCCTACCTGACGACGAGCGAAATCGCCGAACTCAAGGTGCTGGACGACCACTGGGAGACCATCCGCGAAGAAGCCGTGCAAATGGCCGAACTGCGCCGCATCAAGGCCGCCGACACCCATAACGACATCGGCTTCAATTCCTTCTTCAAATACGGCTGGAAGCGCTTCTACCTGAAGTGGTATGACGCCCGCCACCCGTCGGCCGAGGAACTGTGCCCCAAGACGGTCGCCATCCTGAAGACCCTGCCCAAGGTCAAGGCCGCGATGTTCGCCGAACTGCCGCCGGGCGGCCAGTTGAACCCGCACCGGGACCCGTTTGCCGGATCGCTGCGCTATCACCTGGGCCTGGTGACACCCAACGACGACCGCTGCCACATCATCGTCGACGGCGAATCCTATAGCTGGCGCGACGGCGAAAGCGTGGTGTTCGACGAAACCTATGTACACGAAGCCTACAACCACACCGACCAGAACCGGATCATCCTGTTCTGCGACGTGGAGCGTCCCCTGAAATGGCGCTGGGCCGAGGCGTTCAACCGCTGGTTCGGCCGCGTGGTCATGTCGGCCGCGAGTTCACCCAACGACGGCGGCGACCAGACCGGCGCCATCAATAAGCTGACGCACGCGCACTGGGTCATCGACCAGAAGCGCAAGGCCTTCAAGGCCTGGAACCGGACCGCCTACAAGGCCACCAAGTTCGGCCTGATCGCCCTGGTCGTGATCGGCTTCATCGCCCTGTAATCCCGTGGGCAGCGCCCGGGCGGCTTGCGCCCCCGGGCGTCCCTGCCCCGTTCAGGCCGCTTCGCGCACGGGCAGCGTCAACAGCCCCGTGTGGTAGTCGTAGCCGTAGATCTCGCCGTACCGGCCCCATTCCACCGCGATCTTCAGGACCCGTTCGGCCTCGTCGGGCTTCAGGAATTCCTCCAGCGAATCCAGGAAGTCCTTTTCAGGCAAGGCGCCCGTGGGTTCTTGCTCGAGGCTGTGGCGGATGTGCGCGGCCAGCGGCACGTGCGCCAGCAGCTGGCGGCCGAAGATGGCTTGCTTCTGCCCTTGCTCGGCCTGCACGTAGCGCTGGCCGAGCGGCGTCAGGAAGATGTCGCCGCGGTCGATCTGGGCCAGCCCGAACAGCCCCAGCGCTTCGCAAGCGGGCAGCAGGTCGTCATCCGATATCTCGGCCTCTTCGGCCAGCTTGGGCAAGTCGGCGCGGCCGTTGAAGGGCGCTTCGGCCAGGACGTCCAGCACGCCTTCCATGCGCTCGACCTCGGTCTGCGGAAACCGGTAACCCAGCCCTTGCTGGCGCGGTGTGGGCACGCCGTGCGCAGGCCGCATGGTCATCAACGCATAGACCTCGTCGATCAGCGCCCGCACCTGCGGTGAATCCGCGTCGCGCGGCCGCGGCAAACCGATCAGCACCTGGCTGCGGACGCGCCCCGGGTCACTGTCGAACACGATGATGCGATCAGCCATCATCACCGCTTCCTCGATGTTGTGCGACACGATCAGGATGCCTTTGGTGGAAATCCGGCTTTCGTCCCAGAGTTCCAGCATGTCGTCGCGCAAGGTCTCGCCCGTCAAAACGTCCAGGGCCGAGAACGCCTCGTCCATCAGCAGCACATCGGGGTTCATGACCAGCGCGCGGGCAATGCCCACCCGCTGGCGCATGCCGCCTGACAATTCGCGCGGCAAGGCGCCGCCGAACCCGCCCAGGCCGATCAGGTCCAGCACGGCGTCGGCCCGCTTGGCGCGCTCGGCCGCCGGCACGCCCTGGGCCTCCAGGCCCAATTCGACGTTCTGCTGGGCGGTCAGCCACGGAAACAGGGCAAATGACTGGAACACCATCGCGATGCCCGACGCCGGGCCGTACACCGGCTGGCCCCGGTAGGTGACCGTGCCCTGGTCGGCGTTGACCAAGCCGGCCATGATGCGCAACAAGGTGGACTTGCCCGAGCCGGACTTGCCCAGCAAGGCGACGATTTCGCCTTCTTTCAGCGTGAAATCCACGTGCTCCAGCACATGCCGCGCAGTGCCGTCAGCGGCGCGGAACGATTTGCCGACGTCGTGCAATTCGATCAGGACGTTGGGGTTCATGTCTACTCCTAGCGGCCGCGGTCTTCGGCCAGCAGATACAGCTTGCGCCAGAAAAATCGGTTCAACAGCATCACGAACACGCACATCACGCCAATGCCCAGCGCGATGCGGTGGAAATCGCCCTGCTCGGTCATCTGCTTGATGTAGCTGCCCAGGCCGTCGGCGACCAGCGAGGTCTTGCCCCAGGACACGTACTCGGCCACGATGCTGGCGTTCCACGACCCGCCGCTGGCGGTGATGGCGCCGGTGATAAAGCTGGGGAAGACGGCGGGCAGATACACCCGGCGCCAGCGCAACCAGCCTTTAAGCCCCAGGTTGTCGGCTGCCAGCCGCAGTTCGTTGGGGATGGTGGAAGCGCCCGCCACGACGTTGAACAGGATGTACCACTGAGTGCCGAAGATGATCAGCGGGCTGAGCCAGATATTCGGGTTGAGCTGCCAGGCCACCATGACGTAGACCACGGCGGGAAACAGCAGGTTCACCGGGAACGCGGCCAGGAACTGCGCGACGGCCTGCACGCGCTGCGAATATCGGGGACGCAACCCGATCCATACCGCGACCGGCACCCAGACGACCGAGGCCAGCGCAATCAGCAGCATGACCCGGACCATCGTGATGCCACCCAGGCCCAGCACATGCAGTACTTCGCCCCAACCCACGTCCTGATGGACGAACACCACCAGCTTGTACGTCGCCAACAGGGCCGCGGCCGCCAGCAAGGCGTCCCAGACGCGGGTCCAGCGCGGATCGGGCACCTTCGCCCGCGCCCGGATGGAGGTGCCGTCATACGGCACGCTGAACCACCCCAGCGCACGGCGCATGCACGCCCAGAACGCATTCGACACCGCCTGCATCCAGCGGCTGCGCCGCGTCCAGTCCAGCAACCACGACTGCTGCGCGGCGTCGCCCTGCGATTCTTCGAACCGGAACTTGTCGGCCCAGGCCAGCAGCGGCCGGAAGAAGAGCTGGTCGTACAGCAGGATGCCCGCCATCATGGCGCCGATGGCCCAGGCGATGGCGCGGCCATCCTCGGCCTGGATCGCGACGGCGATGTAGGAGCCGATGCCGGGCAGTTTGATGTCTTGCCCCGCCACCGAGATGGCTTCGGCGGCCACCAGGAAGAACCAGCCGCCCGACATGGACATCATCATGTTCCACAGCAGCCCGGGCGTGGCATAAGGTAGTTCCAGCCGCCAGAACCGCTGCCAGCCCGACAGCCGGAAGATCCGGGCAGCTTCGTTCAGTTCGGCCGGCACCGTGCGCATGGATTGATACAGGCTGAAGGCCATGTTCCAGGCCTGCGAGGTGAAGATCGCAAAGATCGCCGCGCATTCCACACCCAGCAGGTTGCCAGGGAACAGCGCGATGAACGGGGCGATGGCGATGGCCTGGAAACCCAGGATCGGGACGGACTGCAGGATATCCAGCATGGGGATCATCGCTTTTTCGGCCGTCCGGTACTTGGCGGCGATGGCGGCGAAGACGAAGCTGAACAGCAGGGAAAAGCCCAGCGCCGTGAACATCCGAAGGATGGTGCGCAAGAGGTAATACGGCAGATAGGCCGGATCCAAAGAGATCGGCAGTTCCTCGCCCAACGCGAACGGGCGGCTCATTTGAGAGGCGCCGTAAGCCATCAAGGCCAGGATCCCCAGCACCAGGGGCAATAGCGCCCAATCCCAGCGGTTAGGGGTGGAGCGGGAGCCCGTTTTCGGGCGGGTCCGGGGGCTGAATAACTCGAACATATCGGGGATGTTCCAGGGCGCAAGGGGAGAGGCCAGCGAATTGGAGCATAACGAGATGACGGCGGTCTGAATTAGGGGTTTTGTGGGTTTTTTGGGGGATTGGGGGTTTGGGGTGTTGCTTGGAAAGGTGGGTTCTTGAGATGGGTTTACGAGGTGGGGTTCTTGAGACGCCCGATGTGGCGGGAGCCTGGGGCGCGCGGGGCAACGATTGCGGTCCGGAGCCTTCGCTCCGGACTGCCCCTGCGTCATCCTCGTTGTTGCCTGCGGCAACTGCCTTCGGATTCCCTTGGGCTTATCGACGCCCCGCGCGCCCCAGGCCCCCGCCACACCAGGCTCGGTCAGGTGCAATCTCACGTCAGTGGGGGAGGACCGGGTGCTTAGGGTTCTTGCCCCGGATGGAGAGGGTGAGGAATATCTTGCGGGGCCCGCCCCCGGCCGGCCGCGCGGGCGGCCTTTGGGGGCTTACGCGGTGTCTTGCGTCGAGGGGTGGGGCGATGGGTTGCGCGCGGTGGGCAAGGCCAGTTCTTCTGCCCGAATTGCCGCGCTTCACCCATCCTACGATTGACGATATCGAAGGATCTGCCAGAGAAACGACAGGGCCCGTCCCGGCCGACGATCTCCCTATTAGACGGGTGGCGCGCGTCCTGGTCGGGCTACGCACGCGGCTGTCTGCCGCGCGTCACCCGTCGCTCCCCCTTACCTCGCCGGTGGCGTACCGCCAGAAAACCACCCGCCACCGGCGCGTAGCGGCCACCGTCACAAAACCTGAAGATGCGTATGCCGATTACGGCCGCCCGCGCGGCCGCAATCGGCGGGCACCGTAAGACTCGTCAAGGATCCTGGACCTGGCGGCGCACCAGGCCAAGACGGTGGCAGGTGGTCGGCGGGGCGGCCTGACTGCGCGCAACCTTGATGCGCCCGAGGGAATCTGAAGGAGTCGCCGAAGGCGAGGACGAAGATGACGACGGGGCAGTCCGGAGCGAAGGCTCCGGACCGCAATCGTGGGCGCGCGCAGTCAGGCCGCCCCGCCGACCAGCGGCCTACGAAGCACAACGCATGGAACGCGAAGCAAGAAGAGCCGAAGCTCCGCGATCACCGCTTCAAAGACTCCCAACTCTTCATCAACCGCTTGACCGACACCGGCATCGGCGTCCGAAGTTCCTGCGCAAACAACGCTACCCGCAGTTCCTCCAGCAACCACCGGAACTCGTCCAGCCGCGGATCCGGCGCGCCCTTCAATGCCGCCCTCGCCCGCTGATACTGCGTCACCAGCGGCGCCATTTCCGTGACCAGTTTTGCGTCGCGTCCCGGGTCCGCCCGCAACTTGTCGATGCGGGCCACTGCCGCCTTCAGGTAGCGCGGATAGTGCGAAAGTTGCGAATAAGGCGTATCGCGGATGAACATCTTCGGCATCAGCGCGCCGATCTGCTGCTGCAGGTCCGCGTAGGCGGCCGCATGCGGCTTGGCCTGCGGCAGCTTGCGTTGCAGCGCCGCGTATTCCGTCAGCACCGCGCCGGCCAGCCTGGCCACTTCCTGCGCCAGCAGGCCCAGACGGCCCTTGCCTTCCGTGCGGCGCGCGTCGAATTGCTGCTCGTTCACCGGCCAGGGCTCGGCCAGGCACGCCTGTCCCAGCGCGCAATCGATGATCTGATCGCGCAGTTCTTCCTGCGTGCCCAGCGTCATGTACAGCATGCTGATCTTGGTCAGGTCCGCCAGGTTCTTTTCCAGGAACTTGACCTGCTCTCGCAGCCCCAGCCGGAAGAGCTTCAACAGGCCCGCGCGATGATGCTTGCGCGCCTCGTCCGGGTCGTCGAACACGTCCAGGTCGCAATGCGTGCCCCGGTCCACCAGGGCCGGATAGCCGATGACGGACTGGCCGCGCCGCTTGATCTCCATGATCTCCGGCAAGGGGCCGAACGACCACGTCGTCAGGTTCTCGTGCGCCAGCGCCTGGGCAACCTGCGTATCGCTGGCCGCCAGTTGCTGGAAGGTGGCCTGCGCCTGCTTGCCGAATTCGGCCCGCAACTGCGCCAGGTTGCGCCCGGCGGCCAGCATGCGGCCATGTTCGTCGACCACGCGGAAATTCATGAACAGGTGGGCGGGCAAGGTTTCAAGCTTGAAATCGCCCACGGCCGGACGCACCTGCACCTGGTCCCACATGTCGGCGATGATGGCATCCACCAGGCCTTGCTGCGGATCGGCCTGCCGTTCGAACCAGCGCTCGTAGAAGCCGGCGGCATAGTCGGGCAGCGGCACGCAATGGCGGCGCAGCTTTTGCGGCAGCGATTTCAGCAGCAGATGGACCTTTTCCTTCAGCATGCCGGGCACCAGCCACTCGCAGCGGTCAGGGTCGATCTGGTTCAGCGCGAACAACGGCACCGAAAGCGTCACGCCGTCACGCGGCGAACCGGGTTCGAAGTGGTAATCCAGCGCCATCGACACGCCTTGCCATTCCACCTTCTTGGGGAAGACATCGGTCGTGACGCCGGCGGCTTCGTGGCGCATCAGCTCGTCGCGGGTCAGCATCAGCTTGGCGGCGGCCGCCTTGTCCAGGCTGGACACCCACTTTTCCAGTGACGCCGTCTGGGAAATGTCTGCGGGCAACTGGCGGTCGTAGAAGGCGAAGATCAGTTCGTCGTCCACCAGGATGTCCGGGCGGCGCGTCTGATGCTCCAGCTTTTCGATGCCGGCAATCAGCTTGCGGTTGTGCGCCACGAAGGGCAGTCGCGTATCGATCTCGCCGGGCACCAGCGCCTGGCGGATAAACAGTTCGCGCGCATGGGTCGGGTTCACGCGGCCGTAGTGGATGCGGCGGCCCGTGTAGATGGTCAGCCCGTACAGCGTGGCGCGCTCATTGGCCACGACCTGCCCGGCCTTCTTTTCCCAGCGCGGGTCCGACCAGTTCTTGCGGATCAGGTGGGCGCCCACTTTTTCCAGCCACACCGGATCGATCCGGGCGACGCAGCGCGCGTACAGCCGTGTGGTTTCGACCAGTTCGGCCGCCATGATCCAGCGTCCCGCCTTCTTCACCAGGCGCGAACCCGGGTGGATATGGAAGCGGATTTCGCGGGCACCCTGGTAATGGCCGCCCTCGTCGCTCTTGAAGCCGATATTGCCCAACAGGCCGGACAACAGCGCCAGATGCAGCTGTTCGTAGGTGGCTTCCGCCTGATTGACGCGCCAGCCCTGCTCGCCCACCAGCGCAGACAACTGGGTGTGCACGTCGTGCCATTCGCGCAGCCGGATCGGCGACAGGAAGTTCTGCCGCAACAGGTTCACCAGCTTGCGCTGGGACGCCTTGTGCTGCACCTGTTCGCCATACCAGCGCCACAGTTTCAGGAAGGAAATGAATTCCGATTTGTCGTCGGCGAACTTGGCGTGCGCCGCTTCCGCGGCCTCGCGTTCCTGCATGGGGCGATCGCGCGCGTCCTGCACCGACAGGGCCGATGCGATGATCAGCATTTCCGACAGGCATTGGTGTTCGCGCGCGGCCAGGATCATGCGGCCGATACGCGGATCCACCGGCAGCTTGGCCAGTTCGTGCCCCGTCTCGGTCAGCACGAACGACGCGCCGGTCCGCGAGGCCTCGCCCTCATCGTCCGATGCGGACGCCAGTTCGATCGCGCCCAGCTCCTGCAGCAGGTGATAGCCGTCGGCCACCGCGCGCCCGGGCGGCGCCTCCACGAAGGGGAACTGCTCGATATCGTCCAGCTTCAGCGACTTCATCCGCAGGATGACGGACGCCAGCGACGAGCGCAGCACCTCCGGATCGGTGAAGGCGGCGCGGTTGTTGAAGTCCAGCTCGTCGTACAGCCGGATGCACAGGCCCGGCCCCACCCGGCCGCAACGGCCGGCGCGCTGGTTGGCCGAAGCGCGGCTGATCGGTTCGATCCGCAGCTGCTCGACCTTGTTGCGCCAGGAATAGCGCTTGATACGCGCCAGCCCGCTATCGACCACGAAGCGAATGCCCGGCACCGTCAGCGACGTTTCGGCCACGTTGGTGGCCAGCACGATGCGCCGCGCGTTGGTGCGCGGATGGAAGATCTGTTCCTGCTCGGCCTGCGACAGGCGTGCGTACAGCGGCAGCACCTCGGTGCCGGCGGGGTGGCGCTTGCGCAGGGCTTCGGCGGATTCGCGGATTTCACGTTCGCCGGGCAGGAACACCAGCACGTCGCCCGGGCCGTGCCGGGCGCACTCGTCCACGGCGTCCACGATGGCGTCGATCAGGTCGCGTTCTTCGTCGCCCGACATGCGCTCGCGGTCGCGGCCAGGCTTGGCGGCGGGTGCCGCTTCGTCCTCGGCCAGTTCCTCGCGCACGGGGCGGTAGCGGACTTCGACCGGGTACAGGCGGCCCGATACCTCGATCACCGGCGCGGGCTTGTCCTCGGATGCGGCGAAATGGCGGGCAAAGCGCTCGGCGTCGATGGTGGCCGACGTGATGATCAGCTTCAGGTCCGGGCGCCGCGGCAGCAGCTGCTTCAGATAGCCCAGCAGGAAATCGATGTTCAGGCTGCGTTCATGCGCCTCGTCGATGATGATCGTGTCGTAGCGGCGCAAAAGCGGATCGCGCTGCGACTCGGCCAGCAGGATGCCGTCGGTCATCAGCTTGATGGACGCGTTGGGGCCGGTGCGGTCGTTGAACCGCACCTGGTAGCCCACCACTTCGCCCATCGGGGTATTGAGTTCTTCGGCAATGCGCTTGGCCACCGAGGTCGCGGCCAGGCGGCGCGGCTGGGTATGGCCGATCATCTTCTGTCGGCCGCGGCCCAGTTCCAGGCAGATCTTGGGCAACTGGGTGGTCTTGCCCGAGCCGGTTTCCCCGCTGACGATCACGACCTGGTGGCCGGCGATCGCGCGTGCGATCTCCTGCCGCCGCGCGCTGACGGGCAGGTCTTCGGGGTAGGTCACGGCAGGGATGGGGCGCTCGGGACGCTCGGGGCGCGGCGCCCGTTTGGCCGCACGGGCGGCGTCGGCCGCGGCGGCCGGAGCCCCCGGGGAAGCCGTCTTGGGCGCCCGCGGGCGGGAGGATTCAGGCATGTACGATAGTCCGGTTAGCCGGGCATTATAAATTTCTATGGCTTCCCTGCCCGCCGGCCAGCCCGACGCGGTAGAAATCGGGTACGAAATAAGCGCTGATTTTCCGCCTGCGCCCGCCCCCGACGGCCATATAATTTCGCCACGCCGTCACCGGACGGCGCTATGGCGCGGCAAAGCGCCGCGTTTTTACCGACTCTCAGGAATCCCTCCGCCCATCATGCCCGACCTGGAACCAGACACCGTCTCCGCCCTCGAAGCCCCAGAATTCGCACCCGCCCAGTTCGTCCGATGGTTTCGAGACGTGGCGCCCTATGTGCATGCATTCCGAGGCAAGACATTCGTGGTGGCGTTCGGTGGCGAACTGGTGCAGGCCGGCGCGCTGAATACGCTGGTGCAAGACCTGTCCTTGCTGTCGTCGCTGGGGATCCGGCTGGTGCTGGTGCATGGCTCGCGACCGCAGGTCAATGAACAGCTGCGCCTGAAGGGTTTCACGCAGCAGTTCGACCGCGGCCTGTCCCCCACCGACGCCGCCGCGCTGGAATGCGCCAAGGAAGCCGCGGGCGAGATCCGCCTGGACATCGAAGCCGCCTTCAGCCAGGGGCTGCCCAACACGCCGATGTCGCACGCACACATCCGCGTCATTTCGGGCAATTTCGTGACGGCGCGTCCCACCGGCGTACTGGACGGGGTGGACTACAAGCACACCGGCCAGGTGCGCAAGATCGACACCGAGGCATTGAAGTTCGCCATTGAGAAGGGCTCGTCGGTGGTACTGCTGTCGCCGCTGGGCTTCTCGCCCACGGGCGACGCGTTCAACTTGGCCATGGAAGACCTGGCCACCAGCGTCGCCGTGGCGCTGCGCGCCGAAAAGCTGATCTTCCTGTCCACCTCGCAAGGCGTGCTGAACGACGACGGTACGCTGGACACCGAACTGGCCCGTGTGGACGCCGACGCGCTGCTGGCCGGCGGCGAACTGGACGAAGAAACCCACGCCTTCCTGCAATACGCGTCGCTGGCGGTCAAACGCGGCGTGGCCCGCGCCCACCTGCTGCCGTTCGCACTGGACGGCAGCGTGCTGCTCGAGATCTTCACCCACGACGGCGTGGGCACCATGGTGGTGGAAGACACGCTGGACGATCTGCGCGCCGCCACGATCGACGACGTGGGTGCCATCCTGAGCCTGATCGAACCGCTGGAAGCCGACGGCACCCTGGTGCCGCGCCCGCGCAGCGTGATCGAACGCGACGTGGAGAATTTCACGGTGCTGGAGCACGACGGCGTGATCTACGGCTGCGCCGCCTTGCATACCTTCGCCGACGAGCATATGGCCGAAATGGCCTGCCTGATCGTGCACCCCGAATGGCAGGGCTCCGGCGAAGGCGAAATTCTGCTGCGCCATATGGAGTCCCGCGCCCGGGCCACCGGCGCCAAGCGCCTGTTCGTTCTGACCACCCGTACGTCGCACTGGTTCATCAAGCGCGGATTCGTGCAGGGCGGCGTCACGGACCTGCCCCGCGAAAAGCAGAACAACTACAACCGTTCGCGCAACAGCATGGTCTTCATCAAGAAGCTGTAACCGCCGGCACGGGCCCTGACCGCAGGGCTCGAAGGGGCTTGGCGCCCTCCGGACGCCAAGCCCGCTAAAATACGCCGTTATCCATCTTTTCGGCAGCGAACCATGTCCCGTATCGTCAACTGTGTGAAATTGAAGCGTGAAGCCGAGGGGCTGGACTTTCCTCCCTACCCCGGCGAGCTCGGCACGAAGATCTGGCAGAGCATTTCCAAGGAAGCTTGGGAAGAATGGAAGGCCATCCAGACCCGCCTGGTCAACGAAAACCGCTTGAACCTGGCCGACGCCCGCGCGCGCAAGTACCTGAAAGAACAGATGGAACGCTTCCTGTTCGAAGACGGTACGGTAGAAGCCCACGGCTACGTCCCGCCCTCGGCCTGATCCGCTTCGCCGACCATGCCAGACGGCATCCGGCGCGCCTCTCCGAAGCCCCTCGCCAGCGAGGGGCTTCGCGTTTTCAGGGACTGCCCGCACATCATCAAGACGGCAGTGCCTGCTGCGCTTAAGATTCGAACATTGTTGGCCGTATTAATGCTGTCATGAGAGAAGAATCGCGCTTGCCCCATCCCGCGGATCCGCCGCCGTCCATCGCGCGCGCGCTGGCGATTGCCCCAGACCGCAAGACCGGTACGCTCCACGACGTGCAGCACGTCGTCGTCCTGATGCAGGAGAACCGGTCGTTCGACCACTATTTCGGCACGCTGCCCGGCGTGCGCGGTTTCGCGGACCCGCACCCGGCGCCCACGGCGGCTGGCAACGTGCTGACGCAGTCGGATGGCGAGGCAAGCTGCCGCCCCTATGCGTTGCGCACGCAATATGCCAGCAACACGCCGGTGGGCTACATCACGCCACACACCTGGGACGATGCACAGCGCGCATGGAATGACGGCCGCATGGACCAATGGCTGTCCGCCAAGAGCCGCCTGGGACTGGGCGCCTACACCGGCGACGACGTACCCTTCCAGACGGCGCTGGCCAACGCCTTCACCGTGTGCGACGCCTACCATTGCTCATTGCACGCCGGCACCAATCCCAACCGGCTGTTCCTGTGGACGGGCACCAATGATCCGCAGGGCCAGGCCGGTGGCCCCGCGCTGGTCAACACTTTCGATCGCCTGGGCTCGCCCGATGAAGGCTACGCCTGGACCACCTACCCCGAACGCCTGCAAGCCGCCGGCGTGGACTGGCGCGTCTACCAGGACATGGCGGACAACTTCCACGACAACCCGCTGGCCGGCTTCAGGCAGTACCGCCGCCAGTTCGCCAGCGGCGCGGCCGATGCCCCCTTGCGCGACCGCGGCCTGTCCACCTATACGCTGGATGACCTGGCCCGCGACGTCGACGCGGGCACGTTGCCCCAGGTGTCCTGGATCATCGCGCCCACTGCTGATTCCGAACATCCGGAAGTGTCGTCGCCCCGTCAAGGCGGCGCATACACCGAGCGCGTGCTGGACATCCTGACCCGCAACCCGGAGACCTGGAGCCACTGCGTGTTCCTCGTCACCTACGACGAGAACGACTGCTTCTTCGATCACATGCCGCCGCCCGCGCCGCCCGCCCGACATGCCGACGGCCGCTCGGGCGGACTGTCCACGGTGGAGCTGGATGGCGAATACCACGACACTCGCCACGGCCCCAGCGCCGCGTCCAACGAGGATCCCGCCAACCTGCACGGCCGCGGCTTCGGCCTGGGCCCGCGGGTGCCGATGCTGGTGGTGTCACCCTGGAGCCGCGGCGGCTGGGTCAACTCGCAGGTGTTCGACCACACTTCGGTGATCCGCTTCCTGGAGGCCCGCTTCGGCGTGGCCGAACCCAATATCAGCCCGTGGCGCCGCGCCGTCGCCGGCGACCTGACCTCCGCGTTCGACTTTGCCGGCGACCGGGGTTCGCTTCATCCCGACAGCAACCGCCACGCCTGCCCGCTGCCCTACGCGCTAGAGGCCGTGGGCCGCATGACGGCCGACGGCGAGCACTACCGCCTGACCTTGCGCAATTCCGGCAGCGCGGGTGCGGTGCTGCATGTGTACGACCGCCTGGACCTGGCGCATGCGCCCCGTCGCTACACCGTAGGCCACGGCGCGCGGCTGGATGACGGCTGGCGCCTGGGCGAGCATGGCGCTTATGACCTGTGGCTCTTGGGGCCGGACGGCTTCCATCGTCAATTCCGGGGCGATGCGCGGGATGCCGGCATGCTGGAGGCGCAGTTCGTTCCCGTCACCTCGGGCTTGCGCCTGCGCCTGATCAATCACGGCGACACGCCGCAACCCGTGAAGGTGGAGTCATACATGGGTGACGGCTGGCGCGCCATGGCGCACGTGCAGGCAGGCGGGGCGCTGGAACTTAAATACGCTGGCTGTGAAGGCTGGTACGACCTGGAAATCAGCGCCCCCGCGCTGCCGGCGTTCGGACGTCGCCTGGCCGGCCGTGTCGACGCCGGCAAGCCCGGCGTGCCGGACCCGCGCCTGTGCCAGGGCGCCGTGCTGCCGCTGTAGTCCGCGCAGGCGGCAACCCCGATCAGGCAAGAAAAAACCCCAGGGCATGCTGCGCTGGGGTTTTTTTACACGGTCGCTGATGGCGGCCTGGGGCTTACTGGCCGGGCTGTTCGTCGTCTTCCGAACCGTCTTCACCGCGCGCCAGGCGCTCGGTGTTCTTCACGCCGGTGTGACGCACGTCGGCGCCCTTGACCATATAGATCACGCGTTCGGACATGTTCTTGGCGTGGTCGCCGATGCGTTCCAGCGCGCGCGCAATGAAGATCATGTCGATGGCGCGCGAGATGGTGCGCGGGTCTTCGATCATGTAGGTGATCAGGTGGCGCAAGGCCCCCTTCCATTCCTTGTCCACTTCCTTGTCGCTGCGCACGACGGCGGCGGCCTGGATCGGGTCAAGGCGGGCGAACGCGTCCAATGCCTGGTGCAGCATGGTGCGCACATTGGCAGCCATGTGGCGCAATTCGATTACCGGGATGTGGCGCAGTTCGGCTTCGTGGATGCGGCGGGCAACAGTCGCGACCTTTTCGGCCTCGTCGCCGGAACGCTCCATGTCGGTCAGCATCTTGGACACGGCCATCAGCATGCGCAGGTCGATGGCGGTAGGCTGATGCCGGGCCAGGATGCGGCTGATGCTTTCGTCGATTTCGACTTCGTGGCGGTTGACTTCCTTTTCCCGCTCACGGACCTTCTCCACCAGCGACAGGTCGCCGGTGGCCAGCGCGTCGATCGCTTCCTGGATCATGGCTTCCACCAAGCCGCCCATTTGCAAGAACTGCGAACGGACGCTTTCCAGATCGGCGTCGAACTGCTTGTTTGTATGCTCCGTCATCCGGGCTCCCTGCGTGGTTGATCTCATTGCATTGCCCCGAAATAAGAGAATTACGAGATGGGCCTGCACAACCGGCAAGGTTATGACCCAAGTGTGACAAGATTATGAATCGAGCCCCCGCCGCCCGCAAGGCGGGCAAACGGGGCAACACGCAGACCGCGCGGGGACAGGGACGCTTACGCGGCGCGGTCCAGGCGGCGAATGCCGTTCTGGGTAGCCAACAGCGCCACATCGGCGCCGGCCAGCGCAAACAGGCCGCAGGTGACAACGCCCGGCAGATTGTTCACACGGGCTTCGAATGCCGGCGCGTCAGTGATGGCCAGGCCCGCCACGTCCAGGATGATGTTGCCGTTGTCGGTGACGAAACCTTCGCGCAAGCGCGGCTGGCCGCCCAGGGCCGCCAGGGCGCGGGCCACCGACTCGCGCGCCATCGGGATGACTTCCAGCGGCAGCGGGAACTTGCCCAGGGTCTGGACCAGCTTGGATTCGTCGACGATGCAGATGAAGCGCTCGGCGACCGACGCCACGATCTTTTCGCGCGTCTGCGCACCGCCGCCGCCCTTGATCATGTGCAGATTGGCGTCGATTTCATCGGCGCCGTCCACGTAGATCGGCATGGTCTTCACGTCGTTCAGGTCCAGCACCTTCAGGCCGTGGCCCGCCAGGCGGGCCGCGCTGCGCTCCGAGCTGGCGACCGTGCCGGCGATGCGACCCTTGAAACGCGCCAGGCCATCGATGAACAGGTCGGCCGTGGAGCCGGTACCCACGCCGATGATGGCGTCCGGACCGGCGACCTGTTCAACGAATTCCAGGGCGGCGTCGGCGGCTTGTTGCTTGAGTTCTTGTTGGGAGAGCATGGCGGAGAAGACTACGGGAAGGTTGGTCAAGCCAGGAAATTTAGCATGCGACCGCAGGCCAGGCCCGCGACAGGATCGCCTGAGTGTCGGCGCCGGCCGCCAGTTCCCCGAAAATGCCACCTTCCCCGTGCAGGCGGCTGGCGACAAACGCCTGCGCGACGGGTTCGGGCGCGTGCTGGATCAGCAAGGCGGCCTGCCACAGCCGCGCCAGCCCGCCCGCGACACGGCGTGCCTGGAATTCCGCTTGCGCCTGATCGGCCAGCAAGGCTCGCCAGCGCGCCACGGCCTCGTCGAAGGCGCGATGCCGCCCGGCTGCCAGCGCGAATTCCTGCTCCAGCGCGGGCAGGGCCTCGGGCTCGCGCTGCAAGGCGCGCAGCACGTCCAGCGCCATGACGTTGCCAGACCCTTCCCAGATGGAATTGACCGGCGTTTCGCGATAGATCCGGGGCATCGGCCCCTCTTCCACGTAGCCGTTGCCGCCCCAGACCTCCATGCATTCCGCCACTGCATGGATGGCGCGCTTGCAGATCCACAATTTGGCCGCGGGCGTGCCCACGCGCACCAGGGCACGCGCCGGGTCATCGGCGCGCGCGTCCACCGCCCGCGCCAGCCGCAGCGCCAGCACCATGGCCGCTTCGCTTTCCAGCGCCAGGTCAGCTAGCACGTTGCGCATCAGCGGCTGCTCGATCAACGGTTTGCCGAAGGCCTGGCGATGCTGCGCGTGATGGAGGGACTGCACCAGTGCCTGCCTGAGCAGCGCGGCGCTGCCCAGCACGCAGTCCAGCCGGGTCGTCGCGGCCATTTCCAGCAGCACGGCCAGGCCCCTCCCGGGTTCCCCCACCATGACGCCCCAAGCACCTTCGAATTCCACTTCCCCGCTGGCGTTGCTGCGGTTGCCCAGTTTGTCTTTCAGACGGCGCACGCGGATAGCGTTGCGCGGTCCATCCGGAATCCAGCGCGGCACGAAGAAGCAGCTCAGTCCTTCGTCGGTTTGCGCCAGCACCAGGTGCGCATCCGCCTGCGGTACCGAGAAAAACCATTTGTGGCCCACCAGCTCGTAGGCGTTGCCGCGGCCCGGCGCGCCCAGGGGCACGGCGCGGGTGCTGACCGCACGCAAATCCGAACCGCCCTGCTTTTCGGTCAGCCCCATCCCGATCAATGCGCTGCGCTTGGCGGACAGCGGCGCGTCGGCCGCGTCGAACTCGCGCGAATACAGCGCGGGCAGCCATTGGCCGGCAAAGTCGATGGCGCCCGCAGGCTCGCGCTGCAGCAGGGGGACTGCGGCAAAGGTCATGGTGGTTGGGCACAGCGTGCCGGCCTCCACCTGGCCCTGCATCAGGTAGGCGGCGGCCCGCGCCACCTGCGCGCCGGGCACCGGCTGGGCCCAGGCGCGGCTGTGCAGTCCGCGGGCCAGGATGCCGCTCATCAGCAGGTTCCAGGCGGGATGGAATTCCACGTGATCGATCCGGTGGCCGCCGCGGTCGTAACCCACCAACCGGGGAGGACAGCGGTTGGCCTCGGCGCCGGCGGCCAGCGTCTGCGCGCGCCCCAGCCAGGCGCCATGCGCGGCCAGGTCGCCCGCCCAGTTGTCAGCCCCCTCGCGCTGCACCGCCTCGCGTAACGCGGGGTCGGTGTCGTACAGGGAATAGTCTTCCAGGGGCGGAACCTGGTTCTGTACGGTATGCGTCGCGAACGATGACATGGCTGCTCCGTGGAAACTCCGCTATCTGGCCATGGGCGCCACCAGCGCCCAGGGCCGCAAGGCTTCGACCTGCGCCGCCAGCTCCAGCAGCAGGGCTTCGCTGCCCAGCGGGCCCATGACCTGGATGCCGATCGGCAATCCGTCGGACGACACGGCAAACGGAATGGAGATCGCGGGCATGCCGGTCAGGTTGGCAAGAGGCGCGAACGGCGAATAGCCGATCACGCCCTTCTTGCCCAGACGGTAGGCCAGGTAGTCGGCGTTGTCCATGGCATAGCGGCCAATGGGCGCCGGCGGTTGCGCCAGGACGGGGCTGAGGAACAGGTCGTAGCCCTGCGTGCCATCCCGATGCAGGAAGCGTCCGATACGGCGCGTGATTTCGTGGCAGGTATCTACGCAGGCCACGTATTGCGCGCCGGAGATGGCGCGGGCGTACTCGCGCGCGCCCAGGGTGGTGGGCTGCAATTCGTCGGCGGCCAGCCGGCGCCCGCGCGCCGCCACAAACGTGTCGATGGCGTTGGCCGCAGCGCTGGCGATCAGCGGCAGCATCGGTGACAGCACTTCTTCGGATCCCACCGGGGGTGCGGCCGACACCAGTTCGTGGCCCAGCCCGGCAAAGAGCCGCGCGGCCTCGTCCACGGCGGCGGCCACTTCGGGATGGATCGCGCCGCCTTCGTACGTGGTGTTGATGAACGCGATGCGGCGGCGCGTGGCTGCGTGCGGATCGGCCGAGACCCGCGCCACCACGGCGCGGTAGGACTCTGCGGGTATCGCCGGCGCCGCATAAGGCGCGCCGACGTCGGCCCCCGCGCTGATGTCCAGCGACGCGGCGCAATCGCGCACCGACAGGGTCATCATGTGTTCGGTCGCCAGGCCGCCCCAGCCTTCGCCCTTGAGTGGCCCCAACGGCATCAGCCCCCGGGACGGTTTCAGGCCCAGCACGCCGCAGCACGAGGCCGGAATGCGAATGGAACCGCCGCCATCGCTGCCGTGCGCGATCCGCACCATGCCGCTGGCCAGCGCAGCACCCGCGCCGCCGCTGGACCCGCCGGCGCTGTGGCCGGCCTTCCAGGGGTTCTGCGTGGGGCGGCCGTAGGCTGGCGATTCGGTGGTGGGGCTTAAGCCCAGTTCAGCGCTGGTGGTGCGGCCGAACGGGATCAGCCCTGCGCGGCGGTAGCGTTTGACGATTTCGGCGTCGACATTCCAGTCGACATGGCCATACAGCACCGAGCCCATCGCGCTGGGCAAGCCCAACGCCGCCGTGCCCAGGTCCTTCAGCAAGGTCGGCACGCCCATAAAGGGCCGGCTTTGCAATTGCGCCACGCGCTGTTCGGGCGTCAGCGCCGCCAGTTCGTCGTCCAGCGCCTGGGCCAGGCGCAGCCCGGTTTCGGGCTGCATGCCGCAGGCCGCGTTGATCGAGGGATTGCGCGCCGCCACCCGGTCCACTGCCTGCTGCATCGCAGCAAGCGCGGTCGTAACCCCTTGGGCGATATCGGCGCCCAGCGCCGTCGCGTCGAGGGAAGAGGAATCATGGCGTTCAGCGGTGCTCATGCTTGCGATGCTCCAGGGTTCGACGGCAAGATGCCGCACATGCCAGGATATCGACAGTCCGCGCAGGCAACAAGCTCGCAGGGCGACCTTCCCCGCTTCGACCACAACTGCCCTGGCCGGGAAGACGGATCAGATTGCGCCGCTGGCGGGCGTGCGCGGGGCGTCCGTGTCTTCGTTCACGTCGTTTTCGGCCTCGCCTTCCGCTTCGGCATCCGTCCCTGCCCCCAATAACCGCAAGGCTTCCGCCTCGGGCAGGGCTTCGACGCTTTTCAGGTTCCGGAGCATTGCGCGGGTGCGCACTTCGGTCTGGCCGATCTTGTTGCTGGCCGTGTCGAGTGTCTTCTTGACGCTGGCCAGCGCTTCGCCGAACTTGCCGAATTCGGTCTTGACCGCGCGCAGCACCTGCCAGACTTCGGACGAGCGCTGCTCAATGGCCAGCGTACGAAAGCCCATCTGCAAGCTGTTGAGCAAGGCAGCCAGGTTGCTGGGCCCGGCCACGTTGATGCGCAGGTCATGCAGCTTGTCCAGCAGGCCCGGCCGCCGCAGCACTTCGGCATACAGGCTTTCCGTCGGCAGGAACATGATGGCGAAGTCGGTCGTGTGGGGCGGCGCGACGTACTTGCTGGCGATCAGCCTTGCCTGGACTTCGACCGCCCGGCCCAGGGCGGCACCGGCCGCCTTCACGCCTTCGACGTCTGCGGCTTCTTGGGCATCCATCAGGCGCTCGTACTCTTCCTTGGGGAATTTCGCGTCGATCGGCAGCCAGACCGGCTCGCCGCCGTCACCCCGGCCCGGCAGGCGGATGGCGAACTCGACGACGGCGTCGCTGCCGGGCACCGGCTTGATATTGCTGGCGTACTGGTCGGGCGTCATGTTGTCTTCGATCAGCCGGGCCAGTTGCACTTCGCCCCAGGTCCCACGCGACTTCACGTTGGTCAGCACCCGCTTCAGGTCGCCCACACCGGCCGCCAGGGCCTGCATCTCGCCCAGGCCTTTGTGCACGGCCTCCAGCCGGTCCGACACCAGTTTGAAGGACTCACCCAGGCGCTGCTCCAGCGTGGCATGGAGCTTTTCATCCACGGTGCGGCGCATCTCGTCCAGCTTCGCGCTGTTGTCCGTCTGCAACGATTGCAGGCGCTGGTCCACCGTGGCGCGCACCTCCATGAGGCGGCGTTCGTTGATCTGGATCAGCCCCTGCAGCTGCTCGCCAAATCCGGCGGCGAAACGCGCCAGGGACTCTGCGGATTCCGCGCGCGAGGCCTGCGCGTCGCGCGACAATCCGGCGCGCAGGTCGCCATGCGATTGCGACAACTCCAGCCGCAACGCGCGGGTGGATTCCGCGAATTCGCTGCGCAATCCGCGCTGGCCTTCGGTGATGTCGGCGCGCAGCGCGCGCTCGGTGCGTTCCAGTCCTTCCAGCAGCGCGTCCAGCCGGGCGTCGCGGGCCGGCGGCCGCAGCCACGCCAGCACGGCCGCCAGGCAAGCCAATACCGCGCCACCGGCGGCAATCCAAAGCAGAATGTCGTTCAAAAGAGGGATCTCCAAAGCCGGAATTGTAGGACGCATCAGCGCCACGTTGTAACCAAACGACATTAGTTTGCCCCGGGCTTCGGCGCTGCGGGCACGCAACGGGATTAAACTTCTCCCACTCTGAACAACCGCCCGATCCCATTTGAATCCCGCTGATCTCCCCTCCTGTCGACCTTCGGTGTCGTTCCAGTCGGTTTTCGGCCCGCTGGATCTGAGCGCCGAGCATCCGCTTGCGACAGGCGGCGACCGCCACATATTCCAGCACCCCCACGCGCCGTCTTTGCTCGTCAAAGTCATGGACATGCGCGCCCGTGCCGTCTACCTCGAGGCCAGGCCGTTCAAGCGTTGGTACAAGCAGTACCAGCGTGAAAGCGCCTACCGCGTCTATCTGAACGAACTGTCGGAATATGTCACCACGACCACCCGCCCCTCCGGCGTGTGGCAGGTGCCCATGGCGCGCATCCTGGGCGTGGCGCAGACCACGCTGGGACTGGGCCTGCTGGTCGAGAAGATCACCGACGCGGCGGGCAATATCGCCCCCACGGTGGCTGACCTGGCCCGGCAAGGGCTGGTCGACGACGTTTTTTTCGGACAGCTGGACGAGTTCTTCGCGGATCTGGCCGACGCCCACGTCGTGCTGCATGACGTGTCGGCCAGCAATATCGCCTGCGGCCTGAATGCCGACGGCAAGCAGGGCCTGTACCTGATCGACGGGTTCGGCGTGCTGCCGCTGGTGCCGCTCTACGCGTGGAGCAAGTCGCTGAACCGCAAGCGCGTGGCGCGCAAGTACAAGGAAATGCGGGACGCCCTGCTCGAGCGCATCCAGGACACGGGCGGCGCCTAGCGCGCGTTTGGCCGCGGGTCTTCGGGCAGCACGATGCCCTGGCGGTCCACCCATACGTAGTCATGTCCGGCGCGTTGCCCCCGCCGCAACGGGTTGCGCGTGCAGACCGCGGCGTAGGCAGGATCCACATAGCGGTAATGCAGATGCTCATCCCGCCCGGGCGGGATCCCCAGCCGGGTGGTGCAGATCAAGGCCTGGGGCGAATCGCCCACATCCTCGACATAGAGCGCGTCCGGATCGAAACGGCGCGCGTCCCACTCCGGCACTTTCAACCCTAACGAGCGGCACAGCAGCGTCTGCCCGGCGCACAGGCGCGACGGCGGGCGTGGCTGGCCTTGCGCGTCGGGATTGAGCAGCTGCATCCGCGCCAGGGCCTCAGGGCCGGAGCGCGCGTCCGTCCAGGGATGGCCGGATTTGATCAGCACGGCGTTGCCAGGGCCGGCGGCGCTGAAGTTCAGTGAATCGCCGCCGCGCGCGTAATACATGTAGATGACGCCGCCATCCATGAACAGGGCGCGGCGCTTGTGGGTGTAGCCCAGCGAGGCGTGGCTGCCCTTTTCTTCCAGGTAGTAGGCTTCGGTCTCGATGATGCGCACCGCCAGCCACAGGCCGTCCACGCGATGGCGAATGACCTTGCCCAGCAGATCGCGCGCCAGCTCGGACGCGTCGCGGTCAAAAAAGGCATCGGGCAACGCCGAACCGGCGCTGCCCGATGCCTGGATGGGGGATGCCATCGCTGCGGACGTCGCGTCAGGCGAACCGTTCGCCGTAGCGCTTTTCGCTGAAACCCACGGTGACCTCGCCGTCCGGCGTCACCGTGACGGGCCGGCGCACCAGCGCGGGATATTCCGCGATCAGCTTGCTCCACTGGGCATCGGTGTGCGCGGTCTTGCGGTCTTCGGGCAGGTTGCGCCACGTCATCGACGCGCGGTTGACCAGCTTTTCCCAGCCGCCGACTTTTTCCGACCACGCCTTCAGCGTGGCAGCCGGCACGGGATCGTCGCGGTAGTCGACGAAGGCGTGCTCGACGCCGTGCTCCGACAACCAGTCGCGCGCCTTGACGCACGTGCTGCACTTGGTCAGGCCATATAGGGTGGTTTGTTGCTTCATTTGGATTCGGACTCCTTGCGCCATTGCAGGCGGTTGGCCAGGATCACGCAGGTGCCCACCGCGAGGATGAACAAGGTGGCCAGCGCGTTGATCTCGGGTTTCAGGCCCAGGCGCACGCGCGAGAACACTTCCATCGGCAGCGTGCTGGAACTGGGGCCGGACAGGAACGACGCCAAGACGACGTCATCGAGCGACAGCGTGAAGGACAGCAGCCAGGCCGAGGCCAGCGCCGGCGCGATCAGCGGCAGCGTGATCTTGAAGAACACGGTGATGGGCGTGGCACCCAGGTCCAGCGCCGCCTCTTCCAGCGACCGGTCCAGGTCGCGGATGCGGGTCTGGATGACGACCGCCACGAACGCCATGCACAGCGTCACGTGCCCCACCCAGATCGTGAAGATGCCGTTTTCCGCCGGCCAGCCCAGGCTGCCGCGCAGTTCGACGAACATCAGCAGCAACGAAATGCCCAGCACGACTTCGGGAATGACCAGCGGCGCGCTCAACATGCCCACGTACAGCGAGAACCCGCGAAAGCGCCCCATGCGGCCCAGCACATACCCGGCCCAGGTACCGATGATGACGGCCGCCGTCGCCGTCATCGCCGCGATGCGAAACGACAGCCAGGCCGACCGCAGCAGCGCGTCGTCATTGAACAGCGCGTGGTACCAGCGGAAGGAAAAGCCCGCCCACGACGTGACGGTGGGCGATTCGTTGAACGAAAACACCATCAGACTGAGGATGGGCACATACAGGAAGAAGTACCCCAGCCCCAGCACCACGGCGCGCAATGTCTTGTTGGGGCCCTTCATTTGCGGCCTCCGCCAGCCTGTTCCTGCTGCTTGACCTGGTTGTACTGGAAGTAGACCAGCGGCACGAGCAGCAGCAGGACCATCACGCAGGTCACCGCCGAAGCCATCGGCCAGTCGGCATTATTGAAGAATTCGTTCCACATGACGCGGCCCATCATCAACGTATTGGCGCCCCCCAGCATTTCGGGGATCACGTATTCGCCCACGGCCGGAATGAACACCAGCATCGCCCCGGCGATCACGCCCTGGCGCGACAGCGGCACGGTGATCTGCCAGAACGCCTGCCAGGGCTTGGCGCCCAGGTCGTAGGCGGCTTCCAGCAGGCGCAGGTCCATCTTCACCAGCGTCGCGTACAGCGGCAGGATGAAGAACGGCAGGTACGCATAGACCATGCCGATGTAGACCGCGACATCGGTGCGGTAGATTTCCAGCGGACTGGAAATCAGCCCCAGGCTTTGCAGCAGGTTGTTCAGCAGGCCATCGTTGCGCAGAATTCCGACCCAGGCGTACACGCGCAACAGCAGCGACGTCCAGAACGGCAGGATCACGCCCAGCAGCAACAGGTTGCGCACGCGGGGCGAGGACCGGGCGATGTAGTACGCGATGGGGTAGCCGATCAGCACGCAGATCAGCGTGGTGATCCCGGCAATCTTCACCGAGCTCAGGTAGGTCTTGAAATACAGGCTGTCGGTGAACAGCAGGATATAGCCGCGCAGGTGCAGGCTGAACTGCACCGCCTCGTCCTTGAACTCCGCCAGCGCCGTATAGGGCGGGATGCCGAAGGTCACCTCGGCAAAGCTGATCTTCAGCACCAGCAGGAAGGGCAGCAGCAGGAACAGCACCAGCCAGGCGAACGGCGGCACCACCGCCAGCGCCCGGCCCGAGGGCAACCAGTCGCGGGGCGAAAACCGCATCATGACGCCAGCACCGTCGCGCTGTCGGCGTCCCAGCTGACGAAGATCTCTTCGTCGATGCCCGGGGCGTCCATCTGCGCCAGCAGCAGGCTGGGCACGCTGGCCTCGACCGTCTTGCCGGAATCCAGGCGGATCTGATACAGCGCGTAGCTGCCCATCCAGGCCATGTGGCTGACCATGCCATGGGCCCAGTTGTATTCGCCTTCGGGCTGCTCGCGCGACACGACCAGGCGTTCAGGACGGATGGACACGTGCACTTCCATGCCCAGCGGTTCGGAGACGCCATGGTTCACGAACAGCGGACGCGTGAGCTCCGCGCATTCGATCGCCACGTGGTCGGGTTCATCGACGACGATGGTGCCGGTGAACATGTTGGTCGACCCGATGAAGCTGGCCACGAAGCGGGAATTCGGAAATGCGTAGACGTCCTGCGGCGTGCCGCACTGGACGATCTGCCCTTCGGTCATGACGGCCAGGCGGTGCGCCATGGTCATGGCCTCTTCCTGGTCGTGGGTGACCATGATGCAGGTCACGCCGACCTGCTCCAGGATCTTCACGAGCTCGATCTGCGTCTTCTGGCGGATCTGCTTGTCCAGCGCCGACATGGGCTCGTCCAGCAGCAGCAGCTTGGGCCGCTTGACCAGGCTGCGCGCCAGCGCCACGCGCTGCTGCTGGCCGCCCGACAGCTGGTTGGGCTTGCGGCGCGAATAGCCTGCCATCTGAACCAGGTCCAGGGCTTCGAACACGCGGTCGTGGATTTCGGCGCGGTCCACGCCTTCCTGCTTCAGGCCGAACGCCACGTTGGCTTCGACCGTCATGTGCGGGAACAGCGCATAGGACTGGAACATCATGTTCACGGGGCGCCGGTACGGCGGCACGCTGGTGATGTCTTCGCCGTCCAGGAGTATCTGCCCGGAGGTCGCTTCCTCGAAACCGGCCAGCATGCGCAGCAAGGTGGACTTGCCGCTGCCGGAGCTTCCCAGCAGCGCGAAGATCTCGTTGCGCTTGACGGACAGGTTGACGGAACGCACGGCGACCACATCGCCAAAAATCTTGACCACATCGGAGACCCGGACGAACTCGTCCGGGTCCACG
>Ga0160439_1000319_pt1 | contig 26642 bp, 25 predicted proteins | sample HID1975M_E0MG_FD_108201 | JGI IMG/M metagenome (GOLD analysis project Ga0160439, IMG submission 108201) | Enriched soil microbial communities from UW Madison campus, WI, USA - HID1975M_E0 MG | ecosystem: Environmental > Terrestrial > Soil > Unclassified | place: USA: Madison, Wisconsin... | reverse complement strand
TGGCAACTCGTTTGTGGAGTTATTGAACGTGATTAAAAAATGGTTTGTCACCGGAACCGATACAGAAGTAGGCAAAACTGTTGCCAGTTGCGCACTGCTACAAGCGGCTACAGCGGCGGGTTATCGTGCCGTGGGATATAAGCCGGTAGCGTCGGGAAGCGAGATGACGGCGCAGGGCATTCGTAATAGCGATGCGCTGGCCCTTCAGCGCAATAGCAGCGTTGAATTAGGCTATGAACAAGTCAATCCGTTTGCATTTCTGGAACCCACGTCGCCGCATATCGTGAGCGCGCAGGAACAACGGCCTATTGATTTTTCGCAAATGTCGGCGGGGCTTGAGGCACTTTCAACGAAGGCAGACTGGTTGCAGGTCGAGGGCGCAGGAGGTTGGTTCACACCACTTTCAACAACCACAACTTTTGCTGACTGGGTGATACAAGAACAACTGCCGGTAATTCTGGTGGTCGGGGTGAAACTGGGTTGTATCAACCACGCCATGTTGACGGCACTGGCAATTCAGAACTCCGGCTTAAAGTTCGCAGGCTGGATTGCCAATGACGTTCAGCCAACGGGCAAACGGCATGAAGAATACATCGCGACGCTGCGTGATGTTTTAAAAGCCCCGATGCTGGGTGAAATTCCTTTCTGCCCGGAAATCAATGATCAAACGGTATTGGGTGTCTACCTGAATATTTCCCTTCTTTCGGCATAGTTCGCATTTCACTCGCATATTTCTGCAACGCCCGATAAATCTTTCGGGCGCTCTTCCTGTTGCTATTAATCGTTTGAATTTCTTGTTGTAGAAAACCAGGCCAGGAGTAAATTGCCTCTCAATTTATGTTGTCATGTGACAACTTTTTTGAGAGTATCGACTGGAGGTTTTATGACGCGGCGGTTACACCCGAATAAAGATATCGAGGCAGCATTGACCTATGCCGAATGTCAGGGCTGGAAAGTGCGGCCTGGCGGTTCGCACTGTTGGGGAAAGATGTATTGCCCATGGAATGATAAAGCCTGCCGCTGCGGTGAGTTTTGTATTAGCTGCATCTGGAGTACACCGCGTAGTGCGTATAACCACGCGCGGCAAATCCGCCGTGTTGTCGATAACTGTAGTCAACAGGGTACGCCACCTATCATCAGGCATTGAGTTGCAAGGAGCAGGACATGTCAGAGTTTAGTTTTACAGTGATTTTCACGCTGCCGGAAAAGAGCCAGAATCCGGAGCAATGGGTTGAAGCCTTAGGGGCTCAGGGGTGTGATGACGCGCTCGTTGGCGTGGGAGTGACCGGGCGCATTGCATTGAATTTTATTCGCGAAGCGCAAGATGCAAAGCAGGCGGTGGTTTCAGCGATTAAAGACGTTAAGCGCATTATTCCAGGGGCGGCATTGGTCGAAGTGATGCCCGACCTGGTGGGGCTTACTGATATCGCTGAACTGCTGGGGTTTTCACGCCAGTATATGCGCAAAGTGATGGTGAGCCGGGATGCATTTCCTCAGCCTGTGCATGACGGTAAAACAGCCATCTGGCACCTGGAGCCTGTGCTGCGTTGGATGCGTGAAGCGGGTGTGTCGAAAGTCCCTTTGCCGCTGGTGGAATTATCAGCCATCACCCGCCAATGTAATTTGCAGAGGGAACTGGCGGATGTTGATGCAAACATACAGAAGCAACTGGGCCAGTTGTGACGGCAGAACTTGTGTTCTGTTCTTGCCGTCGAATGGTACACCATCATGGATCTATCCAACTGGAAACCAGTTTGTCATCCAGTAAAGCCACGTTCCCCTGGGCCACATTTCGCCCACGATGAAGCAAACAGAAGCGGTCTGCGACACGGCGAATAAACGACAACCGTTGTTCTACCAACAGGATAGTCAGCCCAAAGTCACGGCTTAGCCTGCGGATGATATTTCCCAGATCGTTGATAAAACGCTGGCCGCTGCCAAAAGTCGGTTCATCAAGAATCAACAGTTTCGGTTCAGTCACTAGCGCCCGTGCCAGAGCTAACTGCTGCTGAAGGTAGTCAGAAAGCTCTCCGCCCCGCATGTGGCGCAAGCTGTAAAGTTCAGGGAAAAGCTCATAGATCATATTGGGTATCGCGCGTGACGGTATACGAGCCGCTAAAAGCGCAATTTGGAGGTTCTCCTCAACGCTTAATTGAGAAAATATTCGTCTGTCCTGCGCAACGTAGCTCATTCCTAGCGCAGCCCGGCCTTCAATGGGTTGAGTCAGTAAATCTTGCGGAGGATGGCCTGCTTCAAGCCAGGTCATACTGCCACTTTGCACTGGCAGATAACCCGTGATGCAGTTGACCAGAGTCGTTTTACCCATTCCAGGTGCGCCCAGAACGCAGGTGCATTCGCCTGGCGCGAGTTCGAGATCCAGATTCCACAGCACATGGCTTTCGCCATAAAACTGATTAACAGCACGAAGACTCAACATCGATACTCTCCTTCTGGCAGGCTGAACAACGTAGGCTACTTCAGCGATTTGAAGCATGGCGTCTATCATCACTGCAATTCTCCTGCCATGAACCGATGTCGGAGCCAGAACAATGCAACTTTGAGAAAAGACTCATAAAAAAGGGTGAATAAGTGTTCGGCTTCTACGACTTTAAAAAGGGCATGCACTTTGTCAGTGCCTGGCTGTTTACGTGTTTGGTGCAAGTCTGTGACACTATTTTCTCAAATGCGTAATCCGTGAGCAGGATCAAAAGAAATATCGACCTCAGGACGAGCAAAAAAAAGCCAAAAATAATCTGGAAAAATATTTTTAGCCTCCCGCACAGAGAATTTAGGGTTTTTTGCGGTCTGCGCTGCAAAAGGCCTGAGAGCAGTTATCCACTATTCCTGTGGATAACCATGTGCATTAGAGTTAGAAAACTTACGGTAAGCGAGAGCGGACGCGGGTTGCGCATGAATTGGCGCGAAACCAGACTTTCTTAAATAACCTTTAAAAATTAACGAGTTGAATAAAATCAATTGCTGCAATAAAAGTGCCACAGATGTTCCTTACGCTTTTATGACACTGCTTGACAAATGTTAAAAGGTAAAAAAATCTGGGGATAACCATTTTGGTCAGCGTAAACCGCTAAGAGTTGTATGTTTTACATGCAAACCTGGCGGTAAATCGTGTCGGTATCATAAACGTGACGGCAAGTAACTGGTTTTTCATCCAGTATCTTTTTCTGGCAAAATTTCCTGTGCCGAGTAAAATTATCCTCCGGCCCGCTCGTTTCTTCATCAGGTAGCCTCTTCATGAGTAAAGCGTTCAAATTAAATTCAGCATTCAAACCTTCTGGCGATCAGCCTGATGCCATTCGTCGCCTGAAAGAGGGTCTGGAAGACGGACTTGCGCACCAGACTTTGTTAGGTGTAACCGGGTCCGGTAAAACCTTCACCGTGGCAAATGTGATTGCTGATTTACAACGCCCCACTATGGTGCTGGCTCCAAACAAAACGCTGGCGGCGCAGTTGTATGGCGAGATGAAAGAGTTCTTCCCGGATAACGCTGTGGAGTTCTTCGTTTCTTATTACGACTACTACCAACCCGAAGCTTATGTGCCAAGCTCTGATACTTTTATCGAAAAAGATTCCTCAGTGAACGAGCACATCGAGCAAATGCGTCTGTCAGCAACCAAGGCTTTGCTCGAGCGGCGTGATGTCATTGTGGTGGCGTCGGTGTCGGCGATTTACGGTCTGGGCGACCCGGATTTATATCTGAAGATGATGCTTCACCTGACCAAAGGGATGATCATCGATCAGCGTTCTATAATACGGCGCCTGACGGAGCTGCAATATACCCGCAACGACCAGGCATTCCAGCGCGGTACTTTCCGCGTGCGCGGTGAAGTGGTTGATATCTTCCCGGCCGAGTCGGACGACCTCGCATTACGCGTTGAGCTTTTCGATGAAGAAGTTGAACGGCTTTCGCTGTTTGACCCGCTGACAGGGCAAGTTGACCAGGCTATCCAGCGTTTCACTGTCTACCCTAAATCGCACTACGTCACACCGCGCGAACGTATTCTGCAAGCGATGGAAGAGATCAAAGTTGAACTGGCTGACCGCAGAAAAGTGCTGCTCGCCAACAACAAATTGCTTGAAGAGCAGCGCCTCACGCAGCGAACTCAGTTTGATTTAGAAATGATGAACGAATTGGGCTATTGCTCTGGCGTTGAAAACTACTCGCGCTTCCTTTCTGGCCGTGGGCCTGGCGAGCCGCCGCCGACGCTATTCGATTATCTGCCCGCCGACGGCTTGCTGGTGGTTGACGAATCCCACGTCACTATTCCGCAAATCGGTGGGATGTACAAAGGTGACCGTTCGCGTAAAGAAACACTGGTGGAATATGGCTTCCGTCTACCTTCGGCGCTTGATAACCGCCCTTTGAGATTTGAAGAGTTTGAAGCACTCGCGCCGCAGACTATTTATGTTTCGGCAACACCGAGCAATTACGAATTAGAAAAATCGGGTGGTGATGTTATCGATCAGGTCGTCAGGCCGACCGGCTTGCTGGATCCGATCATCGAAGTTCGCCCAGTGGGGACGCAGGTCGATGATCTGCTTTCTGAAATCCGTAAACGTGTCGAAATTAACGAGCGCGTGTTGGTGACTACGCTGACCAAACGAATGGCCGAAGATTTGACGGAGTATCTCGAAGAGCATGGCGAGAGGGTGCGCTATCTGCACTCGGACATTGATACCGTCGAGCGTATGGAAATCATTCGTGATTTACGCCTTGGTGAGTTTGATGTGCTGGTGGGTATCAACTTGCTACGTGAAGGCCTGGATATGCCTGAAGTGTCGCTGGTGGCGATTCTGGACGCCGATAAAGAGGGCTTCCTGCGCTCCGAACGTTCACTGATTCAGACCATTGGCCGCGCGGCACGTAACATTAACGGTAAAGCGATTCTGTATGGGGACAAAATCACCCCGTCGATGGCCAAAGCGATTGGTGAAACGGAGCGCCGCCGTGAGAAACAGCAGCGTTACAACGAAGAAAACGGGATTACGCCGCAAGGGCTCAATAAGAAAGTGGTGGATGTCCTTCAGCTAGGCGAAGGCATGGCAAAAACCAAAGGCCGGATGAAGAGCAAAGCGCGTAGCGTGATTGAAGATGATGAAATCATCCTGACGCCAAAAGCGTTGCAGCAGAAAATCCATCAACTCGAAGGGAAGATGCTGGAGCACGCGCAAAATCTGGAATTTGAAGAAGCCGCGCAAATTCGTGACCAGCTCCATCAGTTACGGCAATTGTTTATAGCAGCGTCATAATGAAAACGCCTTCATTAAGAAGGCGTTGTTTTATCCGAGTTGCTGAATAGCTTTTTCAAGTGCCTGGCGAAGCAGATGCCTGTCGTGGCGATACCGAACGTCACTCGCCTCCAGCGGTTCCTGAATCACCACGCGGTCGGTAATCTCAGAAACATCTGTCTGCGGGCCAACCACTACCGCATCCACAATACGTTTCCCGATTCGCTGTTCCATGATGTCCAGCGTCTGTGCAAGTGACAGGCTGGCTGCGGCGGTGCTCAATTCCTTGCCCAGATTGCCAATGAAAACGACCGGGGCCGGAGTGCGGCGTAGGGCCTGGTCCATATCCTCAAGCAAAAGTATCGGCATCAAGCTGGTGTAAAAACTGCCGGGGCCAATCAAAATCAGGTCGGCTTCTGCAATCGCTTGCACTGCTTCACGCGTGGCGTGGGCTTTCGGATATAACGACAGCTCCTGCGGCGGCGAAGAAAGCTGGTCAATATTCACTTCACCATAAATAAAATGGCCATCTGCATCCGTTGCCATCAAATCTACCGGCTGCTCGGACATTGGAATCAGAAATGCGTCCACTTTAAGCAGGTTGCGAATAAGATTGATGGCTTCCAGAGGCCGCACACTTAGGTGATCCAGCGCCTTTAACATCAAGTTTCCGAGGTTATGACCTGAAAGTTCGCCATTACCGCCAAAACGATACTCAAACATTGCTGAAGCAACGCTTTGTTCGGTAATTAATTGATTTAAACAGTTGCGCATGTCACCCCAGGCGATGCCTCCTTCAGAGCGTCGAATGCGCCCCGTAGAACCGCCGTTATCGGTAGTGGTAACAATGCCGGTTAAACGTGAACCCAAAGAGGAGAGGGACGACATGACCCTGCCCAGACCGTGCCCACCGCCAAGGGCGACCACCCGGTCCAAATCCGCAAACGTGCGATTGCGCATAGCTATTCCTTATGACGAACTATCGAAATAAGGTAGCGCAAATGCAGTCAAAATACGATTCAGCTCCGGTTGTTAATGATGTATATCAAAGCAAAAGTTCACTTTTCGCGTAGTCTGTGGCGAAATTGAACGATTAGCTCGCTATGTATATACTTATATAGCGAAAGCTGTTATGGCGAATAAGACCATCACGCGCTACTATCGCCGTAGTCGTTAGCATTCAAGTAGCAGGTAGGCGGCAAGGGAGTGAATCCCCTGGAGCTTACTAAAGTAAGTGACCGGGGTGAACGAGCGAAGCCAACACCCTGCAGCTTGAATGATGGCGGATATAAAACACACTAAGCCTCTGGACCTAAGTCGAAAGATACGGTGCTTTGGCCGTGACCTTGAGTCACCAGGGTGCAGTAAGAAATGACTGCATCTCCCGTATTTGGAAGGTGTACATGGCTACTCAACTTACCGATGCATTCGCGCGTAAGTTTTTTTACCTGCGTCTGTCTGTTACCGACGTTTGCAATTTCCGTTGCAACTATTGCCTGCCGGATGGCTACAAGCCTCACGGTGTGGCGAACAAAAGTTTCCTCAACGTTGATGAAATTCGCCGCGTCACGCGCGCATTTGCCGCCCTGGGTACTGAAAAAGTACGTCTGACCGGTGGCGAACCCTCTTTGCGTAAAGATTTTACCGACATCATTGCCGCCGTGCATGAAAACGCCAGTATTCGCCAGATTGCGGTGACGACTAACGGCTATCGTCTGGCGCGTGATATCCAGCAATGGCGTGACGCCGGGCTGACCGCGGTGAATGTCAGCGTCGATAGTCTTGATGCTCGCCAGTTCCACGCTATTACCGGGCAGGACAAATTCCGCCAGGTTATGGATGGCATCGACGCTGCTTTTGCCGCCGGTTTCGAGCGTGTAAAAGTGAACACCGTCCTGATGCGTGGCGTAAACCACCACGAACTCGATACCTTCCTTGCGTGGATCAAACCGCGCCCGATTCAGCTGCGTTTCATTGAACTGATGGAAACCGGCGACGGTGGCGAGCTATTCCGCAAACATCATATCTCCGGCAAAACCATCCGCGACCAGTTACTGGCGCGTGGTTGGGTTCACCAGCTACGCAGCCGCAGCGACGGCCCGGCGCAGGTCTTCTGTCATCCTGATTACGCGGGTGAAATCGGCCTTATCATGCCGTATGAAAAAGACTTCTGCGCCAGCTGCAACCGCCTGCGTGTCTCATCGGTTGGAAATCTGCATCTATGTTTATTTGGCGAACAGGGCATTTCCCTGCGTGATTTGCTGGCAAGCGACGAGCAAATTGACGAACTTGAAGCGCGCATAGCCGAAGCCTTAACGCATAAAAAACAGACTCATTTCCTGCATGACGGTGATACCGGAATCACTCAAAACCTGTCTTATATTGGCGGGTAAACCAGATAAAATCAGACCAAAAGGAAGAATTTCATGAGCCAGGTAAGCAGTGAATTTATCCCGGTACATATTGCTATTCTGACCGTTTCAAGCCGTCGCGGTGAAGAGGACGACACTTCAGGGCATTATCTGCGCGAAGCCGCCACTGAAGCGGGCCACCACGTGGTAGCCAAAGCTATCGTCAAAGAAAATCGCTACGCCATTCGTGCTCAGGTTTCCCAATGGATTGCTGATGATGAAGTCCAGGTTGTGTTGATTAACGGTGGCACAGGCTTCACCGAAGGCGACCAGACTCCCGAAGCGTTACTCCCGTTGTTTGACCGGGAAATCGAAGGTTTTGGTGAAGTGTTCCGGATGCTCTCGTTTGAAGAGATCGGCACTTCTACGCTGCAATCACGCGCCCTTGCGGGAATGGCAAACAAAACACTGATTTTTGCCATGCCCGGTTCCACCAAAGCATGTCATACCGCGTGGGACAACATCATTGCGCCGCAACTGGATGCCCGCGTGCGCCCTTGCAATTTTCACCCTCATCTCAAGAAATAAACTATGTCGCAACTCACTCATATTAATGCCGCTGGCGAAGCGCACATGGTGGATGTTTCTGCCAAAGCAGAAACGGTGCGCGAGGCGCGAGCAGAAGCGTTTATCACCATGGAAGCTGCTACGCTTGCCATGATTATTGAAGGCAGCCATCACAAAGGTGATGTGTTCGCCACGGCGCGTATTGCAGGTATTCAGGCGGCAAAACGCACCTGGGATTTGATTCCCCTTTGCCACCCGCTGATGCTCAGTAAAGTCGAAGTCAATTTAGCTGCCGAACCCGAGCACAACCGTGTGCGCATCGAATCAGTCTGTCGTCTGACCGGTAAAACCGGCGTGGAAATGGAAGCGCTGACTGCCGCATCGGTCGCGGCATTAACCATTTACGACATGTGCAAAGCGGTGCAGAAAGATATGGTGATTGGCCCGGTGCGTTTGCTGGCGAAAAGCGGCGGCAAGTCTGGCGACTTTAAGGTGGAAAGTAAGGCGCAGAGCAAGGTGGTTGAGCATGATTAACGTTCTGTTTTTTGCTCAGGTGCGTGAGCTGGTCGATTGTGACCGTCTGCAACTGGACGCTACTTTCAGTGATGTCGAAGAGTTGCGTGCTGAACTGGCAAACAGAAGCGAGCGCTGGGCGCTGGCGCTGGAGTCTGGCAAATTGCTGGCTGCGGTAAACCAGACGCTGGTGAGTTTTGATAGCCCACTGACTGACGGTGACGAAGTCGCTTTCTTCCCGCCGGTTACCGGAGGCTAAAATGGAAAATACCCGAATTCGTGTTAGCCACGAAAACTTCAACGTTGGCGAAGAATACCAGTGGCTTGCGCAGTGCGATGAAGACGGTGCAGTAGTGACATTTACGGGCAAAGTTCGTAATCACAACCTTGGTGACAGTGTCAGCGCCTTAACGCTTGAGCACTATCCGGGGATGACGGAAAAAGCACTGGCGGAAATTATCGAAGAAGCTCGCCAGCGCTGGCCGCTGCAACGCGTTAGCGTGATTCATCGCATCGGTGAGTTGTGGCCTGGTGACGAAATTGTTTTTGTCGGCGTAACCGGCGCTCACCGCAGTTCTGCGTTTGAATCCGCACAATTCATCATGGATTATCTGAAAACGCGCGCGCCATTCTGGAAGCGTGAAGCCACGGCTGACGGGGATCGCTGGGTCGAAGCACGCGAAACAGATAAGCAAGCGGCGAAACGCTGGTAACAGGCACCTTCATGTAGTTGTGTTAATCTTAAGGTACAGGCCTTTGAGCCTGATATTCGGTCAACGTAATTCACTTAAGGAAGCATCATGGATCGATTCCCACGTTCCAATGACACCATCGTGCAGCAGGCCCGTACCGGTTTGCAGGCATACATGGCACAAGTTTATGGCTGGATGACCTGCGGCCTGTTACTGACGGCATTTATCGCCTGGTATGCCGCAAACACGCCAGCGGTGATGGAATTTGTCTTTTCCAGCAAGATCACCTTCTTTGGGCTGATCATCGTGCAATTGGGGCTGGTGTTTGTGCTCTCTGGCATGGTGCATAAGCTCAGTGCGGGTATGGCAACCAGCCTGTTCATGCTCTATTCGGCACTGACGGGTCTGACGCTTTCCAGTATTTTTATCGTTTACACCTATTCGTCTATCGCCAGCACGTTTGTAGTGGCAGGCGGGATGTTTGGCGCGATGAGCCTCTACGGCTACACCACCAAACGCGACCTGAGCGGCTTTGGCAATATGCTGTTTATGGCGCTAATCGGTATTGTTTTAGCTTCACTGGTCAATATGTGGCTGAAAAGCACCGCGTTGATGTGGGCGGTGACGTACATCGGCGTCATCGTGTTTGTCGGTCTGACGGCCTACGACACGCAGAAGCTGAAAAACATCGGCGAGCAAATTGATACCCGTGATACACAAACTATGCGCAAGTATTCGATTCTTGGCGCGTTGACGTTGTATCTCGACTTCATCAACTTGTTCTTGATGTTGCTGCGTATTTTCGGCAACCGCCGCTAAGTTCTTTCGCCCTCATCCCGGCCTTGTCCTCCTGGAGAAGGGGAAAAGCTTGCTCCCTCTCCCTCAGGGAGAGGGCTGGGGTGAGGGTTGTTTAGCTTCTTCTCGTTCTTCACTCGTATTTTCTTCGCCCGACTCTCAAGCCCCAAATAGCACACAATCGCCAGCAGCAGCGGGGCGATAAAATAAAGCATTCGGTAGGCAATCAGTGCCGCAATAATGGTGCCGTTGCTGGCATGCTCCCCGGCAAGCAGTGCGATAAATACGGCTTCCAGCACGCCGATTCCGGCAGGAATATGCACAATCACCCCGGCGATACTGCTCACTAACAACACGCCCAGCACGAAGAAATAATTCACCTGCTGACCCAATAACAGCCAAATAATTGCGCCCATCACCATCCAGTTACTGCTGGAAATGACGAGCTGCATCAGCGCAAATTTGAACGATGGCCACACCAGACGCTGGCCTCTAATCGTCATATGGCGATGTTTGGCAAACGCGCAGAACCACAGATAAACCGCAATAATCGCCAGCAATACGGCACCTAAAATCCGCAGCGTGGTTTCGTCGATGTACCAGTGATCCGGTAACTGCACCACACCCACGGTAAAAATCACCCCGGCCAGCAGAATGTAACCCAGCCAGTTTGTTGAAATACTCAGGGAAAAGATGCGCGTAATAGTGGCGCTGGGTAGCCCAAGCCGTGAATAAAGCCGATAGCGCATGCCAATGCCACCCACCCAGGTACTGAGCGTAAGGTTGAATGCATAGCAGATAAACGACACTAGCATCACCTGTCGTTTTGCGAGTTTGTGCCCACAATACGAGCGCGCCAGCAGGTCATAACAGCCGTAAATCAGATAGCTCAGGATAACCAGTCCGACCGCGCTAAACAGCGCCAGGCGGTTATAGTTGCTAATAACCTTCCAGACCTCCTGCCAGTCAACCTTTGTGGCATACACCACCAGCAATACGATAACGGCGATAAAAAATAACCATGTGAGGATTTTCTTTGCTTTGCGCCATTTAGGGTGAGAGTGCGACATCAGTATTTCACTCCCTGGTTTTCCGTTTCAGCGTCGCTCTCAATACCGGCGGAAGCCGGATTCCCCATATCAACTCTGTCCTGAGTTTCCATATGCGGCTGCGCCGGGGGCATGACTTGCGCAAGTTTGGGCGTGTGAGCGGGCAACCAGCCGACCATGGCCGGGAAGTGGCGCAAAAAGTGGAATGCCAGCACGCTTTTACCCAAATTCCACCAGGTTCGTTTTGGCAGCATTGACTCAACGACTGGATGGCAGTCTTTGGCAATCAACGAGGTCAGATTGGCACGCAGCGTGTCATTAAACGTGCGGTCATAAATAATCAGATTCGCTTCGAGGTTTAGCGACAAACTCAGCGGGTCAAGATTACTGGAGCCGACGGTGGCCCAGTGGTCATCCATAATAGCGACTTTGCCGTGCAGCGGGCGGCGGTGGTATTCGTAGATTTTCACCCCGGAGCGCACCAGGTAGTTGTACAGCAGACGAGCACCGACTTTGACTATCGGCATATCCGGCTCGCCTTGCACGATGAGCTTCACCGAAACCCCACGCCGCGATGCGTTACGCATCGCATGTAGCAACCTGTAACCAGGGAAGAAATACGCGTTAGCAATAATCACTTCGCGTTTGGCTTTACTGAGCATTTTCAAATAATAACGCTCAATATCATCGCGATGCTGGTCGTTATCACGCCATACGAACAATGCCTGCGCTTCACCAGGTGTGAGGTTTTCTTGTGCAGGATTCCGGCGGCGTCGCCACCACTGGCGCTTGTGGTCATTGCCCGGCAAGTTAGAAATCACATACTGACAAATATCGTCCACGACCGGGCCTTCGACTTTTACCGAATAATCCTGCTTGGCTTCCGGGCCGTAATCGCTCATCTGTTCTGCGGAATAGTTAATCCCGCCGACAAACGCCACCGAACCGTCAACCACCACGATTTTTCGGTGCATACGGCGGAATAAATTCGTGCGCATCCCGAACACCAATGGGCGAGGGTCGTAATAGCGGAATAGCACCCCAGCCGTTGTCAGCTGTTCAACGAATTCGTCGCTTAAATCGGGTGAACCGTAGCCATCAAGCAGAACTTCAATGCTAACGCCGCGCTGTGCCGCATCGAGTAAGACTTTATGTAACTGCTTGCCAACATCGTCCTCAAACCAGATAAATGTCTCGAGGAGCACTTTACTGCGCGCATGTTCAATGGCTTTGAATACCGCAGGGAAAAACTGATCACCGTTTTCAAGTAATGAAATCCGGTTCCCGTCGCGCCAGTTATTTTTCATAGATGAATCTCCACGGCGAGTGGCGCATGGTCCGAGAGATGCCGCCATTGCTGCAACGGCAGGGCTGTTGGTGCGCTTGCGGAAGCGTTTTTCACATAAATTCGGTCAAGGCGCAGCAGTGGGAAGCGGGCAGGGAAGGTGCGAGCCGGACGGCCAGATGCGCGAGTAAACACCTCATCCAAACCCGTTTGCTTTAATTGCCGGTTGGCGCGTTGCTGCCAGTCATTGAAATCCCCGGCAACCACCACCGGCTCGCCTTCCGGAAGATTATTCACCAACTGACACAGCATATTGAGCTGCGCCTGACGGTGTGCATCACGCAAACCGAGATGCACGCAAATCACGTGTACGCGCACATTTTTGTCCGGCACATTCATCTGGCAATGCAGCATGCCGCGCTTTTCGTGGCCTTCGACCGAGATATCACGATTTTCGAAATGATGGATAGGGAAGCGAGACAGCACCGCGTTCCCGTGATGCCCTTCGGGATAAACCGCGTTGCGGCCATAGGCGAAATCGCTCCACATCGTATCGGCGAGGAACTCGTAATGACTGGTTTCCGGCCAGTTTTCAAAACGCACCGAATGCGCTTCGTGGGCACCCATGACCTCTTGCAAGCAGACGATATCGGCGGAAACCGCGCGCACCGCATCACGCAACTCCGGCAAAATAAAGCGCCGGTTGAGTGCGGTGAAACCTTTGTGTGTATTAATTGTGAGCACTTTGAAGGAAAAGTGCTGAGACTTGTTACCCATGCTTCTCCCGGCATTGTTAACATCCTGATGAAAATAAAGTGTAGTCTCTGTCACAAATAGGTGCCGCGTTACGGAATTTTCCGCATACTGCGGTACTCTGAAAGACAGGAAATAGCGGCCAGGAGAGAAATAATGAAATGGCAACAACGTGTACAAGTGACGACAGGCCTAAGCTGCTGGCAGATAATGCTGCATCTGGGTGTGGTCTGTGCGCTGCTCGTTGGCTGGAAAACTGCCACCCTCATACCGGTCGGCATAGGGCTATGTTTGCTGTATGCAGCAACAGTAATTTTGATGTTCGCCCTGCACCGTGTGCGTACAGGGCGATTACGTGATATCGGTGATTTTCTTGAAGAGCTGACTACCACCTGGTATTTCGGCAACGCGATGATTGCCCTGTGGCTGTTGTCACGCGTCGTCGAAAACAAGTTTCTGCTCGTTGGTGCGGGTATTGCGATGATTGCCGGGCCGATTATTTATTCGCTGCTCGCCAAAGATAAAACCTCAGGCAATTTTGCGCCGAAACATCCAGTACGCCGCTGAACCCGTGGTGGCCGCGATAACCAATAGCGGCCACACACTTCCCCAGACAATATCAAAACTCGCGTTCTTCAAATAAATCTGCTTGGTGATATCGGTGAAATGCCGAATCGGATTCGCCCACGTCAGGTTTTGCAGCCACACCGGCATATTTTCTACGGGTGAAACGTACCCCGAGAGCAAAATCGCGGGCATCATAAAGACGAACACGCCGATAAACGCCTGCTGTTGCGTTGAGCACAGCGCTGAAATCAACAAACCAAATCCCACCAGCGACAACCCGTAAATCAGCATCGTGAAGTAAAACAGCAAAAGCGAGCCGGAAAACGGAATGTGATAACCCCAGATCCCCACGCCCAGCACAATGGTTGCCTGGCCAATCGCCACAATTTGCGCAGGCACTGCTTTGCCCACAAAGATTTGCCAGGTGGCCAGCGGAGAAACCAGTAGCTGATCAAGCGTACCTTGCTCGCGTTCACGGGCGACCGAAAGTGACGTCACAATCATCACGCCGATAGTGGTGATCATTGCAATCAATGACGGCACTACGAACCATTTGTAATCCAGACTCGGGTTATACCAGTTGCGCACCACCAGTTCGCTGTTATTCGGTTTTGGCTGCCCGGACACCAGTTCCTGCTGGTAATTCTTCACAATCTGTTGCAGGTAATTTGCGGCAATTTGCGCACTGTTTGAATTACGCCCATCGAGAATAATTTGCAGTTTGGCTTGCTGCTGGCTTGCGATATCACGTGAGAAATCGGCCGGGAAGCGAATCAGCAGCAGTGCTTTTTGGTTGTCGATGGTCGGCTGGATTTCCTGGGGGCTTTTTAGCAGCAACACATGGCTAAACGCTTTGGCGCGTGCAAAACGCTGAGTCAGTTCAACCGAATGGCTGCCGTTATCTTCGTTATAAATCGCGATAGTGGCGTTGGTAACTTCAAGTGTGGCGGCAAATGGGAATAGCACCACCTGCAACACCACGGGCAGAATCAAAATCGCGCGGGTTTGCGGCTCGCGCAGCAGGGATTGCAGCTCTTTGCGAATTAAAGTCCAGAGTCGATAAAACATCGCGTTCCCCTAGTCGAGACGGCGTTTAGTTTTTAGCGCCGTCAGGCCGATAAACATCACCGCCGAAGCAATTAAAAACAGCACGTTGATAATCAATACAGTCGAAATATTCCCCGCCAGAAACAGGCTTTGTAGCGTGCTGACAAAATAACGGGCAGGAATCACGTAAGTCACCGCGCGGATAATCGCCGGCATACTGTCAATCTGGAAGATAAAGCCAGACAGCATGATAGACGGCAAGAATGCGGCGTTGAGCGCCACCTGGGCGGCATTAAACTGGTTGCGGGTAATCGTCGAAATCAACAGCCCCATACCCAATGTGCTGAGTAAAAACAGGCTGGTTACCAGGAACAGAATCAGCAGAGAGCCGCGATAGGGCACGCCGAGAATAAATACCGACACCAGCATACACAGCAGCATCGCCAGCATTCCGAGCACGTAATAGGGTAGAAGTTTGCACAGCAGCAGTTCGGTGCGCGTGACTTGTGTCGAGAGTAACGCTTCCATGGTGCCGCGCTCCCATTCCCGCGCCACCACCAGGGACGTCAGAATCGCGCCAATCACCGTCATAATGATGGTGACTGCGCCGGGGATAATAAAATGCTGGCTGATAGCCGCCGGGTTAAACCAATAACGGAGCTGCACGTCGATCAGCGGTTCAAATTTTTCGCCCCGGTCTTCCGCGCGTTGCTGTTGCCATATTTGCCAGATACCCTCCATGTAACCTTGCACAAAGTTGGCGGTGTTCGGCTCGCTGCCATCGGTAATAACCTGCACCGGAGCCGTCGCGCCTGCGCGCGCCATGTTTTGCGCGAAGTCGGTTGGGATCACCACCAGACCGCGAATCTTACCCGCCTGCATCAACTGAATAAGATGCTGACGGTTATCGCTAATGGTTGGGTCGATGTAAGGCGATGCGGTAATGGTATGGGCGAAATCCAGCGCTTCCTCGCTTTGCTGTTCCAGTAACACGCCTACGCGCAGGCGGCTGGAGTCCAGGTTGATGCCGTAGCCAAAAATAAACAGCAGCAGTAACGGGATCACCACCGCAATCAGCCAACTGCTGGGGTCGCGTACAATCTGGCGAGTTTCTTTCACGCACAGGGCGCGCACGCGCCGCCAGGAAACGGCCTGATTATGTTCGCTCATGCTCGTGATCCTTATCCCATTGATGAATCAGCGTAATAAACGCCTGTTCCATCGTCGGGTCAGTTTGCTCGTCATCGGCCGCTTGCTCTTTCAGGTCGTCTGGCGTGCCGCTGGCAATCAGCTTGCCGCGATACACCAGCCCAATACGGTCGCAGTATTCCGCTTCATCCATAAAGTGCGTCGTCACCATCACCGTGACGCCTTTTTCCACCATGCTATTGATGTGCAACCAAAATTCGCGGCGCGTAATCGGGTCAACGCCTGAAGTCGGTTCATCGAGGAACAAAATGTCTGGCTCATGCATTAACGAGCACGCCAGCGCCAGGCGTTGTTTAAAACCGAGCGGCAGTGCATCCGTAGCGCTGTTCATAATCGGTTGCAGACTGAAGGCTTCGCTCATGCGATTGATTTTCTCCTCCTGCGCTTTGCCACGCAGGCCGTACACGCCGGAGAAAAATCGCAGGTTTTGCGCCACGGTTAAGTTGCCGTAGAGCGAAAATTTTTGCGCCATGTAACCCAGATGCTGGCGTGCCTTGCCGGAACTGGTTTTTAAGTCCATATCCAGCACCAGCGCTTTGCCAGAAGTGGGCACCAGCAAGCCGCACATCATTTTAAAGGTGGTGGATTTCCCGGCGCCGTTCGGCCCCAGCAGGCCGAAGATCTCACCGCGCTGGACGGTAAAATCCACGTTGTCCGTCGCCGCAAAATCGCCGAATTTTTTGGTTAATGATTCCGCCCGGATAACCGTTTCGCCTGGCGTACCTTCTACCGTATGCAGGATTTTCCCCAGCGGCGATTCCTGAGTGGCGGCACCGCCGAGCAGGTCGATAAAGGCATCTTCAAAACGGGGCTCGGTTTGTGAAATGCTGTCGGGTGGCACATCAAGCGCGTGGCTGAGATCTTCAAGAGAGGCGTCTTTGGCGAGGATCAGGCGCACCGAGCGCCCCTGAATCACACCATCGCTGACCTGCGGCAACTTCAACGCACGTTGCAACAGCTTGCGATTATTTTCCTCACCGTGACTCACCAGCAGCGAGCGCCCGGCCATTTGCTGCGTCAGCTCTTTCGGCGCGCCATGGTAGAGCAGTTCGCCTTCGTTCATCAGCAACACGTCGCGGCACTGCTCGGCTTCATCGAGATACGACGTGCTCCACAGAATCAGCATGCCGTCACCGGCCAGTTCGTGCACCATTTGCCACAGTTCGCGGCGCGAAATCGGGTCGACGCCGACGCCGGGTTCATCAAGCAGCAGCACTTTTGGCTGGCCGACCAGGGTGCAGGCGAGGCCGAGCTTTTGCTTCATGCCGCCGGAGAGCTTCCCGGCAAGCCGGGTGGTAAACGGCCCAAGGGCGGTGAATTCCAGCAGGCGCTTAAAGGTGTTTTTGCGTTCCTCGCCCGTTACGCCACGTAAATCGGCGTACAAATTCAGGTTTTCCATTACCGTTAAATCTTCATACAGGCCAAATTTTTGCGGCATGTATCCCAGAACGGCGTGCAGAGCGCGGTCGTCTTCTACCGGATCAAGCCCAATCACGCTGGACGTGCCTTCTGTAGGTTTTAATAAACCTGCCAACATGCGCATTAGCGTGGTTTTTCCGGCACCGTCAGGGCCGACCAGACCGGTAACCGATCCGGTATGAATCTCGCATTCAAGGCGTGCGACCGCAGGCTTTTCCTGCCCCGGAAATTGTTTCATTAACCCGTGCAGGGCAATGATGCCGTCCTGGCTACTCATGCGCGTTCTCATCGTTGAATTTCACCGTGACCGGCATTCCCTGGCGCAGAGAATCATCGGCGTCGGTGACGATAATGCGCAGGCGATACACGAGATCGGTGCGCAAATCCGGCGTTTCGACGGTTTTCGGCGTGAACTCAGCGGTTGGTGAAACGAAACCGATTTTGCCGTGATACGGCTTATCCGGTCGGCCATCGGTGTAAACCAGAAACTCGGTGCCGGGTTTCGCCTGATTCAGACTCACTTCGCTGACGTAAGCTCGCACCCAAACCGGGCGAGTCAGAGAAAGCGTTAGCACGGTGCTTCCGGCGTTCAGCATGCTGCCAGGTTCAACCGCGCGGGTCAGCAATGTGCCGTCGGAGGGCGCAACCAACGTGGTGTCCTGTAAATCTAATTGTGCCTGAGCAAGTTGGGCTTTCGCCTGTTGCAGGCTGGCCTGCGCCTGGGCAATTTCTTGCGGACGGTTCCCGGTGCGGTACTGGCTTAATTTGTCGCGCGCCGCTTTCAGCGTGGCTTTAGCCTGGTCACTGGATGAACGCGCATTTTCCAGTTCGTTGGCAGAAATAACCCGGCGTGCCCATAAACCCTGCTGGCGCTGATAAAAGTTCTGCGCGTAATCAAATGCCGCCTGGGCTTGATTAACCTGCGCTGCGGCCTGGGCAATTTCTTCATCGCGATATCCGGCGATGATCAAATCAAACTTAGCCTGTGACGCGGCGACGTTAGCTTGTGCCTGAAGCAGGGCATTTTGGTATGGCCCCTGGTCCAGCTCACCCAGCGGTTCGCCAGCTTTAATCGCATCACCTTCGTCAACCTGTAACGCCGCAAGACGCCCGCCAACGCGGAAACTCAAATTGACGGTGCGAATATCCACGTTGCCGTATAGCGTCAGCCCTTGCTCTTGTTGGCTTTTGTACCACATCCAACCGCCTGTCCCTGCGGCGATAAGCGCGATAACCACCACGGCGATAACGATCGGCTTTTTACTTTTCATTGCTGGCATTTCCTCGTTGGCTCGATAACCCCTGCAAAATGAAATCGATATGGCTACGCACCACATCGCTGATTTGTTTCACGCTTTCTTGATCAAACGTTGTCCACCCGGCACGCAGCAAAATGGTTTCTCGTCCGAGACGAAACGCCAAAACCTGGCCGAGCAGCGCATGGGTATGAAGAATCGTGGCGGTGTCATCGGGGCTGCGACCCGTATAGCGGCCGACGAGCGTGGTGAGATGCGTGTGCATCGGCGCAATCACTTGCTGGTGAATCAGCTGATAGGCCGGAGTGGGCGAAAGCTGTTCGCGGGATATAAATTTGCTCAGGTTCAGCGTTTCATCGGCGGTCAGCAGGATAATCATGTGCTCGCACGCGGTATGAATCAGCTCGCGTATCTGCGGTTTATCCGGATTTTCCTGGCTGAGAATAGCTTCGGCACGTTTGACGTGAGGCTGGAAATTGTGGGTGATGAAATCAGCAATCCATTGCGCGGACGCCATATACAGCTCTTCTTTTGAGCCGAAGTAGTAGGTGATGGCGGCAATGTTTTGCCCGGCGAGTGCGGCGATATCGCGGGTCGTGGCGTGCAAGCCATATTCACCAAATTGCGCGATGGCGGCTGTAATTAGCGTGTTTTTTGCCTGCTCACCACGGGAAGTGACCGGCGTCGGTGTCGCGTTCATACCGACCTCTTAAAAAGTTAATCAATCGATTGATTAAGAGTAGGCTCTCGATATCGCAGTGTCCAGTTCCAAACATTTATCTTGTGAATGCATCGAAAAATAGAATTTGTGCGCAAAGTCACAAAACCTGTTACACTGCGCGGCTTACGGCACCGTGGTTTGTGCCCCTCTCTTGCGCCAGAATGACTGGCGTCATACGAACCCCTGGAAACTACACCGCACCTCGCGGTCAGGGCGATTCTGGAGTTCCAAATGTCTTTTGATTCTCTCGGCCTGAACGCCGATATTCTGCGTGCAGTGGAAGAGCAGGGCTATCGTGAGCCTACCCCTATTCAACGTCAGGCGATCCCGGTTGTTTTAGCTGGTCGTGACCTGATGGCCAGTGCCCAAACCGGCACCGGAAAAACCGCTGGTTTTACCTTGCCGCTGTTGCAGCGCCTGGTAGACAAACAGCCGCATGCGAAAGGCCGTCGCCCAGTGCGCGCCCTGATCCTGACGCCAACCCGTGAGCTTGCTGCTCAGATTGGTGAAAACGTCAGCGACTACAGCAAATATTTAGATATCCGTTCGCTGGTGGTTTTCGGCGGCGTGAGCATTAACCCACAGATGATGAAACTGCGTAGCGGTGTCGATGTGCTGGTGGCAACACCGGGCCGTCTGTTGGATTTAGAACACCAGAACGCAGTTAAACTCGACCAGGTAGAAATCCTGGTATTGGATGAAGCTGACCGCATGCTGGACATGGGCTTTATCCACGATATCCGTCGCGTGCTGGCAAAACTGCCTGCTCGTCGCCAGAACCTGCTGTTCTCCGCGACCTTCTCTGACGATATTAAAGGTCTGGCTGAAAAGCTGTTGCACAACCCGGAAGAAGTTTCCGTGGCGCGTCGCAACACCGCTTCTGAGCAAGTGACCCAGCACGTTCATTTCGTTGATAAAAAACGTAAAAGAGAACTGCTGTCACAGATGATTGGCGAAGGTAACTGGCAGCAAGTGCTGGTGTTTACCCGTACCAAACATGGTGCAAACCACCTGGCAGAACAGCTGGGCAAAGACGGTATCACTGCTGCGGCCATCCACGGTAACAAGAGCCAGGGTGCGCGTACTCGTGCATTGGCTGACTTCAAAAACGGTGGCATCCGTGTGCTGGTAGCAACGGACATCGCCGCGCGTGGCCTTGATATCGAAGAACTGCCACACGTTGTGAACTACGAATTGCCAAACGTACCGGAAGACTACGTGCACCGTATCGGCCGTACTGGCCGTGCTGCGGCAACGGGTGAAGCGCTGTCTCTGGTGTGTGTTGATGAACACAAACTGCTGCGTGACATTGAACGCGTGCTTAAACGTGAAGTGCCACGTATGGCGATTCCAGGGTACGAAGTGGACCCATCCATTCCTGCTGAGCCTATCGTTAACGGTCGCCAGCAGCAGCGTGGCGGCGGTCGTGGCAACGGCGGTGGTCAGGGCCAGGGTCAACGTCGTGGCGGCAATGGCGGCGCATCATCAGATCGCAGCAGCGCTCCACGTCGCCCATCACGCCCACAGGGTGATGGTGCCGCTAAACCTGCTGGTGCAAACGGCCGTCGCCGTCCAGCTCGTAAGCCTGCATCCGCATAATTAATTAGGCTTTGCCAACTCATACAGAGGCGCTAACATAGCGCCTCTTTTTTTACCGGAAAAACGCTATGCGTGTACTGCTCGCGCCGATGGAAGGGGTTCTCGACTCGTTGGTTCGTGAACTGCTGACAGAGGTCAATGACTACGACTTGTGTATCACCGAGTTCTTGCGCGTGGTCGACCAGCTTTTGCCGGCAAAATCCTTCCATAAACTTTGCCCGGAACTTCATCAGGCGAGCCGTACATCGTCCGGTACGTTAGTCCGTATTCAACTCCTGGGGCAACATCCACAATGGCTGGCTGAAAATGCGGCCCGCGCGGTGGAACTTGGCTCCTGGGGGGTAGATCTCAACTGCGGTTGTCCCTCTAAACTGGTGAACGGCAGCGGCGGCGGCGCCACTCTACTCAAAGATCCCGACTTAATTTACCGTGGCGCGAAAGCGATGCGTGAAGCGGTGCCTGCGCATTTACCTGTCACCGTTAAAATCAGGCTGGGTTGGGACAGCGATTCCCGGCAGTTTGAAATTGCTGACGCAGTACAGCAGGCTGGTGCAACCGAACTTGTCGTTCATGGGCGCACCAAAGAAGACGGTTATAAAGCCGAGCGGATAAACTGGGCGGCGATTGGCGAAATCCGCCAGCGTTTGTCGATTCCGGTGATTGCTAATGGCGAAATCTGGGACTGGCAAAGCGCGCAAGATTGCATGGCGGCAACAGGCTGTGATGCGGTAATGATTGGCCGTGGCGCGCTTAATGTGCCGAATTTAAGCCGCGTGATTAAATACAATGAGCCGCGGATGCCATGGACGGATGTGGTGAAATTGCTGCAAAAATATAGCCAGCTCGAAAAGCAGGGCGACACGGGGATGTATCACGTGGCGCGTATCAAACAGTGGCTGGGGTATTTGCGTAAAGAATATGTTGAGGCAACGGACTTGTTTACTGAGATTCGTACACTTAAGCATTCTGCGGACATTGCCCGCGTGATTTGTAACCCGGTACGTTAAGCCGCGATCTTCGTCACGATTTTCAATTCATTCGTTTGAGTGATGTTTCGAAGCTGATAGAGTGTCATTGTTGGATTGTTACTGCTGCGGCAGGCAAAACCTGATTTTCTGGCTTCTGCCGGAGGTCAGGTTTTTTTGTTTCTGGGGTATGGATAAAGTACTGATGAAAATCGCCAAAATACTCAATAACAATGTCGTGGTGATTATTGACGAACATGGACGTGAACAAGTGGTTATGGGGCGTGGCCTGGGCTTTCAGAAGCATATTGGCGACAACCTGGAAAACGACAAGATTGAGAAAGTGTTTGCCCTGAAAAGTGACGAACTGGTTGCGCGGTTAGGCGAATTACTTAGCCAAATCCCGCTGGAAGTGATGACCACCTGCGATCGTATTATTGAGCTTTCGCGTCAGCGCCTGGGTAAGTTACAAGAAAGCCTGTACATCACGCTGACCGATCACTGCCATTTTGCTATCGAGCGGCAAAAGAAGGGAGTGGTGATTCGCAACGTCTTGCTGTGGGAAATTAAGCGTCTTTATCCCAAAGAATTTTTGCTCGGCCATGAAGCGTTGACCATCATCGAAAAGCGCCTGAATGTTCAATTAGCGGAAGATGAGGCAGGGTTTATTGCTCTGCATCTGGTGACTGCGCAGTTGAACAGCGAAATGCCGGAAGTGATGCACGTGACCCGGGTGATGCAGGAAATCTTGCAGATCGTGAAGTACCAACTGCGGTTTGAGTATGACGAAGAGAGTCTGAGTTATCAGCGCTTTGTTACGCATCTGAAGTTTTTTGCCCAACGAATGCTGAGCCGCAACGCGGTGGCAGATGACGATGCCACGCTACATGCGGCAGTGAAAGATAATTACCCGCAAGCCTGGCGTTGTGCTGAAAAACTCAGTCGCCATCTGATGACGGAATATCAACGAGAGTTAACGACAGAAGAAATTATGTTCCTCGCAATTCACATTGAGCGGGTGCGCAAAGAGAGTCTTAAAGTTTCATAACGGCGTGCCGAAAGGCCGACGAAAACAAAAACGGATTGTTACTGCTGCGGCAGGCAAAACCTGAGCACTGGCTTCTCCTCGAGGGAAGTCGGTCTCAGGTTTTTTTTTACTTTACTCAGTCATATATGCCGAAAGGTGAAAGGAAAGAATGATGGGATATCAAGATGTTGCAAGAGATATTCTGACCCATGTCGGTGGGAGAGAAAATATTATCAGCCTGGTCCACTGTGCCACGCGCTTACGTTTTAAGCTCAAAGATCAGAAACAGGCTGATGCACAGGCGCTGAAAAATAACCCTGGCGTGATTATGGTGGTGGAAAGCGGCGGGCAGTTCCAGGTGGTGATTGGTAATCATGTTCACGATGTTTACAACGCGGTGTGTGCTGAGGCCGGAATTGTTGAAGATGGCGTTCAGCCAGCGTCTGAACCGGGTGAAAAGGTTAATATTCTCAGCCGCTTGATTGATATTGTATCAGCAGTATTTACGCCGTTTATCGGTGTGATGGCGGCCTCCGGTATTCTCAAAGGCTTGCTCGCCGTGGCGGTGGTTTTTGGCTGGCTAACGACCGAAAGCGGGACATATAAACTGTGGTTCGCCGCCAGTGATTCGCTGTTTTACTTCTTCCCTCTGGCGCTGGGCTACACGGCAGGTAAAAAATTTGGCGGGAATCCATTCGTTACCATGGCTATCGGTGGGGCGCTGACGCATCCGGTGGTGATGCAGGCCTTAGAGGCCAGTAGCCAGGCGGGTGCCGCCACCGAATACTTCCTCGGTATTCCTGTCACTTTTATTAACTACAGTTCTTCAGTTATCCCGATTATTTTAGCCGCGTGGGTGAGTTGCTGGCTGGAAAAACAGGGCAACAAGCTGTTGCCCTCTGCGATGCGTAACTTCTTCTCCCCGCTGTTTTGTCTTGCCTTCACGGTTCCACTGACCTTTCTGTTGATTGGCCCGGTCGCGACATGGCTAAGCCAGATGTTAGCTCATGGGTATCAGGCAATTTATGCCCTGGCACCGTGGCTTGCAGGCGGCGTGATGGGGGCTATGTGGCAGGTGTGTGTCATCTTCGGACTGCACTGGGGATTAGTCCCGCTGATGATTAACAACCTGAGCGTGCTCGGTCACGACACGATGATGCCGCTGTTATTGCCCGCCGTCATGGGGCAGCTGGGGGCGACCTTAGGTGTACTCATTCGTACCCGCGATGAGAAGCTTAAAGTGCTGGCAGGATCCGCGTTCACCGCAGGGATCTTCGGTATAACTGAACCTGCTGTGTATGGGGTGACGCTGCCTAATCGCCGCCCGTTTATCTTCGGCTGCGTTGCCGGTGCCGTTGGCGGCGTGATTGTTGGGTTCAGCCAGACAAACGTCTATTCGTTTGGCTTCGCCAACATCTTTTCCTTCGCGCAAATGATTCCGCCAGGCGGCGTGGATGCAACCGTGTGGGGCGCTGTTTTCGGAACGCTGTTGTCGCTGGTATTAGCCTGCGTTCTGACATGCATCGCGGGTTTACCCCGTACAGAAGTTAACGCGCCTGTTGTGACGAAACCGCGCGAGAACGAGATCCTTGCGCCGATGAGCGGAACGGTACTGGCGATGGATCAGGTTCCAGATTCCACTTTCGCCAGCGGTTTGCTTGGCGAAGGGGCAGCGATAATCCCGCTGACCGGCAAAGTTATCGCACCGTTTTATGGTGAAGTCGCCTCGTTATTCCAGACCCGCCACGCCATTGGTTTGCTTAGCGATAGCGGCATCGAAGTGCTGATTCATATTGGTATTGATACGGTAAAACTGAATGGTCAGTACTTCACCACCCATGTGAAAGTGGGGGACAAAATTAAGCCCGGCGATTTGCTGATTGAGTTCGACAGGCAAGCGATTCTGGATGCCGGATACGACCTCGCAACCCCCGTCATTATCAGCAATAGCGACGAGTACGCGAGTGTGATGCGAAATACTAATGACCATGTAATTGATTCAGGTATGCCGTTCCTGACGGTTCTAAACAAAGGAGAAGTAAATGAAAGCATTTCCTAAAACGTTTCTGTGGGGCGGCGCGATCGCTGCAAATCAGGTAGAAGGCGCATGGCTCGAGGATGGGAAGGGCATTTCCACTTCTGACCTGCAACCGAATGGCGTATTAAGCGACACCGTTGAGCGCAAACCGGGTGATTTTGGCCTTAAAGATATCGCGATCGATTTCTACCATCGCTACCCGGAAGACATCGCGTTGTTTGCGGAAATGGGGTTTAGCTGCCTGCGCGTGTCCATTGCCTGGACACGTATCTTCCCGAACGGTGACGAAACTCAGCCTAACGAAACGGGTCTTGCATACTATGACCGTCTGTTCGATGAACTGGCGAAACACAATATCACGCCGATGGTTACGCTTTCGCATTACGAAATGCCGTGGGGCCTGGTGAAAAACTACGGTGGCTGGGGCAACCGTGAAACCATCACCTTCTTTGAGCGTTATGCGCGTACCGTATTCACACGTTTCAAAAGTAAAGTGAAGCTGTGGCTGACGTTCAACGAAATCAACATGGCGCTGCACGCGCCGATGACGGGCGTTGGGATCTCTGAAACCAGCAGTAAAGCTGAAATTTACCAGGCGATTCACCACCAACTCGTTGCCAGTGCGCTGGCGGTAAAAGCCTGCCACGAAATCATTCCTGATGCGCGTATCGGCAACATGCTGCTGGGCGGCCTGGTGTATCCGTTGAGCTGCAAGCCAGAAGATGTGCTGGAAACCATGCAGGAAAATCGCAACTGGTTGTTCTTTGGCGACGTGCAATGTCGCGGTGAATATCCGGGTTATATGCTGCGCTATTTCCGCGACAACGGCATCAAGCTGGAAATATCTGAGAGCGACCGCGAAGCGCTGAAGGCGACCATCGACTTTATCTCCTTTAGTTACTACATGTCCGGATGCGTCACTGCTGATGAAGAACTCAATGAGAAAGCGCGTGGCAATATTCTAAACATGGTGCCAAACCCGCACCTGGCGAGTTCCGAATGGGGCTGGCAAATCGACCCAATCGGCCTGCGTATTTTGCTCAACAAGCTGTGGGATCGTTATCAGAAGCCATTGTTTATTGTTGAAAACGGCTTAGGGGCGAAGGATAAACTCGAAGCCGATGGGACGGTGCATGATGATTATCGCATCAGCTATCTCAACGACCACTTAGTTCAGGTGCGCGAAGCGATTGAAGATGGTGTTGAGGTGCTGGGTTACACCTGCTGGGGACCGATCGACCTGGTGAGTGCATCGAAGGCGGAGTTGTCTAAGCGCTACGGGTTTATCTATGTGGATCGTGATGACAAAGGTAACGGTACGCTTGCACGTTCACGCAAGAAAAGCTTCAACTGGTATAAAGAAGTGATTGCGACCAATGGCGCGAGTTTGAAAGGATAATTGTTGGGGCGGGGGTTAACCCCGCTCACTCACCATTCGCTTAATAAACCCGCGCACCCACATCAGCGCCGCATCACTGTTATGGCGCTGATGCCACAACAACGCCACTTCAAATGGCGCAATATCCAGCGGCACCGGGCTGC
>Ga0160439_1000318_pt1 | contig 26984 bp, 35 predicted proteins | sample HID1975M_E0MG_FD_108201 | JGI IMG/M metagenome (GOLD analysis project Ga0160439, IMG submission 108201) | Enriched soil microbial communities from UW Madison campus, WI, USA - HID1975M_E0 MG | ecosystem: Environmental > Terrestrial > Soil > Unclassified | place: USA: Madison, Wisconsin... | reverse complement strand
TTATCCTCAAAGGGTTTGAACTCATTCATGCCACTGACTCACCAGCTCGCCGTGAACATAAAGCTCCATAGGCCGCGTGACATTCTCCGGCAATAGTGGTTCGACGGCATGCTTCACGTGCAGCGCTTCGCCTTCCTGCCTGACCAGCGTGCGCTCGGTCAGCAACAGGCTGATACTCACGTCGACGCTCTCGTCGTCATTGATATCGGCGATATAAGTGAAGCCTCTTTTTTTCCCCTCGTCGGTGGTCATGATGTCGGGCTGGTTCTCACGCAGCCAGGCATTGACCGGCACGATGAGGTAATCGAGGTCGCCGTGATAATCCGTGACCACGATGTTTAATGTGTACTGATTTTCAAACGACAGTGAAGTCGCGAGTGTGGCGGCAATTTTCCCGCTGTCGATAAAAATGCGCAACATATCCGGGTTATTACGCAGCACCGGCGCTGCATCACAAAGGGCTTTGCGTAAACTGGCGGGCTTGAGCATCAAGTTTGTCCTGACAATGTCTGGTTGTTTCAGTCTGGGCGGCACAACTCACCAGTGCTGCCTCGAGCTGGCGAATATCATGACTTAAATCGCCGTTAGTGCGTGGCTGGCTTGCCGGTATCGGACACAGCGCCACTTTCGGACAGCCACTGTAAATAATCGGCGGTGGTGGTGAAGGCGGGACGGGTGTGCAGCCGGATAATGTCATCAGGCAAATCAGACTCATACCACTCACGCAGCGCTTTATTTTCATTGAGTAACCTCGTCAAGGTATTGCCACGGTTCGTCGCCAGGGTATTCGCGGTAGCGAGTTTATTGCGTAAGTCGACCTGCGCCTGCTCGTTGCGCTGCCGGTGACGTGCAGCGACATCGAGCTGATTGCGCAGCATGGTTATCTGGGTTTTCTGCTCTCCGGCAACACGGTTGGCCTTTTCAAATGAGCGGGTGAGCGTGCTGTTTTCGCGCTTCATCCACACCAGGCCGGCGACGGTCAGCACCAGCAGAATAATCAACGTTTTCGTTGCGCCCCCTTAAGGCAGTAAGCCAGCTCGCGTGCGCGGCGGTTTTCCAGCCCGGTATTTTTCTGCCCGTTGACAAACACCCAGCGCGGGAGCTGGTTGCACGCCTGCGCCCACTGCTGGCGTTTGATAAACAAGACCAGTGTCGAGCGACAGGCCGCCCCGGTGCCGACGTTAAACGCAAAACTCACCACCGCGTCATACACCGGTTGCGGCATGGCAACCGGCACACAGACCGCAAGACGGCGCTCAACATTCAGCACGTCACTGATCAGGTTCTGCGCGGCCTGCTGCTCGGTGATATCGCCTTTTGGCGTGACACCGGCGGTATGACCGATGCCCGATGTCCAGACACCGGCGCTGCACTGGTAAGGTTTCAGGTGGCACCCTTCGAGGTCGGCAATCAACGCCAGCCCGTCGGGTGAGGTTTTCAGTAAGCGGAAATCCGGCACCAGGACGGCGAGAGCCAGTACCACGGCCACGCTGCAACGTTTAACGATTGATGCCACGGATCACCCCCTCATCCAGCCCCATTGCGCGCAGATAGCGGAAGGTCTGGCGGCGATACCAGAAATTCACCAGCGCGGTAAAAATCGCACAACCGCCGCCGACATACAGCGCCATTTTTTCCGGCGTCTGCGTACCGAAATACGCCAGCGCCACCGACAGCCAGTAGGTGACGAACGTCGTGATTTTTTCCATGGTCAGTCCCATAAGTTCAGCGTCTCCGCAACAGGGGAAGAATCGATATCCGGCAGCTCAACGGCGGTGCCGTGTGGCATTTCTTCGCCCATGTCAGCAAGGCCGGGATTTGCCAGCAGCACCGCCTCAACCACACCGCCGGTGCGCCCGTAATGGCGTGCACACAGTGCATCCAGCGTGTCGCCCTGGAGGGCAATCACCCTCATCAGATTTGCCCGATGATGCAGCGTGATTTCCCCTGCAACCGGGACACCGCCCAGCGCATATCGCGCCACAGCTCATCAATGGCGCTTTCCACGTCGTCGGCTTTCTTGTCACCTTTGGCGCTCGCATCCACGCCGCGATAACGCTCGTAAAGGGTCGCGGTGGTCATCGCCACAACCGCGCGCAGGTAGTAAAAACAGCGCACGCTTTCCCCGTCGAGTGTTTCGGCAGGCACATCGGCCAGGCAATCAAAACCGAGTGCCATCTGCGCGCTGCGGTACTCGAATAACTCGGCGTTGGTCTCGGCGATGCCGTCCTTAATCGCCACGCGCAGCCGCTCCGGGGTGACGGTGTGCTCAAGGCGCATCAGCTCCCGGACGCGCACCGGGTCGACCGACGGGAAAAAGAAGGTGTTGCTGATAACCGGCTCGCGCAGCGGCGGCGGGGGAATAACCATACCCGGCGAAACATCGGGTTTGCTGATAATCACTGTCGTCATGACAACCTCAAAATAGGTGGACGGTGGACGCCGGTATCGATGAAGGACGAACCTGTCTCAACCGGCGTGCCGTCCGGCGCGGGGCGCATTCTTAACCGGTGGTTTTATCCACTTTGCGGGGGCGACCGCGTTTGCCTGGTGTGGTCGCAGGTTTACGCGCTCTGGGTTTTGTCTTTGGCTTTTTAACTGGTGCAGGTTTGGGTTTCAGTGCGCTTTCGAGGCGCTCAATGTCCTTTTTCACACCCGCCTGTGCATCGAGCTGCATCGCACGCCTGAGGTGCTCCAGCGCATCCGCCAGCAGTCCCGCGTCCAGCAGTACCAGCCCGGTGATTTTGTGCAGGCGCCCGCGCACTTTGTCGGGCATATCGGCGGCGCTGGTCAGGGTCTGGGTCGCCAGCAGCAGACCGATATCCACAGGCTCACCGGCGGCGTGAGCACGCATGGCCGCCAGTGCCACATCTTCGGCCAGCACATACGGCGTGGTGCGTTTGTGCAGGGCGGGCATGGTGAGGTCGTACTGCATGGCATAGCGGGCAATTTCCAGCGCACCGGCAATGTCACCGGCATCAAGCTTCCACAACATGACGGTCATCACGATGTCATCCTGCGCGCCCTTGCCCTCACTCAGCACTCCGGCAACCCACGGGGCATAGGATGGCAACAGCGCACGCTTTTTGTCGGCCTTGCGCTCGATGGAATGAATGGTTTTTAACGTGCGTTGGTCGGCAGCCAGTTTGACCAGCATCTGCTCGTAAGCACTTGCATGTCGCAGCGGGTTATCGTCCCGCTGCGCGGTCACAATGGCCGAGACCCGCATCATGTGACGTGCGGCGGGACTCGTCATGGCTTACGCCTCCTGCTCAGGTGCGTCGGCTTTCACTTCTTCCGGCGGCTCAGGGAACTCACCGAGTTTGATGTTTTCCACCAGGCAACCGGCGGCGTAGTCTTCAATCACGTAATCAATGTTCATTGATTCGTAGTTTTCGATGCGGTCGAGCTTACCGTTCTCATCAATGATGCGGCGGTGGCTGTCGTCCATGTAGTAAATCGACAAGTTTTCGAGTGTGGTGACCATCAGGCCATTAGCCGGGAAGTACGGCACGCGCACCGCGGGCAGGTTGCCGATGCGTTTCTGGCTGACAATCACATCCGCCGCCATCGCTTCGGTATTGGCCTGGTCCTGATTGACAATCGGGAAATATTTGTCGGCCAGCAACTGACGGCCACAAATGACGACAAGGTCGGGATCTTCCTGATACCACGGTGCAATCATGGTATTGGTCGCATCCATCACCAGCGCGTCGAGGTTGGCATAATCACCATGTTTGCCCACACGGATCACATCAGAAACAGTGCCATCTTCAGCGGTATGTTTGTTCATCACGCGCGCAGGTGCTTCATTGCGGTACTTCTGCAACCAGCCGACCGCCACGTCCTGCAACAGTGGATTTTTGCTGCGGTCAGAGGTTGCCGCGCGCTTGATACCATTGAAACCCGCCATCATTAAATCGAGCGACTGACGCTTGATAATGGCGTTGCGGATACGGAGCTGGAAGTCCTGGAAACGCGCCCATAAATCCAGGGTGCGGAAACGAATATGGAAATCGAAGTTAATCTGATCACATTCGTATTTGTTGGACTCCAGCGCGGTGAAATCTTCGGTTTTGCGTTCGTCACCGCTGGCGGTATCGGCGGTGCTGGCAATCGAACCGGAGACACCGACACCGATTTTTTCACCCTTCATTTCCGCCACCGGCACCATGTTGATGCGGGTCAGAAAGTCGGATGACTCCTGCATGGTGTTCATCAGGGTCTGCGTGACGGACGGGTCGACGCTGAATTTTTTGGTCATGTCACCGGCGTCGACGTTGTTGAGCTTCGCCACCTGGGTGAGATAGGCATTAAATTTAAATCGGGTCTGTGGCTTCATAATGATTCCTGATTAATTTTGGGGTCGTTCCGGCAGCGTGTCCGGGCTTAACAGTTGGTCAGCATCGAGTCGCCATTGCCGCCGCTCGATGGTTCACGGCGGCGCTGCGCAAAGCTCTCGGTTTTATCGAGTGAGGTTTCCAGCGCTGACAGCTTTTGCTGGCTTTCTTCAAGCTGAGTGGTGAGTTCGCCCTGGAGGGTGCTGAATGACTGCTCGATGGCAGACAGGCGCTGCTCAGTGCTTTCGTGGTTGGCCTGCACCTGCTCCGTCACCACTGTCACCGCCTCATGCACGTCGTTAAAGCGCGCATCGTCATCAGCCTGTTTGCGGCTGAAAATGCCTTTCACGGTGTCGGTCAGTTTGTTCAGCAGGGTGTCGGGCTGGTCTTCAAATTCCAGCTCGGCGAGGGTAGCGACAGAGAACAAATCTTCCGGGCGCTCTTTGCGGCCAGAGAGCGGATTGGTTTTCGCGCGGGAACAAAATTCCAGATATTCGGTGCCGAGGCTTGCCGGGTCATCGGTGACCGCGAGGCCAATCAGATAGCATTTGCCGGAGTTGGAGAAATTCGGGCGAATTTCCATGGAGGTGTAGACCTTCTGGCCTTTACCGACCATTTCCACCAGGTTGGCCAGTGGGGTGATACGAGCGAACAGTGCCAACTTGCCATTCAGCGCTGAATCATCATCAATGGTTTCGGCTTTCAGTTCGGTGACATCACCGTAACGGCAGAATGGGCTGTCGGGTAACACACTGGTGATGTGTTCGAGATTGATGCGTGCGCCGTAGACACGCGGGTCAAATGAGTCGGCCATTTCCTGAATATCGGTGCCGCTGATGACACGACCGTCGCAGGTGTCACCTTCGACGCCGATGCGGAACCATTTAGAAACTTTTTTTGCCATGGTCAGGAGTCCTGAGTGTGGGGTGATTGGGTCAGGCTTAGTTTCCTGACTCCGCACCCGGCCTGCCATTCATCCCGGATGGCTTACCCCTGACACAACAGCACATTAGCGCGCATCACCCGCCGCTTAAGTAGCCTTGCATCTGTCGAAAAATGCGAGGCAACCATGACCATCACCACAGACACCTCCCTGACTCTTGACCCACGTCGACAGGCGTCACTGCTTTACTGGCAGGGATTTTCCGTGCCGCAGATTGCTGAAATGCTCGGCCAGAAACGCCCGACGGTGCAGAGCTGGAAACAGCGCGACGGCTGGGATGGTATCGCGCCGATCACCCGCGTCGAAAACAGTCTTGAAGCGCGCTTAATTCAGCTCATCACCAAGACGAAAAAAGACGGTGGCGACTTCAAAGAAATCGACCTGTTAGGCCGACAGATTGAGCGGCTGGCGCGGGTGAATCGCTACAACCAGACCGGCAGTGAAGCGGATTTAAATCCCAACGTGGCGAACCGCAATAAGGGCGAGCGTAAGAAGCCGAAAAAGAACTATTTCAGCGACGAGGCTATCGAAAAACTGGAGGAGATTTTCTTTGCCGAATCCTTTGAGTACCAGCTCGGCTGGCACCAGGCAGGCCTGCAACACCGTATCCGCAATATCCTCAAATCACGCCAGATTGGCGCAACGTTTTATTTCTCGCGTGAGTCACTGTTACGCGCGCTTAAAACCGGGCATAACCAGATTTTCCTCTCCGCATCCAAGACGCAGGCGTATGTGTTCCGCGAGTACATCATCCAGTTTGCGCGCCTGGTCGATGTTGACCTGACCGGCGACCCCATTGTCATCGGCAACAACGGGGCAAAACTGATTTTTCTCGGCACCAACTCCAACACGGCGCAGAGCCATAACGGCGACCTGCTGGTCGATGAAATTTTCTGGATCCCCAACTTTCAGAAGCTGCGCAAAGTGGCGTCGGGCATGGCTTCGCAACAGCACCTGCGCTCGACCTATTTCTCGACCCCGTCGACGCTGGCGCATGGCGCGTATCCGTTCTGGTCAGGGGAGCTGTTTAACAAGGGGCGCGCGGATAAAAGCGAGTGTATCGACCTCGATATCAGCCATGCGTCGTTAAAAAACGGCGTGGCCTGCGCCGATGGTCAGTGGCGTCAGATTGTGACGATTGAGGACGCACTCGCCGGTGGCTGCGACCTCTTTAATCTGGACACACTGAAACGCGAAAACAGCGCCGATGATTTCCGCAATTTATTCATGTGTGAATTTGTCGATGACAAGGCTTCGGTATTCCCGTTCGAAGAACTGCAACGCTGCATGGTCGACAGCATGGAAGCCTGGGCGGATGACTGGCAGCCGTTCGCCACGCGCCCGTTTGGCTATCGCCCGGTGTGGATTGGCTACGACCCGTCACACACCGGCGACAGTGCCGGATGTGTGGTGCTGGCACCGCCGGTGGTTGCCGGTGGCAAATTCCGCATTCTCGAACGCCACCAGTGGAAGGGGATGGACTTTGCGACACAGGCCGAGTCCATCAAAAAACTGACCGAAAAATACCACGTCGAGTACATCGGTATCGATGCCACCGGCATCGGCCAGGGTGTGTACCAGCTCGTGCGCGCGTTCTATCCGGCCGCGCGGGAAATCCGCTACAGCCCGGAAGTAAAAACCGCGATGGTGCTCAAAGCCAAAGACACCATTGGCCGTGGGTGCCTGGAATATGACGTGAGTTATACCGACATCACCGCCTCGTTTATGGCAATCCGCAAAACCATGACCGGCAGCGGTCGCAGTGCAACCTATGAAGCCAGCCGCAGTGAAGAAGCCAGCCACGCCGATGTCGCGTGGGCGACCATGCACGCGCTGCTAAATGAGCCATTAACCGCAGGCAGCGGTCAGGCATCCACCTCAATTCTGGAGTTCAACTGATGGCGAAGAAACGCAAACATCACGCAGTAAAAAACACCATTACGGCACCGGCTGCGGCACCGCAAAAAATGGAAGCCTTCACCTTTGGCGAACCGTCGCCGGTGCTCGACCGCCGTGACATTCTCGATTACACCGAGTGCGTCGGTAACGGCAAATGGTTTGAGCCGCCGGTCAGTTTTACCGGGCTGGCAAAAACACTGCGGGCCGCCGTTCACCACAGCTCGCCGATTTACGTAAAGCGCAATATTCTCGCCTCGACCTTTATCCCGCACCCGCTGTTATCGCAGCAGGATTTCAGCCGCTTTGCGCTGGATTTTCTGGTGTTCGGGAACGCGTTTTTAGAAAAGCGCATGAGTGTTACCGGCAAGCTGTTACGGCTGGAAACCTCACCGGCCAAATACACCCGTAAAGGCACCGGCGATGACGCGTACTGGTTTGTGCAGTCGTTTGTCACCCCGCATGAGTTCGCGCCGGGTTCGGTGTTTCACTTACTGGAGCCGGATATTAATCAGGAGCTTTACGGCCTGCCGGAATATCTCAGCGCGCTAAATTCTGCCTGGCTGAATGAGTCGGCAACGCTGTTCCGCCGCAAGTATTACCAGAACGGCGCGCACGCGGGATACATCATGTATGTGACAGACGCCGCCCAGAGCAGCACCGACGTGGAAGCATTGCGCGAGGCAATGCGCAGCTCAAAGGGATTAGGGAATTTTAAGAACCTGTTTTTCTACGCACCAAACGGGAAACCGGACGGCATCAAGATTGTGCCACTCAGTGAAGTGGCGACCAAAGACGATTTCTTTAACATCAAGAAAGCCAGTGCCGAGGACTTAATGAGTGCGCACCGCGTGCCGCCGCAAATGATGGGTGTCATCCCGAATAATACCGGCGGTTTCGGTGACGTGGTGAAGGCGGCGCAGGTGTTTGTGCGTAATGAACTGACGCCATTACAGGAGCGAATTAAAGAAGTGAACGATTGGATCGGAATGGAGGTGATCCGCTTTAAGGCTTACGAGCTGACACCCGCCGAATAATCCCCGCTTTCGGCCGCTCATGTAGCGGCTTTTTTTACGCCCTCACCTCACGTCCTCAGACGCGCCACACAGAGCAAACACCGATAACCACACCCAACGAAACGGCACACCCCAAAACCCCATCACGAGGCGCTCAGACTCAAATTAAATAAAATAAATACCACGTCAGCGCGCAATGCTATCCCCGCCACGCCTGCCCGCTTCATGAGTCGGTTTTAATGCAGATGCATGACCACGTTGAATCAGCACCTGCTCTGGCGCCTTGATGCCAGCACAAGCGATCCCTACACATGCAAAACCATGCACGCAAAGCAAAATACTATCTTCACTTAGGATAGTCAGAAATATCTACTGCAAACTTTTCTAGATTTGCCTTTGCATAATATAAACGAAAATTTAATTTCCCCGACAACTCTAATAGTTGAGCTTTCGTCGCAGTGCAAACCTTACTCCCAATAATCACCCCATCAATACAGCACTCATTGAGCTGGAGTGTTTTACCTAGCCCTACATCACCACCCTCAAGTAAACATAAACTTCTCAATTCACTTTCATGGTGCCATTCCTTATGTTTGAATTTTGGTATTTTAATCAAAAGAGTGTCATCCCGTTTAGTTCGATACGAATAAGCATGATCCATCGCATTTATTTCAAGCCCTGCATCACCATATTCAACCTCATCAAGCCTAATGCAAGAATTAATAAGTCGCTCTTTATTATATATAATGCAGAATCCATTCATACCATTGCAATAGTACCCCCACATCAGTCTACTATCAGGTTTTTTTGTGAACGACGCTATTGCAACTGTATCTCTAAATTCTTTTATAAACTCACCAAAAAAATCATGTTCTTTAAATCTCCTAAGCATAAATTCCTTTTCAGCAAGGATATTATCTTGAAATATCTCACGTACAGTTCCCGAACTAAATATACGCCAATAGGGATATGGTAAAGTATGTTGAGCAAAACATTTCACCCAAAGCTTAAACCACTCGTCTTGAGTAAGTTCTTTGAGTTCATTTCTGTTACTTTTCGCATAAACCTCAAACGGGTCATTAAGACTACCAATTGCGGCATGCCAGATTAGAGAGTTAGATATTTCCTCGATAGAGAAGTTTCGCATCTGCCCTGAAAATTCTTTCCAAATATCGGGGCGATATCTAAATGCATGTGTATCACTGGAAATACTCCATTTATTGAGAACACAAGTTCCATTTAATTTTTCATCCATCACACTCACCCAACACGATAATTAGTATCTAACGCCTCAAGTCCCTCGTTGCTCATCTCCGCCATCACTGTCAGCTTCAAGACTGCTGGGGCTTTATTCTATCAAAGCTTAACCAAACCAATTACAATATAAGAATATTATTTCCCAGATGAATTACACTAACAAAACTAACTTGCAGTATTAACCTTCAATGTAAGCACCTTCGACTTGTATCGTTGCTCAATAACTCCCATTGAGTGCAAACGTCCAAAAAGTGTTTTTGCAATTGAAGTCTCTTTTGCATTTTCAGCGTCTTTAATTATTTTCCAATATTCAATATCTCGAGCCATTAATCGATGCTGCTCATTCCTGACCTTTAATACATCACCTAAAACAATAATGCCAGTCACTAATTTTGGTGCATCGCTTGCATATAATTTCGTTTTAGTAGGATGCATAACATGTCCATGCTTACTTATAATTTTTCTAATTACAGTACAGAACAAGCGATTTACTTTCGCCCCCGAAAATGTAAGATCATCAACATAAACAGTCATTTTGACATCTAATTTTTGACAAAGATCTTTTATTTCAGTAAACATACGAGAATTCGCGAAGTAAGCTAATGGCATACTGATTCGACTACCTGTTGGCAACTGACCATGGCAAGTACATATGTGAGATAAAATATCAGCCACATCAGATGACGTCTTCATTACTGAAAAGAAAAAAGAAAAAATCATCGTTCTTGAGGTTGATGGAAAAAAAGCTTTAACATCAGTTGTCATCATCTTTTCAGAGTTAAGATGAGCTTTAGCATTTGTTACATTGGAATAATATTTTTTACCTGAATGTAAATAATCTGGTAATGCTATTCTCGACAATAAACTAGCAATCCGAGTATGAACAATATCTAATGCATCTAGAGGCTTCTGGATTTTTCTTGACTTACCTTTTTTAGAAAGTTGGTCAAAAATAGAATAATTACCTTCATCTTTAGACAAAATTGATAACTCAGCAAGCTCCACACCAAGTAACAGCGCCAATTTTCTTTTACTTTTGAGTTTAAAAAAAGGCGAGTCCATTAAACCATAGCTTTTATTTTTTGTTGAAATTTTAAGCTTTTTCTGTTTTTTCATTTTTTTTGCTCACCCACTCGACAATATCCAAAACTTTACCAGCTAAGTTCAAACGCAGCCGCTTAGACAAGCGCCCCTGTGTGCCTAATGTTTCAGAAAAGAAGACTAAAGATGATATTGGTATGTCGAAGTGAGATGCATAACGATTGAGAACTTCAACTGATGGCGACCAAACGCCGCTTTCGAGTTCTACTATTTTTTCTTTTGGAATGCCTATAGCTGATGATAACTCAACTATTGATTCTTTATGATATTGCCTTATTAGACGAAGGGCTTTATGTAACATAGGCAACTCCATGCAATTGAAACTAAGGAGGACGCATCACATATCTCCGCCTTCAAAGTAGTCAACTAGTCTCGTGATGAAATTAAACAGTCGAATACCCCATTTAATCGCTTCCCAAGCATAGACAACCCACTTCTTCCGGTTTGACTTGCTTTGCGCCTGCTGTTCGTTGGTTACTTTATCATTTTGCATGATTTTTTCCTTATGCCCATGGTGTGCAAACGGACGTTTGCTCAAGCACCATGGTTCGCCCTCATAAGGATGAGATTGAACAGCACTAGCTCCCTGCTCCACGAACCCTTGGTCGCCCAAAGGGTTCGAATACCCATGCGCCATACCATCTGATCACTAGATGACACCTGCTTGCCGACGTCTCATAGATACACAGAGGCGTTGCGCGGGGTAAATGTTAGAAAGCGCTAGCTTTCCACGGGTATGAATACCCAATTGGTGGCGGAATATCTCAATAACTAACCAATGCTTGCATCATAGCAAGTAATCCGCTTCGCTTAACACTGCCACTTATAATTTTTTTGCATAAATAGAATTTTTATATGTAATTTACATATCTCCGCGTACACCTCACAGCGTATGAATATCTCATGGGACATCCTCCTCCCTTTTTGGAGAACTAACGCCAGCTTTCATCTTCCCAAACTTGTTGAAGAATATTGTCTAGTGCTTCTCGGTCAGATTCTCTGTCGAATCCCATTAATTCAACGCCTGTCATGGAACCTTTCTTGACGGTAATACGCGTGGAAGGAAAAACTGACTGTACACGCCGCGTGAGTTCACATTTAAAAGCATCCACTACCTGCTGTTCGATTTGTTGGTCTTTATCAAGCGTGATGCTAACCCGTACTTCACCACCTCTTTTTAAACGTTCTTCAACAGGTGTTGCGGAGAAAACAACGGAAAACGAGTCGTTTTTCATCAAGTTCCCTCTCGCAATTTCAGCAATTAAATTTAACGCGATTTCACGGTCTCTTTCCTGGCAACTGCCTTCAGTCGTCAGGCGGGCAATCATTTCAACCCGTTCAATCATTACATGCTTGTTCAACTCTCTATCCATGTATCCTCCACAACAAAATACTGTATAAAAATACAGTATAATGTATTCACAAAAAGTGTGAAGGAAAAAATGAGATGGAAATACATTGTATGTGCATGATATCGATGAATATTAGGTGCGAGCTTTCGCAGCCGAAGCCGCTAAGACTTCAACACGCCTAAGGATTTTCCTAGCTTTAGCCTTGTGCGATGGTGCTGCGGAAAATAGTTCACCAGTGGTCGAGCCCCTGCATCCTTTGTCATTAAAACAACGTTTACCACCCTTAATTAAATGCAGTGCTTCGCCCCGACTAATGTTTATGCCGGTTGTTAAAAGCACCTCATCGATAGTTCGTTCGATTGCGGGGCTTTGCTCATCTGTTCCGTGGATAAACGTTCGTTTCCCATCTGGCTTTTGCAGTCTTAGCCGGTTTGTTAGCTGCCGTCTTTGTCGCCGATTTAACGGTTTTGCTAAATCGATTTCCACTGGCTCTATTGCGCTTTCCGTACAGTTATTGACAGAACTCCGAGAGGGCGAAGGATCGCCCTTAAGGTCAACGTCCAAATCAAGGGCGAGTTTCGGGACAATCTTCCACTGGATGAGGCGGGTTAAAATCGGGGTGTCACTGCCGACGGTGGTATCAAAAACACCTTTAATACGCGTGCATTCCTCGCCGTATTCGTTGAGAGTTTCGGCTGGTTCATACCAGGTACGCACCTGCAATTCGTCACGGCGCACAAACGGGCCACCCTGCGCGTTGACGTAATCAGCCCACTGACCTGCATCAGCCGCATCATGTACGGCGGCAAACTCAATACTGAGCGCATGAGCGGTTTCAGTATCAGCCATTTTTCGCAGCTCACGATAAACCGTTACCGGCGCACCGCCAACAAACTGAAACTGACGGATACGCCAGCGAGCAGCCCAGGCAGCAACTGCCGGAGCCGTTTCTTTTAGCAGCTCACCGCTTTCGTCATCACGTTCACCGTCCAGCGCAAAACCATCAATGTTTTTACTGATGTATTTCGCCACATAGCCGGTGGCGCTGCCTTTTTCCGGGTCGATAGCTTCGGCATGAAAGCGAGCCTTACGGGCTTTATCACTCACCAGCTCGGCGGCATCTTCCTGATGTGCATATTTCAGCATGTCAGCGCGCACGCGAGAGACATCCTCGGGGCGCATGAATATCAGCATGTGCCAGTGTGGTGTGCCGTCGTGATGAGGCTCGGCAACCCGGATACCAAAAATACGCAATTCAGCGCGGTGCAGTTTGGCGCGAATACGTGACCAGACTGAGGTTAAATAGCTTTGCGTATCGGAGGGGCTGGCACCGTTCCACTTGCTGTTGCGGTAGCCTGCTTTCGTTGTGGCATGGTATTTGGACGGTGCGGTGAGTGTGTAAAACTCCCCCACATAACCCAGCTCGTTTGAGATCTTTTCAAAGCCGCTGATGCGGGTCATTAATTCCCCGCGACGGATGGCCGGATTAGCCACACTGCCATCGTATTTATCAATCAGGCTGATGCGGTTTCCTTCCTCGTCCTCGAGATCCATTCCCTTGAGAAATTCACGGGTACGCCGTCTTTGTTCGCGCCATTCCGCAACGCAGGATTTGCTGGCGTAGGGAGTGTGTTTTTTACTGACATTACCCAGGGCGATTTGTAGATGTTCACGCCATTCAGAAGCGACACGGCGTAATCGCCCACGCCACCATTTTTCATTGACCATGCGCAGCACCGCAGGGCCAATATCATCAAGCGAAACTAATTTAGTGGTGACGCGCTCCCACAAAGGGGGCTGACACCTGAAATGACGGGCAATCTGTGCCGCACGCATATAAATCGCATTCAGCACTTTTAACCTGCCGACATCGCCCTCAATGGTTCCAATCTCGCCGTTAATGTAATTCGCAATATCAGCGGCCAGCAGCTCAATATCAGCTTTGGACATATCCTGCAGGCGGTTATATCGGGCGGTCAGATTCACCAGTTTTGAGGCAAGAAAACGGATGTCCGGCGCATCAAAACGACCGCCAAATAATTGCTGTGAAAGGTGGCTGTCGATGCCGGTGATTTGATAAATACCGGCGACCAGCTCAAGCCGTGGCAATACTCGCCTGACAAACGTCACGAGGTGAGCATTGGCTCGTTGAGCACCGAAGTTACGCTCTAAATAATCGACCCGACGATTAATATCGTAGCGCACACATTCTGGCTGCTTTGCCAGTGCATCACGCGCACGCAGCAACGCCGCAATCTCTCGATCACGGCGATGCTGTTCTTTATAGGTCAGATAGGGGCTGGCAATCGCCTGCCGTGCCGCATTCCACGGCCAGGCGAAGTTAATTCGGTTCATATTGCATTCTTGTAATGCTGGTTTTTCAGCTCTGCGATTTCCTGACAGGTAATGCAGTGCGTGACACCGGGCACCACAGCGCGACGAGCTTCCGGGATAGCTACGTCACATTCTTCACAGAAAAATGCGCTGGCGGCACGCTGAGGCTGAGGGCGAGCGTGTTTAATATTGCGTGCCAGTTCTTCATCCACGCGCAGTTGTACTAAATCCATTGCGTCGGCCATTAGAGAACCCCCGCTTCGTTTCGCCAGTTTTCGGCCTCCTGCCGTAAAAGCTCAATAATTTCCACGCGGTTCAATTCATCACGCTCAATTTTCCACGCCACCACACATAGCCGAGATGACATAACTTCTGCTCTTGCTCTTTTTTCTTCTGAGCGTGCATCATTGAGAAGGACAGAAAGTGGCAACTCATAAGCCTTATCGCGGCTTGTTAATAATTTTGATTTCATTTTCAAATCTCCTGATTTTGGGCAAAAAAATACCCGGCGGATTTACGCCTGATTTTTTGGATGGATTAATTAATCAGCTAAATAGCAGTCGTGCTTTGAAAATCTTGCCGGGAGTAAACTTCCCCAACGGGTAATTTCATTCATTGAACGGATAATCAGTAAACGCCGCGCCTGGTCGAAAAATTCAAAGGGCTTGCCGATTTCATCGGGTTTAAATGATGACGGTTCCAGACGGTTAGCCAGTGTCAGAACAACGAATTTAAAATTATTGTCGAGCTTATTAAAATTACGCAGAGCTGTATTGTTGGTCGCTTTTAATTGCTGACGGAAACGCGCGAGACATTCGTCGCCTGTCATTTTTAACGGGCCATCAATCCGCGCATGTATCAAGTACACATTGTTAAACGTCGCTTGTGGTGCCTTTACGGATTCAGCCAGTGCAGCACTTTTCATTTAGTCCTCCAGCGCTTAATCAGCCTGATAACGAGTGAAGGCTTGCGAGTACGCAGCCCATTTAACAATGCAGACTGGTCGCGGCTGGGGTGCCAGCGATAGTTGTTATCACCCATGATCCAACCGTGGCCGTAGCTCATCGACGGGCTTTGGCGTTTCAGTAATGAAGCGAATGACGGTTCCATATGCTTCACCTCAAATTAATCCAAATGACGCACCGATACCGCTCATGGTATCGACCACGCTCGACATTGCAGGGTTGGCCTGGAGTCGCGCCTGTAATGCCAGGGCAGATAGTGACAACATGCGAATTCCAGCGTTAACACTCTCAATCATGTTGTGCTTATGCTCCGGCGTCAGGCGTTCAGTGGATACTGCACCACTCGCCAGTTCTCCTAATTCGCTCATGGCTCGCATGACATAAAACTGTAATTTATCTTTCGCTAACTCGTTAACTGGCACACATGGCAGGCAGTGAATTTGAGCCAGGAACCCATCAACAAGAATTGAGTCTTCCGTCATGTCGGTAAGCAGCCATAACTCAGGTGGGGTAAATTGGTGAGGTTGATCCGGGTTTAGCTTGTTGCGTAACGTCTGCACATTCATGCCAGCTCGCTCTGCCAGTTTCGCCATATTGTGACGCAGAGCGAAAGCCCGGCACGCTTCGTCATAATGTGGATGTTTGGAAACCTGAAAATCAAACATGATTCGCCTCTAGCTAATCGATAGGATGATTTACGCGTTAAGCGAAATGTCACATTCGCTTAATGCCTGAATGGTTAGCGCGGCCATGTTGATTTCAACTAACCCTTTTTTCTGCTTTCCTTTCGGTTTAATTGGTAATTTCCCGTATTCAATCAGGTTCCTAGCGGTTTCCATCTTAGTTCCCGTGCGGCGGCAATACTCATCTAAAGGCAAGTAAGGCTCAGGGATGATAATTGTAATGTTTGGGCGCATAAGGCAAACTCCGTCAGTTATCCTGTAAGGCAATACAGGTTTATATAAGTAAATATTCGTTAATTACTACAACAATGGAGAGCCTAAATCGTATAAAACTACAATGCAAGGCATTTGTCGCTTTTTACGAAAGGCTGTTTGATTTATGAGCAAATTTCCCTTCGACCAAATAAGTCACAGTAGTGCGGTGCTTGATCGGATCATTGAGGCTTACGGGTTCACTTCTAAGCTCATGCTTGCCGAGCATTTTGATATGGCATCAAGCAGTCTGGCTGGACGTTACAAGCGAGGTGGATTCCCAGCAGATCTAGTGGTCCGCTGTGTCGCAGAAACAGGTGTAAATCTTGAATGGCTTGCTACTGGTTCTGGACGCAAATTTGATGATGAAGAATTGGACGTCATAAAATTACCACGCCGAAAGATTGTTGATGGACAGCTTTATGAGGCAGGTATACTGATGCTTGATAAAGTCACTTTCCTTCCTGGAAAACCGCTACCAAAGAATCCGTTATGCGTAATCGATGCCTCTACTCAATACATCGTTGATCAGCACTTCACGGAAGTTTATGACGATGAATGGCTGGTTGATATTGAGGGTAAAACCAGTATTCGCACGCTCACACGCATCCCAGTCGGTAAAGTGCGTGTTAGTGGTGTAGGCATGGCATTTGATTGTGCTATCGATGACATAAAAATTATTGGCAGGGTTGTATTAACTTTAAAATAAGATAAGGATTTCATGATGATTGACTATAAAACAGCATCAAAGGAACAGTTAAAACAGGAGTTTTCACGGCTGGCAAAAGTTGTTTCTGATTCTACATTTGGCACAAAGAAAGAGTTTTTTCATCTACCAAACATCCTCAACTCAGGTGAACAACCACTGGCTGTCGCAAGCGGCGCGATGGATGGTAATACCTGGCTAATAACTCTCACAAACCAACGAGTCATCTTCCTAGATAAGGGCATGGTTTTTGGGGTTAAACAGGTCGATGTTAATCTAAAAAACATTGTTAGTGTTGGTGGGAAAACAGGTCTGCTTCTTGGTGAGATTATGATATCCACCAGCGGTCAAACGTATACCATCAAAAATGTAATGAAAGCATCCGTTATACCTTTTACAAACCTAATCAATGCTACCCGTAATGCCCAGAATGAAACCTCACAACCAGCTGAGCAATCTAAACCACAGGCAGATGATTTAATCTCTCAAATGGAACGCTTAGCCGCCCTGAAAGAAAAAGGAATTCTGAGTGACGAAGAATTCCAACAGCAAAAACAACGCATTCTAAACGGTTAAGCTATGCCTGTAAGAAAACTAGCTGATGGTCAATGGGTCGCAGATTTTTACACTGTGGACCGTAGCAACGGCAAAGATGGCAAGCGCATCCGCAAGAAGTTCTCCACCAAAGGAGAAGCGCTTGCTTTCGAAAACTATACGCTGCAAAAAATTGATGATTCCCCATGGCTTGGAGAAGGCAAAGACATTCGTCGCTTGTCTGATTTAGTTCATCTCTGGTTTGACCGTCATGGCATTACTTTGAATGATGGTGAGAAGCGCAAAAGTTCTATGCTTTGGGCTGCGGAGTGTATGGGGTCACCACTGGCTACTGAGTTTAATGCCCAGCTATTCACTGCTTATCGAGCCAAAAGACTTGAAGGTGAATTTGCCAGGACTAAACGCGTATCAAAAGTATCCCCTCGCACCCTAAATCTTGAACATGCCTATTTTCTCGCCGTGTTCAATGAGCTGAAAAGATTGGGAGAATGGAAAGCGCCAAATCCTCTGGAAAACGTTAGGCAATTCAGAACTGACGAAAGTGAAATGGCATATCTAACAGGTGAACAGATTGACGCTCTTTTAGTGGAATGCCGAAACAGCAGCGCCAAAGATCTCGAAATAATAGTGAAAATTTGTTTGGCAACTGGCGCACGTTGGAGCGAAGCAGAAGCTTTAAAAAGCTCACAGATTGCAGCAGGCAAAGTGACGTTTATTAAAACTAAAGGAAAGCGTAACCGCACAATTCCACTATCAAAAGTATTAATTGAAGAATTACCAAAGAAAACGGGAAGCCTTTTTACACCATGCTATTACGCATTTAGAAATGCGCTTGGACGTGCAGAAATTGAACTTCCAGCGGGGCAACTAACCCATGTTTTACGCCATACTTTTGCTAGCCACTTTATGATGAATGGAGGGAATATCCTTGTATTACAAAGAGTACTAGGACACACCGATATAAAGATGACTATGCGGTACGCTCACTTCGCGCCGAATCACCTTGAAGAAGCGATTAAACTTAACCCTCTGGCGAAAAAAAATGTGTAAAAAATTAACTGAACTCGTTGAACGAGTAACAAAATATGATTACATATCTACCATAAAAGATTTTTGGCAGCCAATCAAAAAATACACATGGGATAAAGTCAAAGCATACCCAATATGGGCAATATTAATTATTAGCGCCTTCGTCCCATTAATTTTTTACTTCAAGAAATTCCATGGAGCCTTATCGTCAGATCTTGCTGTATGGTCCACTTTTGGAACCTATATTGGTGGGGTTTACGGCCCAATATTTACGCTAGCCAGCGTCCTTGTTTTAGTTAAAACCCTGTTAGAAATCAGTAATTTCAACCAGAAATCACTTGAGCAGTCCCAAAAATCAAATTCATTAGCTCAAACAATAAAATTAATAGAAATAATGGACTTAGCGATTACCAAAACTTCGATTATAGGTGAAAATCGCGAACAAAATTTTAAATGGTTAGGTGATGCAGTGAAAGAAAGATTTAAGGTCAATGATCCTGCCAATGAGACAGAGGTTAGAGATGCATCAGTTGCCAGATTCAAGGACACTGATGCAGGTAGTCTGGATGATGCAATGTCAATTCTTAAAGAGATTCTTACCAGAATTAACATTGCAGAGGATGAAGAACTTAAGGCAAGTTCAATGGCAGCTTTCCGGGCAATGATCCCCAATAATGAACGTTATTGGCTTGAGTGTTTCGCAGAACGTTTCCACCCAGACATTAAACTACTTATCAAACTATGGCCTTCGCCATTTAGCATCCTACCTCCAGACTTAAATAGACTTATCATGCAACCCGAAGATGTCAGTTGATAGAATTTGTCGCAAAAGTGTCGCATGAGCTTAGAAATATTGCCCTTTACTGCCTTATATTGATTTCACAACCAGCTGATTTTACACTAAGTTATTGTTTTTAGGTTTGTTTGAAGGGTTCTCATAATCGCTTGGTCGCTGGTTCAAGTCCAGCAGGGGCCACCAAATAAAACAAGGACTTGCGAGAAATCGCAGGTCCTTTTGCTTTTCCGGGTGTATATAGAATATTTTCAGTAAGTCAGCATCGAGACCAATGGTTAATAAACAACCACATATCTCGGTTAAAATCGCCCGTGATGTTCTTTGCAAAACGTAAAATGGTTCAGAGCGTGCGGAATACCTCTGAAAGATTGAATTTTTTATAATTCACTCGGTTTATGCTCCCGGCGGAAATCCTTTCATTCATTTCTTTTACAAAGTAATCGATATCATCACATTTATTATTATCAGGCAGATCGGTATAACGATAATCCCACCATTTTAATTTTAATAATTCATTGATTACATCTTGTTCGAATCTATATTTTATTACTTTTGCAGGAACCCCGGCGACTACTGAATAAGGTGGTACATCTTTAGTCACAACTGAATTAGCAGCGATAATCGCACCATCCCCGATAATTATTCCACCTTTAAGAACAACATCATTTCCAATCCATACATCATGGCCTATCACAGGATTTTTTGGCGCGGTGTTAAAAGGCTTCAATTCCCACTCACTACCAAACTCAGCGTGTGCAAACTTATCAAAATTACCATTATATGTGAGCATGTGCGTTGTGAATCTGTTCATGGGGTGATCTCCCCCCATAATCTTCACATTGTTTGCAATGCTACAAAACCTGCCGATGTTTACGTTACCAGTAAAATGACAAGTTGGAAAAGAGAATGCCCCAACGCTCGAAAAATTTTTATGGGGCATCGTCGAATATTGCTCAGCAACAACATCTTCTTCAATTGTAACTTTCTCACCTTTGCTGAAAGTTAGAAAGTTCCGTTCTTTATATATTTTCTTACCTCTATGATTAAGGAAAATATCATTATCCAGGCAATATTCGTAATGCCTTTTAGTCCACCTGAACGTGTACCCTTTTTTATTATCTTCTATAAAATCAAAAAGTTTTATTTTCATATGGTTTAATGTTTTTTATATTCAACAGCAGGTAACTGATTATAATATTTACGTTTAATATCCTGATGAAAGCGACAATAACATGCGTCTGGTCTCAGCTTCAAGCCAAGAAGTGTTGATAATCCTCTTTGCTTTTTTCTCATTAAGATCAATGCTGATGGTTGCTGATCAACTGGATCAATAAGGGTTTATCGAGAATGACGACTCAAGCATCTCCATCTACAAGTACGACATTCACCGCAGCCAGCATGCAATTCCTGAACAAGCTCGCGCAAAACAATTCGCGTGATTGGTTTAAAGACCATCAGAATGAATACGAGCATGTTGTCAGAACTCCTGCTCTGCGGTTTATCGAGCAGATGCAGCCCGGTATTTTTGCCATTTCATCGAAGCTCACCGCCGTGCCAAAAAAAGTGGGTGGCAGTCTGATGCGCCCTCAACGGGACAGCCGTTTCAGCAAAGATAAAACACCCTACAAAACTAATGTTGGCATCCAGTTTCGTCATTTCCAGGGGAAGGATGTCCATGCCCCAGGATTTTATCTGCATATTGCTGAGGAAGGTTGCTTTATTGCCGCGGGTATCTGGCATCCGGAGTCAAAAGCTTTAAATGCAATTCGAGCCTGTATTGATGAAAATCCCAACGCGTATCAAAAGGCGTTAAAAACACTGCAAGACCAAGGATTTATCATGGATGGGGATAGTTTAATTCGCCCGCCAAAGGGCTATGAAAAAACGCATCCCCTATTAACTGAATTGAAACGTAAAGACTTTATCGCCGTCAAAAATATCGATTTTGAAGAGCTATGCAAACCAGGTGCTATCAATTTTTGCACTGAGCAATTTCAGTTTTGTGCACCGCTGATGGCATATCTGTGTTTTGCCCTTGAGCTGGATTTTTAGATTACTGCGAAAAAGTTGCCAAAACGTTAAATGCGTCACACTTACGGTGCTACACTACGCGGCTAAATTGAAAATCGTGCCGGGTGGAAAAATGAGTGAGCATATAGATGGGATAAACGAACCGAGGGCCATCACGCGGCCTAATTGGTCAGCGGTATTTGCCGTAGCATTTTGCGTGGCATGTTTGATTACCGTGGAGTTTTTGCCTGTCAGTTTGCTAACGCCAATGGCACAAGAACTGGGAATATCCGAAGGTGTTGCCGGGCAGTCCGTTACGGTCACCGCTTTTGTCGCGATGTTTGCCAGTCTCTTTGTCACAAGCGTTATTCGTTCAACCGACCGCCGCTTTGTGGTGTTTCTGTTCGCCATCCTGCTGACCCTCTCCTGCCTGTTGGTTTCGTTTGCTGAAAACTTCACGATGCTGTTGATTGGCCGCGCCTGTCTGGGGGTTGCGCTAGGTGGTTTTTGGGCGATGTCTGCCTCCTTAACTATGCGTCTGGTTCCAGCGCGCACGGTGCCAAAGGCGCTGTCGGTTATCTTTGGCGCGGTGTCCATCGCGCTGGTGATCGCAGCCCCGTTAGGTAGTTTCCTGGGGGGGATTATTGGCTGGCGTAATGTATTTAACGGCGCTGCGTTGATGGGTGTGGCCTGCATTATTTGGGTATGGAAAGCGCTACCGTCCCTGCCTGGCGAAACGACGCAAAAGAAGCAAAATATGTTTGGCCTGCTTAAACGCCCTGGCGTGCTGGCAGGTATGGCCGCGATTTTTACTGCTTTTGCAGGCCAGTTTGCCTTCTTCACTTATATTCGCCCTGTTTATACGACGCTGGCCGGATTCGACGTCGACGGTCTGACGCTGGTGCTGTTAAGTTTTGGTATCGCTAGTTTTGTCGGCACTTCACTTTCAGCAGTATTTCTCAGACGCTCGCTGAAAGCGGCTCTGGCTATCGCACCGCTGATTCTGGCATTGAGCGCAATCACGCTGGTATTGTGGGGTTCGGATAAAATTGTTGCTTCTGCTATCGCCATTATCTGGGGCTTCGCCTTTGCTCTGATTCCAGTTGGATGGTCAACCTGGATCACCCGCTCACTTTCGGATCAGGCAGAAAAAGCAGGGTCGATTCAGGTCGCTGTCATTCAACTGGCAAATACCTGTGGTGCCGCGATTGGCGGCCTGGCGTTGGATAATCTCGGCCTGCTGTCACCATTAGTCCTGTCAGGCAGTTTAATGTTGTTAACAGCATTGTTAGTCGCCACGAAAGTGCGCGTGAAGTAAGGATTTTGGGTGGCGCATTGCCACCCTGAAAATCGCATTATCCGCGCCAGAAAGGCTTGTCCCCTAAAATCGTCGCACGATGCATGATGCGTCGAGCCGGAAGATAATCGGCGTTCGCATAATGCTGCGTGACTCGGTTATCCCAGATGGCAATGTCATTTTCCTGCCAACGCCAGCGCACCTGGAACTCGGGTTTTGTAATATGCGCGAAAAGGAATGAGAGCAGCGCATCACTCTCTTTTTGAGAGAGGTCGACAATCCGCGTTGTGAATCCTTCATTCACAAACAGCGCCTGCTTGCCGCTTACCGGATGTGTTCGAATCACCGGATGCAGTAGCGGAGGATTTTTGACTACGGCTTCGCGCCAGCGCTGATGTTCTTCTTCGCTATCGAGATGTTTATACTCCGGGAATGATTTGCGGAAATCATGTTCTGCCTTCAGCCCTGAGAGCAAGCGCTTGAACGGTTCTGAAAGTGCCTCGAATGCGGCAATGCCACTGGTCCACAATGTATCACCACCAAATTCTGGCAACTGCTTTGCTGCCAGTATCGCACCGGCTGGCGGCGTTTCGATGAACGTCACATCGGTGTGCCAGTTATCGTTATCAGGCGGGTTATCGTTGTGCGTATCCAGCACGATAATCTCTTCCACGCCTTGCGCATGCGGATAAACCGGGTGGATATGCAGATCGCCAAACCGCTGCGCCAGTGTACGCTGTTGAGCTGGCGTAATCGGCTGGTCGCGCAGGAATAACACCTGATGGCGGATTAGCGCATGATAAATCTGTTCAAACTGGTTATCGGTCAAACCGCGGCTCAGCGTGACACCTGTCACCTGCGCGCCAATGTATGGCCCCAATGGCAAAATATTCACTTTTTCACTCATTGCCCTTCTCCATGCCATGGGGTTAAGCGGCGCTGCAAGGCGCGTAAACCCAGTTCTAAACAAAATGCGATAACTGCAATCACGCCGATACCTGCAATCACTACGTCAGTTGCCAGAAATTCACCGGCGGACTGAACCATAAAACCTAATCCACGTGTGGCGGCGATAAGTTCAGCCGCGACCAGGGTTGACCAGCCAACGCCAAGCCCAATACGGAAACCGGTCAGAATTTCTGGCAGCGCGCCGGGTAAAATCACATGCCAGACCACCTGCAGGCGTGATGCGCCTAGTGCTTCGGCTGCCCGAACGCGTACCTGTTTCGCACTGCGCACGCCAGCCATCGTCGACATCGCAACCGGCGCGAATATCGCCAGGTAAATCAGCAAGATTTTCGATGTCTCCCCGATGCCAAACCAAATCACCATCAGCGGCAGATAAGCCAGTGGCGGCACCGGGCGATATAACTCAATTAACGGGTCGAGAATGCCGCGCACCGTAGGGCTAAGCCCCATCGCAATGCCGACCGGAATGCCTATCAGCACCGCCGCCAGCAACGCGGTAAGAATGCGCAACAGGCTTGCGGCAAGATGCTGCCAGAGCGTGGCATCCATAAAACCTTGCGGCCCGGCGATGCTAATGAGTTTTGTCAGCACCTGGCCTGGAGGTGGTAAAAATAGCGGGCTAATCCACTGCTCAGCCGCGACCCACCACCACAACAAAATGATGGCGGTGAGTGTCGCAAGGCTTAGCGTAAGCTGGCGCGAGAACGGCCAACGCAACGCCAGTCGTGTGCGGCGGGCTTTATCCTGAATAACGATGCTCATAAAAAGCCCTCGCGTTGTTCAAACACCCGGCTCAGCACGTACTCACGCTTCGCGATAAATTCAGGGTCGGATTTGATGCTGCGGCATGGCTCGCCTTCCGTAAATCGACGGCCAAAATCAAGCGGCAAACGTTCCAGCACGCGCCCAGGCCCAGGAGAAAGCAGCACCAGTTCGGTCGCCAGGAAAACTGCTTCTTCAATATCATGTGTAATCAGCAGCACCTGACGGCGGCTTTCATGCCAGAGTTTTAGTAACAGTGTCTGCATCTGCTCGCGGGTGAATGCATCCAAAGCTCCAAAGGGTTCATCGAGCAATAAAAGTTGCGGACGAGTGGCGAGTGCGCGAGCAATTCCCACGCGCTGGCGCTGCCCGCCAGAGAGTTGCCAGATGGCACGTTTCGCCTTATCTTCCAGACCCACTTTGCGCAACATATCGAGGGCAATTTCCTCACGCTGCGGCCTCGACTGCCCGGCAAGTTGCAGGCCAAACGCGACGTTATCCAGTACCGTGCGCCACGGTAGCAATCCTTCATGCTGGAACACCACACCGCGCTCAGCGCCTGGCCCCGTAACCTGTTTACCCGCAAGCGTAATATTGCCTGAGTGGTAAGGAACAAAGCCCGCAATCAGGTTTAGCAGCGTAGTTTTCCCACAACCGGACGGGCCCAGGACCACCATCAACTCGCCCTCGTCCACCGTCAGATTGATATCATTAAGAACGGTTTTTCCGTCGTAATCTGCGCTTAAATGCGAAACCTGTAACATGGCTAACTCCTTACTGCGCCAGCGTTTTCACGAAACGGTCGGTGACGAATTGGCTATAATCCGTTTCCACCGCCGGGACTTTACCCTGCGCTTTCAGGAACTGCGCGGTGTCGACAATCGCTTTATTTACCGGGCCACTGAGCTGCTCAGTTTGCTGGCTGGCGGTGAGGTAGGTATTACCCTTCACCAGTACCGGAACGTCGCTTTCTGGCACGCCACTCAGACGAGAGAGTTTGCTCAGGTTGTCCGGCTGCTTCAGCCATTCATCAGGGTTATCGATATAGCTTTTCTGGGCAGCGAGAGCGCTTTTAGCAAAGGCTTCCACCACTTCCGGATGCTGCTGCGCGAAATCTTTACGCACTACCCAAACATCCAACGTTGGCGCGCCCCATTTGCCCACTTGCGCGGAGTCGGTCAACACAGTGCCATCTTTCTCCAGCTCGTTGACCGCCGGTGCCCAGACATATGCTCCGTCGATATCACCGCGCTGCCAGGCGGCAATTATTGCCGGTGGCTGAAGGTTCAGAATTTCAACCTGGCCGGGTTTTATTCCCCAGTGTTTGAGTGCTGCCAGCAGGCTGTAATGCGTGGTGGAAATGAACGGCACGGCAATACGCTTGCCAATCAAATCTTTCGGGTTGGTGATGCCTTTCTTTACAACCAGCGCTTCGGAGTTACCTAACTGCGAGGCGAGCAGGAACACTTCGATAGGCACTTTTTGGCTTGCTGCCACCGCAAGCGGGCTGGAGCCGATATTGCCAATCTGTACATCGCCCGATGCCAACGCACGCACAACACTTGCGCCGCTGTCGAACTTACGCCATTCCACTTTTGCGCCGCTATCTTTGGCAAAAGCGTTATCAGCCTGCGCGACTTTGGCGGGTTCAGCGGATGTTTGATACGCCACGGTGACATCCACCGCGAAGACCGGCGTTGCGATAAGGGCTAGTGCTGCCAGCCAGAGAGAATGTCGTTTCGCTACCATGATGAGTGCTCCAGTATTTTTGATAGGAGCAGTATTTCTAATGGCGAGAATTAGATAAAAGAATTAAAAATTATCGCTAATGCGTTTATGTTTTTAGATGAATTTTGGGGAAGGATAGTTGGGGGATGGGAATCGAAATGGGGTGGTATTCAGGAGAAAGATACGGGCCAAAAGGCCCGTAGTGATCATGTATTAACTCAGACTTATCAGCTATGTATCGCCGTTTTGATTGCAGCAACGTCTATTTTCTTCATCGTCATCATCGCTTCAAACGCGCGCCTGGCAGTGTCTCCGCCTGTAGCCAAAGCTTCGGTCAGCACGCGCGGGGTGATTTGCCAGCTAATACCCCATTTATCTTTGCACCAGCCGCATTCGCTTTCCTGACCACCGTTGTCGACAATTGCGTTCCAGTAGCGATCCGTTTCTGCCTGATCTTCTGTCGAAATCTGGAAGGAAAAAGCTTCGCTATGTTTGAAATGTGGTCCGCCGTTGAGGCCGATGCATGACACACCCGCAACGACAAACTCGACAACGATTGTGTCTCCAGCTTTTCCATCCGGATAGTCGCCGGGGGCGGGGATAACTGCACCTACGCTGCTGTCTGGAAAGGTTGCAGCATAGAAATGAGCGGCGGCTTCCGCGTCATGGTCGTACCAAAGACAGATAGTATTCTTAGCCATAAGTTAGCCTGCTTGTCATGTTCTCAGTTCCGATAACCGTACCCGCAGTGCCTTATTAGCATTGCGCCTTTTATGTTTTACCACCCATAAGTATGTACCGGATGTGATTCATGTGGCTGAAAGAGGTGTGTTCTGTGCTCTGTATCGCTTAACGGATTTGCATAAATTACAGACAGCAAAAAGCCCTGTACGTCAGTACAGGGCTTTACACTTATTTGGAGCCTGGCAGTTCCCTACTCTCGCATGGGGAGACCCCACACTACCATCGGCGCTACGGCGTTTCACTTCTGAG
>Ga0160439_1000315_pt1 | contig 27188 bp, 23 predicted proteins | sample HID1975M_E0MG_FD_108201 | JGI IMG/M metagenome (GOLD analysis project Ga0160439, IMG submission 108201) | Enriched soil microbial communities from UW Madison campus, WI, USA - HID1975M_E0 MG | ecosystem: Environmental > Terrestrial > Soil > Unclassified | place: USA: Madison, Wisconsin... | reverse complement strand
GGCATGGCTTCGGCGAGAGAAAAGCATGGAGCCTTGTCGTGCTCTCATTTCCGGCGTAGCGTTGACGCCTAACAATTCGTTCAAGCCGACGCCACTTCGTGGCGCGGCTTAACTCAGGCGTTAGGCCCCGCAAATGCAACTTGGCACTCCCAACTGGTACCTGAGCGTGATCTGTCCATGTTGTGGTCAGGGCCAGCCCGTATTCGTTGTCTGCCCAACTTGCGGAACCTTGTCGCTCCAATGCGCCGAACTAGGCACATATTTCCCGGACCCGCGCAACCTCCAGTCTCAGCTCAGCTCTGCCTCTACGTGTCCTACGTGCAGTAGAGTGCGCGTCAATGATTTCGTGCCTGCTTCTTCTGATCAAATTCAGTTGGCCGGCTTCTCCCACGGAGAGTATGTGTAAGCTTTGTGCAAGGCTCCGATGGACCCGACCGGTGCCTAACAATTCATTCAAGCCGACGCCGCTTCGCGGCGCGGCTTAACTCAGGCGTTAGGCCTCATGGGAGACAGCATGGATGTCTATACAGATACGCTTATTGGATTTGCGGTGCTTCTTGTCGCCACTTTGGCGGTCGGCTGTATCTTCAAAATATTACGGAAAGATCCAAATTAGCCAAGGACGTTTGCTATCGTTCTGGGGGTGTCTGCCGGGCGCTTAGTAGCTGATCTAGTGCCCTTGACTGGTTACATGGTCTACGTTGCGGTAGGGGTGTGTACGGCTCTGTTTGTACTAGGTCATGACTTGCTTGCTAAACGACATGGGCAAGAGGCCTAACAATTCGTTCAAGCCGATGCCGCTTCGCGGCACGGCTTAACTCAGGCGTTAGGCGGGGGTGGAAGTATGTCGCTACACATAGCTATAGCAACATTGCTGCTCGCGTCACCCGCACCCCAAGGGTGTGATGTCTTTTTAGCTAATGCCTCATCTGTGGATCTCACGCTGGAGGTAGAAGATCAACATATCTTGCTCGCGCCTGGCGAGAGCAAACACGTTCCTCTGGCGTCGCTTAGCCTCATCGAGTTTGGGGCCGAGAGTCATGAGTTCGTGATTACGCCAGTCTCCGCATCTCTTTGTCCGTTGGAGGGTCCTGCGCAGATTGAGGCTCGATCTGACGGACAGCTTTGGTTACGTGGGGTCGAGCAGCAGCCTGAGGGCATGCCGCTTCATCCGGTTCGAGTTGATGATCTCACCGGACCCCCGCCTAACAATTCATTCAAGCCGACGCCGCTTCGCGGCGCGGCTTAATTCAGGCGTTAGGCTCGATGCCATGACTATCCGGTTCGCCATAGAGGACAACGATCATTGCCAAGACATCAGCATTCATGCTGACCTTGTCGAGGCAATTGACGCGCTTCATGCGCTGGCCAAAGTGCCTTGGGGGCAAGAGCCGAATGTTGCGCCCTGCATCACTGGAATGACATGCTCCAGAGACTACGAGATCGTTGAGTACGACACTTCTGTTATGCCGTGGACTCCCTTGCGGCGTCACCCAGGCTTTTACATCAGTTCAAAAGGCTTGGTTTGGGCAGCTGAGGCGCCACGTGATCGCGCCTAACAATTCATTCAAGCCGACGCCGCTTCGCGGCGCGGCTTAATTCAGGCGTTAGGCCACATGATGATCATTCGCGCAGGCATAGTTGTCGTCATTACTCTCCTAGCCATCGGATGTGCTGTAGCGAAAGACATAGCAGCTGATCCTCGAGACGAAATCATTCACGACGTGCTAAGCCACTTCTGGGGCAATGCCAGAGGTTCCGATGGTCAGCCCATTCAACCGACTTCTGAAGCAGAGCGCGCCCTCGTTCCCGTCCCAATGCCCATCGCTTATAGGACTCTGGAGGCAGGAAAGGTGTCAGGGATCGCCGAATGGTGTGGGCTAGAGTGGGAGCCTCACTACTTTTCGCTCACCAAATCTGCACGGTCGCAGGGTATGACTGATACCCAAGTTGCCTTCATCTCCATGCTGCATGGTGTCGCGCAAGGGGCCTTTTTTCGCTCGGCAGGTAGCACGTCATGCAGCGACCTGACCAGAGCTGAAGCAGAGACACGCTTGAGGGACTCATCTGAACTGGGCTTACGACATAGGCCGTAGTGGACACACATCGCAAATGTGGCCTAACAATTCATTCAAGCCGACGCCGCTTCGCGGCGCGGCTTAACTCAGGCGTTAGGTGCGCCAGACACATGATCGCCATCCGTCTAACAACAGTCGCAGCAGTTGCGCTGGCTCTATCCGGTTGTTGGATGGTCTCGTTCGAGGACGTAAGCTCTGAGCCGGCCTACCGACCGTTAATCGGACGGCAGCTTCAGGCGCCGTCCGAACTCATGCTTTTTGGGGTAACTCGGGACCGGAACTACGCAAAGCGGCTAGATATCTGTGTTCTCACTCCACGGCCAGGTTTCGACGGCCCGGAAGTCGTAACGCGCACAATTCTGCCTGCTGGCAGTAGCTTTACCATACTCCGCGTCCAGCGATGCACCAACTGCCTCTTCGATGAGCGGGTCGAACTGCTACTCGGCGCAGGCACGGAAACGTCGTGCGGTCAGGCACCCATCAAGATCGACAAGAGTCACCTAGGCTCTACAGTGCTTCTGGTGCCCGTAGCGCTCGGGGGCGCACCTAACAATTCATTCAAGCCGACGCCGCTTCGCGGCGCGGCTTAATTCAGGCGTTAGGCCTTGGGAGAGAGACCGTGAAAAACTGGAAACGTCCTTTGATCGAGTCGTTACTCATAGGTTCTGCGCTTACTCTTGCAATAATTTTCTTCGCCAGGCAACAGATACATGCAGTGCTTGAGTGGATAGGGCCAGTGTTCTACTTCCCTTTTCACGGGGCAGCGCTACTTTCAGGCAATACGCATGAGCCTCCTCCTTGGCTATTTCATGCAATTCTATTTCTGCAGTGTTGTTTGGCAGTTTTCGTTGTTGGGTGGCTTGTTGGCCGTTATCGCAGGCGACCGGCCAAGGCCTAACAATTCATTCAAGCCGACGCCGCTTCGCGGCGCGGCTTAATTCAGGCGTTAGCACTCAAGAATGGCATCCCGTCGCCTCAAGAGGATTTGTGTAGCGCTGGTCTCGGTGCTGGTATTGGTCGTTGTCGGTGGTTATGCCACCGCATGGCACGCGCGTCCGGCTATCGAGCAGGAGATTCGCACCTATGTATTGACACATGAAGTAGATGGCTACGACCTGAGTGGTCACGTGCCACCTGAGAAAATTGGCATCTACTCAAGGGTCAATGCTCCATTCGTTGTCACTGGCACATTTGCGGTTCCTCGTGACGTTCATGCCAGCTATTACGAGACTCGCTATCTGGTTCTGCCTTGGGCCAGGTATGTTCTATCCAAGGACGCGCACCATGCCGTGTAGCATGAGTGCTAACAATTCGTTCAAGCCGACGCCACTTCGTGGCGCGGCTTAACTCTGGCGTTAGAGCCCACATGAAGTTTCCGGCGCCTACACAGGAGGAGATCGCCGAAGTCGAGAGGACGGTCGGTTGGCCGCTCCCGGCGAAACTCATCGAACTCTACGTCAGTCGCGGCAATGGCGGCTTCGGACCAGACTACGGTTTGCTCGGTCTGGGGTCCGGGCATGTCACTGACCAAGGCGATACGGCCCTGAGCCTCTACCGCCTCTTCAGTCAACCGGACCCTGACGAGCCTGGCTGGGCTTGGCCCAAGCACCTGCTTCCCATCCTTCACATCGGCTGTGCCATCCACTACTGCATAGACTTGGCCACGCCGGACAATCCTGTCGTCCAGTTCGATCCCAACGGGTTCGGTCCGGGCGACAGCTGGGAGGGCGCGTTCTCGGTAGTATTCCCCAAACTGGAGCCTTGGCTGGGTGGGCTCTAACAATTCATTCAAGCCGACGCCGCTTCGCGGCGCGGCTTAATTCAGGCGTTGGGCGGACATGATGGATCTTCTCGTGCCAGTGATTCTTGCCATCATCATTGTTGTTTCGCTCTTGATCTTCCATAAGGTTCGGACTCTCCGCTTCACCAAACGACGAAGCGCTGAGTTGGCTGAAAGGCAACAGGCAATCCAATCGACCATCGACACGTTTGGACTTCTGCTCGATGACAGGGCAACGACAGTTCAAGACGGAGAGAACGCTCTGCACGCCACGCTCGCAAGGTTACGGGAGCTTGGCGTTCACAAGGACTTGCCAGATTTGATCGCTGACACGGAGTCATTCTTCAAAGAGTGGCGGGCATCTAGGCTGTCCGCCTAACAATTCATTCAAGCCGACGCCGCTTCGCGGCGCGGCTTAATTCAGGCGTTATGCGCGGTCGAGCAAACGGCTTGTTGGTCGGTACAAGGCACGTTGAGTTTCTTGGCTCTTGAGTTCTGCATATGCCAATAGCCAACTCCAACATCTTTGCCAAAGCCCTGTTTGGCAGCAGGGCCGCCGCTTGCCCTGACTCCAGACAATGGTTCTCGCATCCCTGCCCTCCTGGGCTTAAGATCGCTTCGGCTTGCAGGGTTCCCCGCTTGCTGGGGGCTGCATAACAATTCAATCAAGCCGACCCCGCTTCGCGGGTCGGCTTATTTCAGGCGTTAGCCGTCAATAGCAATCATGCCTGCATCTGAATTTGTAAAAGCACTTGATGAGATTCAACGAGCCTTGCGGCCTTCATTGAAGGAGCATGGGTTCAAGGTCCGCGGCCGAACGTTCAATCGCGTAACCGAGGACGGTCTTACTCAAGTCGTAAATCTGCAAATGGGGGCTTCAGACCCGCCCGGAACAACCTATATTTCTGGGCTCCGTGAAAACATGCATGGACTGTTCACGGTCAACCTTGGCGTGTACATCCCTGAGGTTTCAGAGCTACACGGTGGCGGTCCGGCCAAGTCCTGGGTCCAAGAGTACTACTGCTCAATCCGCAGCCGTCTTGGCCCCGCTAGCGGCGCCGCGCAAGACATGTGGTGGCACGCTCGCAATCCGGCTGACGCCGTGGCTGATATCCAGCCGCTGCTACTATCTTATGGCCTACTGTTCTTGGGCCGTTTTGGCAGCAGAGACCTCATTCTTGGTGAGCTGGAAGGGCACGGGGAAAATTTGGAGCACTGTGCAGTGCCGAGGATTGTCTGTGCCATCATCCTTGCTAGGCGCGGCCAAGTAGACTCCGCTCGTGCGCTCATGGCCGCTCAAACCTTGGAGAGTCGCAACAACCGCAACCATCCTGCCTATGTGCGCGAGCTCGCTGTACGCATGGGGCTTGGCGCGGTTTGACGGCTAACAATTCATTCAAGCCGACACCGCTTCGCGGCGCGGCTTAATTCAGGCGTTATGCCCCATGCCAATCAGCGCCAGCGCCTTGCTCACTTCTCTGCTCGCAGCCTCCAGCTCCGCTGCGGAGCTCCCCACTGTCCCTGACGAAGAGCTCTCCATCAGTGGCGTCGCGCTCGGTGCCGAAGAGTCCCTTGTTGTGCGTTTGCTCGGTCAACCTCAGCGCGTTACGGACACCGGCGACTTCCTCAATATTCAGCTGGACTATCCAGGCCTTACCATCTGGCTCGGTGAGGGGCGCCGGGTCGGAGAAGTCCTGAGCACTAGCCCAGAGCACTGCACACCAAGCGGTATCTGTCCTGGTGTAGCGTTTTCACGGGTACAAGCCCTGTATGGTTCGCCGTTGGTCGCAGCTCGTGAAGATGGGCAGTTCATGGAGTACTTTCCCAAGTCCGACTTCCCATGTTGGTTGCAACTGGCGGTCGCTGACGGCGTAATGCAGTCCATTAGAGCGGAGTGTCAGCCGTGATGGGGCCTAACAATTCATTCAAGCCGACGCCGCTTCGCGGCGCGGCTTAATTCAGGCGTTAGACGTCAAACCCACGGAGATGTGATGAGCGACCGTAGTCAAGCATGGATCTTCATCATCTCGGTGCTTACGGTCAGTTGGGGCTTTGAAGCCCTCATCATCCTCAATGGTGGCGTCAGGAGCTTCGGCCCGCTCTGGATCGTCGCCCTGATGTGCATTCCGGGCGTCCTTTCCATCGCGCTGAGACTCATCCTGAAGTCGGGATTCGGAGATGTCGGCTTTCGAGTGGGAAAGGGGCGTTATTACATGTACGCCATTGCAGTTCCCCTGCTGCTGGCATTACTCGTGGGCCTTATATCCGCAGCCTTCGATATCCGAGAGTTCTCGCTGATCTCCTCGGAGCAACTCATCCAGATCATTCCTGTCCTTCTATCCGTTCTTGGGCTTGGCCTCATTGGTGCGTTCGGGGAAGAACTCGGGTGGCGTGGATTCCTGCTACCCAAGATGATGAGCGGTGGCTTCAAGAGCCCCTACTTGACCTGCGGACTTGTGTGGGCGTTCTGGCATCTTCCGCTCATTGCCTTCGGGGATTTCTACCAGACGGACAACGCGTTGCTCATGGCGTTGGTCTATGGCCTCGGCATCATCGCCATGAGCTTCGTCTTCAGTGAACTCAGGGTGCACTCCGGATCTGTCTGGATTGCCGCGATCGCACATGCCGCCCACAACTTCTTCTTCCAGTTTGCGTTTCCAGTGCTGATTCTGACGGCACCGGGCTCGCATTCGGAGCTGTGGGATATCGTGGCTGGCGATACGGGCATATTTATCGCGGTGCTCTACATTGCCACGTATATCGTCTTTTGCAATATCCTTCGATGGCGCAGGGTTTGCGAGGGTCACGATGACGTCTAACAATTTATTCAAGCCGACGCCACTTCGCGGCGCGGCTTAGTTCAGGCGTTAGGCCGGGGAGGAAGATGAGACGCATACTGATAATTCTGTTAGCTGCTCTAATCCCTGCCACTTCTTTCGCAGGATTTCCCTTCGAGGCCACACTTGAGGAGATGGCGGAGGGCGCTGATCATATTTTAATTGGCCGGGTCACTGGCGTTGACATGATCGACGGTAGCGGCAAGCCAGTTCTGGATGAAAAAGCAATGACCGGCCCCGGCCTCAAGAACACTATCAGGCTGCTTATCACCGTTGATGAAGTTCTTGTCACTAATGCGGCGGACGTGCCAAAGGTTTTGCCAGTGCCGCTGGCGACTCACTTACACTACAGCCTCGGTCAAATACGTGGCGCACATGACGGCGACACGCTTGTGCGGCTTGTTCTGCTGCAGGGAGAAGACTTCACAGGCATTAAGCCTGGCGTCTTCCTTCGTCCGCTGAGTGACAAAGAAGAGGCTTTGCGCATCTATCATGCAGCGCATCCATAGGCCCCGGCCTAACAATTCATTCAAGCCGACGCCGCTTCGCGGCGCGGCTTAATTCAGGCGTTAGGCCTCATGACACAAGAAGTCGCAGACCACGTCTCCGAATTGCTTCAAACGCGCAATGGGATTCCAACCGAAGCAACCTTGCGAAATGGAAGGGTAATTATCATCCACAACATCGCCTGGGGACGGGACATGGGGACTGTCCACGATCACATCACCACCAACATCTCGCCGGCTCCCGATTGTCAACACACGGTAGACTTTTTCGTCACGGATCAAGTCGCGCTACTAGTTGCGCCCGAGTCTGGTGCTGTTCTTTACCGCAGGGTCGCATATGAGGCCTAACAATTCGTTCAAGCCGACGCCGCTTCGCGGCGTGGCTTAATTCAGGCGTTAGGACTCATAGGAGACTCAATGGCACTTCAAGATCAGCCTGCTTACATCATCAAGATGCGCGCCAAGCCGGGCTTTGGCGACAAGCTTTTTGAACTGGCTACCGCTGGAATGACGAAGTCGGGAGCTTCCGACCGATTCATCCTTGCTCGTGAGGACGAAAACCCGGACATCCTTTGGAACGTTGAGGTTTTTAAATCCGACGAAGCTAAAGCCAACTATGAGAACAGCCCGCTCGCTGACGAACTCCGCGATGAGATCATCAACCTTTTGGCCGAGCCGCCCATGCGCATCCCAGTCCATCCATATGCAGTCCTTCCCATCAATGAGTCCTAACAATTCGTTCAAGCCGACGCCGCTTCGCGGCACGGCTTAATTCTGGCGTTAGGCCATGGAGAGTTCACATGTCACCTCTGAAAAAGCTTGCCTTCATTGCTCTCGTTTCACTGTCAACCAGCCTGCAACCCGCAATAGCTGTCCATAACGACCCCGGAGACGTGGCAGCGATTCGTCAGATTGTGGAAGCGTTCCGTACATCAATCATCAATAAAGACAAGGCAACGTTCGTTGGACTTTTCTTCTCTGACAGGCCTGAGCATGTGACTTGGCAGATGGTAGACGACGACACAAGGGTAGCCCGATTCAAGGAGTTCGCACCCGAAGCGAGCCGGGTGGTTAGGTGGCCGGAGAACAATTACCTAGCCATGATCGATACGACAACCGCTGCTGATTCAGAATCAATCGAGGAAGTATTTCGGGACGTAACCATAGATACGGATGGATTGGTCGCTTCCGTGAATTTTGACTATTCGGTTTTACGCAACGGACAGGAAGCCCATTGGGGCCGTGAAATGTGGCACCTGGTCCACACCGAAGACGGCTGGAAGATCATCTCAGTAATATGGTCGCAAAGGGATCCCGTCTCTAACTAATGAGCAGCATGTGGCCTAACAGTTCATTCAAGCCGACGCCGCCTCGCGGCACGGCTTAACTCAAGCGTTAGGCGGCCATGACAGCAACGGAGACCGTGTTGATGGAAGCGGACAGCCCTAGGCTTGTCGCTACAGCTCGCGTCCTCTTCCGCGAGTACGCCGAGGCTATCGGCACCGATCTTGAGTACCAAGGATTTTCGGCAGAGCTTGCGGCGCTGCCTGTGCCGTATGTGCCCCCAAAGGGGACGCTACTCGTAGCTTATGCCGGCACAGACGTCGCCGGTTGTGTCGGGCTCAGGTCTCTCGATAGCCGCACAGGCGAGATGAAACGCCTGTATGTTCGCTCGGCGTACCGGAGTTTGGGCCTGGGTAAACGGCTCGTGGAGGCCGTAATTCATGCGGCAAAGAGAGCCGAATACAACGAGCTCCGCCTCGATACCTGCCGAACATGGTGGCCGCTCAGGCCCTTTATTCTCGGCTGGGATTCGTCGAGATTCCGCCGTACAACAACACGCATCTACCTGGCACCCGCTTTTACTCACTGAAGTTGCCCGCCAGATCTTGATCTCCGGCAGACAGGAGCAAACATGACCGCCATTAGATCGACTGCAATAGCCCTCGCATCAGCGATGCTATTGCTCTCTTCCCAAGACCTTGGCGCACGGTCAAAGACCTCGGCGGAATATGGGATGTGCATGGACAACGTGGATTTGGGGGCCGTCAAGAATTCACAATGGGCTTCCTGTGCCGAGCAGGAGATCAAGAGACAAGACGTCATTCTCAATTCGGAATACAAGAAGCTTCGGGAGTCCCTCTCTACTGAGCAAGATGCATCCCTGGTCACAGCTCAAAAGTCTTGGCTAACGTTCCGGGAGGACTGGTGCAGATTTGCAGAGACCAGCGAAGAGGCGCCCGGTGGAATCAACAATTACCATTTCTGCATTATCGAGCTAACAAGCAGGAAAATTGACCAGTTAAGGGGCTACCAGGAAGTGTCTGGAGGCTAACAATTCATTCAATCCGAGGCTGCTCCGCGGCGCGGCTTAATTCAGGCGTTAGCGCTCAACAAGGGGATTTATCGCGTGACGAGATTCTTGCTCTTTATAGCTCTCACTGCAACTGGCGTAGCACAAGCGGCTGGCCCGATCATTGAGGTTCCCGTGCAAGAAACCTGCAGGCAGCACATCGCTTCCGAACCGCGCTTGACAGCCAACGATTGGCCTGAGCGAGCACGCGGTCGTGAGGTCAATGCTTACGTCGTGATCACATACAGACTAGATGGCTCAGGAAAGGCAAAGGATCTCGTTGTTACTGATGCAAAGCCGAGAAATCTGTTCAACAAGACCACCCTCAGCATTCTAGAGCGCACCGAGTTCAAGCCAGGGGCTGAGGCAGCCTCTTGCACCTACGTGCGCACGTATGGGGCGGCACGTCGTGCAGAGCGCTAGCAATTCATTCAATCCGAGGCTGCTCCGCGGCGCGGCTTGACTCAGGCGTCAATCGCTGCGAGATGCTCGTCGACAAGTGACAGTCCGGCGGTCCGCGCAACTCGGAGTAGACTCGCCGCCATGGGACTCTTGACCTTCAGCATCAACGTCACCCTCGACGGTTGCGTCGACCACGAGGAGGGAATCGCCGACGACGAGACACACGCCTTCTTCACCCGCCTCATGGACGAGGGCGGCGCGATGTTGTGGGGCCGCGTGACCTACGAGATGATGGAGAGCTATTGGCCGGCGGTCGCCCGCGGCGACGAGGAGGCGCCGCCGGCGATGCGCGAGTGGGCGGTCAAACTGGAGGCCAAGCCGAAGTACGTCGTGTCGTCGACGCGAAAGAACTTCCCGTGGACCAACAGCCACCACATCACCGGCGACTTGCGTACGAACGTGCAGAAGCTCAAGGACGCGACCCCTGCCGGCGTGCTCCTCGGTAGCGGCAGGCTCGCGACCGAGCTGGACCGGCTGGATCTGATCGACGAGTACAAGTTCCTCGTCCATCCCAGGATCGCCAGTCACGGCCCGACCCTTTACCAGTGCGGGCTACCCAGCACGCGATGGCTCGAGCTGGAATCGTCGACGCCACTCCGCAACGGCGTGGTCGTCATGCACTACCGACGCGCGCGCGGCTGACAACGGGTTACAGCGGACGATCCACTGCGCAGCCCACCACTGAACCCGAGATTAGGCATTGGGAGTTATGCGTTGAAGTACCTTCTTCTTGCGATCATGTTCGTCCTGTTTGTCCCTTCCTTGGCTCGCGCAAACTCGATCTGCCCTGACGCAAGGAACACTCCGGAGATAGAGGAGTGCATAGCTGGTCTGGAGCGGGAAGCCCATTCCCTCATGATCAAATACTTGAACGCGGCCATTGAGCGATATGGTGACGACGATGAAGCCGTTTCAAGGATAAAGTCTGCGCAGACCGCTTGGGAAAGCTATCGATCAACCCATTGCGCAAGTGTCTATTCCATATGGAGAGAGGGATCCATCCGATCCACGATGTCCCTCACCTGTGCACTCTACACAACGAAAATGCGAACACATGATATTTGGCGGGAATTTCTCACGTATATGGATTCTTCGCCTCCTGCGCTTCCGGAGCCGGCGGTCATGCTTCGGCAGTGAGCGGCCTGGCAGTTCATTCAAGCCGGGACCGCCTCGCGGCGCGGTTCGGCCCATGCGTTGGACGACATGACGGGCAGGAGGTCGTGATGGCGAAGATCACCGGGATCGGCGGCGTGTTCTTCAAGGGCAAGGGCGATGGCGCGGCGCTGGCGGCGTGGTATCGGGAGCACCTGGGCATGGCGCTGGAGGACTTCGGCGGCGCCGTGCTCCGATGGCCGGACGACAAGGCCGGGGACGGGGGACTCACCGTGTGGCACGTGGCGGACAGGGACAGCCAGTGGTTCGGCCCGAGCGATTCGTCCTTCATGATCAACTACCGGGTCGACGACCTCGATGCGCTGCTTGCGCAGCTGCAGGCAGGCGGCGTGGCCATCGTCGGCGGGCCGGAGTCGCACGGGAACGGGAAGTTCGCGTGGATCATGGATCCGGATGGGAACAAGGTCGAGCTCTGGGAGCCGAAGCCGTGGGATGGCACGGGCGGGGATGCCTGATGCCGGCCTGGGATCGGGACCGCGCGGTGATGTGGGAGTAGTTTCTGCCGCGAGCGCAGGACGTTCGGCGGGTCGCGGCTGAAGCCGCTCCTGCAAGTGCGGATCTGCTGGCCGCCTAGTCCAGCGGGATCACGTCGACTGCCTGGGTGGCGGTCTGGTCGCCGGTGGTCTTGAGTACGCCGGCGATCGGCGGGACGTCGGCGTAGTCGCGGCCGTAGGCGATGGTGATGTGGTCGTCGCCTGCGGGGATGCCGTTGGTGGGGTCGAATTCGCGCCAGCCCATCTGCACGCCGCACCAGGCGCGCACCCAGGCGTGGGTGGCGTCGGCGCCTTCCAGGCGCGGCTGGCCGGGCGGCGGGATGGTGCGCAGGAAGCCGCTGACGTAGCCGGCGGGAATGCCGAGGCCGCGCAGGCCGGCGATCATGATGTGGCTGAAGTCCTGGCAGACGCCGGCGCGCATGTCGAAGGCTTCGCCGACCGGGGTGTCGACTTCGGTGGCGTCGCTGTCGTAGCTGAAGTCGCGGCGCAGGCGGTAGCCGAGGTCGTGGACAACGGCGAGCACGCTGCCGGCGTCGCGCAGGCTGGCGCGGGCGTAGGCGGCGATGCGCGGCAGCGTCGGCGCGCGTTCGCTGGGCGGCAGGAAATGACAGGGGGCGCTGGGCGCCAGCGAGCGCAGCGAGGCGAGTTCGGCGCGCAGCCCATCGAGGTCGGGGGAGAGGTCGAAGTCGGGCTGGCTGCCGCGCTCGACGCGCACCTGCGCGCGCATCTCCACGTCGAGCGCCTCGTGCGGGGGGCGCAGCGCGACCGACAGCACGGGGTTGCCGAAGAAGTCCTCGAACGCGCCGCGCTCGGACGGCGCGGGGTCGATCCGCAGCTTGAGGTCCTGCACCTGCTGCACGCCGGGCAGGTCGCGCGGCTGCACGCGCACGAGGTGGCGCGCGTCGCCGACCGGGCGCTGGTATTCGTAGCTCAGGCGCAGGCGGATGTCGTAGCGCATCGAGGAGAAGTCGTGGCTTTGGAGATGGCTGTCATTCCGGGCGCAGCGAGGAATCTGCTTGCAGACGACGGGAGCAGAAGCAGATTCCTCGCTGCGCTCGGAATGACAATCTTCCATTGATCCGGCCCGCGGGTTGCAGGGGCGGCTTCAGCGGCGACGCTTTTCGTCGGGGAACGCATTCCGCGAAAAGCATCGCGGCTGAAGCCGCTCCCACAGACTGCGGGTTGTGTCGTGGTCAATGGAAGTAGGCCTGCGACAGCTGTTCGTACAGGCCGGCGATGTCGCGCGACAGGCCGGCCAGGCAGGCGGCGTCGAGCGTGCCGGCGTCGCGGGTCGACAGTTCGGTGTGCAGCCGCATCGCCTGCCTGGCGAAGGCCGGCATGGTGCGCGGCACGCCGGCGACGGGCAGCTGCGCGAACTCGTGCCTGAGCACCTCGACCTGGAACATCACCGAACGCGGGTTGGCGCCGTCGAGCGCGAGCAGGTCGAGCACGCTCAGCGGCCCAGCGTTGACGCCGTAGCGGCTGCGGTGGGTCATCACGCTGTCGCCGATCTCCAGCAGCGCCTGCTGCAGGCCGGCCGGGGCGTCGTCGTGGAACAGCAGGGCGAGCAGTTCGGCGATCTGCAGGGCGCGCTCGATGCGGCGGCCGATCTCGAGGAAGCGCCAGCCGGTCGTGCGGTACATGTTCTCGTGCAGCAGGCCGGAGAAACCGGCGAGCTTGCGCAGCAGCACGGTGACCGCGCGGCTGGCGTCGTCGCCGGCGGCCACGCGCTCGCCGAAGCGGTTGGCGGTGGTCGACAGGTCGTGCAGCGCCATCCAGCCGTCGGGCGAGAAGCGGTCGCGGATGCGGCCGGCGCTGGTCGCGGCGCCGTCGAGGCTGCGCAGCAGGCCGGAGGGAATCGGTTCGGCGACGTCGATGCCGATGCGGTCGAGGTATTCGCCGAGGACGTCGAGCAGCGGCAGCGGCTGGTCGCCGATCTCGGCCAGGCGCACGTGGTAGGCGCGCAGGACGCGCGCGATCGCCTCGCTGCGCTCGGTGTAGCGGCCGAGCCACAGCAGGTTCTCGGCGGCGCGGCTGGGCAGCGCGGCGGCCTCGCGGCGGTTGAGTTGGCTGCCGGGCAGCAGGGTGTCCCGCACCACCGGGCGATCGCCGACGACCCACACGTCCGCCGCCTGCCCGCCGAGCTGCATCGCGATCGCGCGGGTGTCGGCCTGCGCACCGATGCGGGCGAAGCCGCCGGGCATCACTTCCCAGCCGTCGGGCGTGCGCGCGACGAAGGCGCGCAGCACGAACGGGCGCGGCTCGAGCCGGCCGTCGACGTGGATCGGCGTGGTCGACAGTCGCACCGCTTCCTGCGCCACCCACTGCGCGCCTTCGCTGTGCAGTTTGTGCAGCAGCGCGCGGCGGTCGTCGGGATCGAGCTGCGCGCCGAGCAGGGTCGCCTGCGGGTCCTCGTAGGGCAGGCGCGTGGAGAACGCCGGCCCGATCAGCATGCGGTCGGCCTGGGCGATCACTTCGTCGCGCTCGGCGGGCTGGCCGCACCACCAGGTTGCGATGCCGGGCAGCTGCAGCGGCCCGCCGGTCAGCGCCTCGCATATGCGCGGCAGGAAGGCCTGCATCGCGCGCGTCTCGACCACGCCCGAGCCAAGCGCGTTGACCATCGACAGCGCGCCCGCGCGCAGCGCGCCGACCGCGCCCGGCGTGCCGATCCACGAATCCGCACGCAGCTCCAGCGGGTCCGCGAACGCGGCATCGAGCCGCCGCCACAACACGCTGACCGGCTGCAGGCCGGAGACGGTGCGCACGTGCATCTGGCCGTCGCGCACGGTGAGGTCCTCGCCCTCCAGCAGCAGGAAGCCGAGGTAGCGCGCGATCCACGCGTGTTCGTAATAGGTCTCGTTGTTGGGCCCGGGCGTGAGCACGCCGATCGCGCCCATCTGGCCGTCGGCCAGCTCCAGCAGCGCGTCGCGGAAGCGGCGGAAGAAGCCGGCGAGGCGATGCAGGTGCACGCCTTCGGGCAGGTCGGGGAACGCGCGCACGGTGGCGACGCGGTTCTCCAGCGCGAAGCCCGCGCCCGACGGCGCCTGGGTGCGGTCGCCGAGCACCCACCAGCGCCCGTCCGGGCCGCGGCCCAGTTCGAACGCGCAGAAATGCAGGTAGTGGCCGCCGCGCGGGCGGATGCCGACCATCGGCCGCAGGAACTCCGGATTGGCGGCGACCAGCTCCGGCGGCAGCAGGCCGTCGGCGACCAGCTGCTGCGGGCCATGCAGGTCGGCGACGACGCGCTCCAGCACGTCGGCGCGCTGCACCAGGCCGGCGCCGATCTGGCGCCATTCGTCCGCGTCGATCAGCACAGGCAGCGGCGACAGCGGCCACTCGCGCTCGCGCGCGCCGCCCTTGGTGTCGTAGGCGCGGTAGTACACGCCGGCATCGCGCATGTACTGGTGCGCGCGGGCGAAGCGGGCGGCCAGTTCGGTCGCGGTCAGGCCGTCGAGCATCGCCACGAAGCGCCGCCACACCGGCCGCAGCCGGCCGTCGGCCGCCAGCATCTCGTCGACGCCGCCCCACAGCGTGCGGTAGCGCGCGTGCAGTGCGTCGTCGACGGAACTCGACAGGGGTGGTGCGGCGGGCATCGCGCGTCAGATCATCCCGTGATCGACCGCGGTCGGCGCAGGTCCAGCGTGTGCGGGAACGCGGTCGAGCGCGGTTCGGGCTGCAGAGTATAGGCGCCGGGCGTGTGGCCGTCGGGCTGGAACCGCGCCAGCCGCCGCGCCTGCGCCTCGTTGCCGTTGACCGGGAAGGTCTCGTAGCTGCGGCCGCCGGGGTGCGCGACGTGGTAGGTGCAGCCGCCGATCGCGCGGCCGCTCCAGCGGTCGTACAGGTCGAAGACCAGCGGTGCGTGCACCGGCAGCACCGGGTGCAGGCCGCTGGCCGGCTGCCAGGCCTTGAAGCGCACGCCGGCGACCGCCTGCCCGGCGCGGCCAGTGGCCGCGAGCGGCACCTCGCGGCCGTTGCACGCCAGCGCGTGGCGTTCGGGGTTCCAGCCTTCGAGCTTCACCTGCAGCCTTTCGACCGAGGAATCGACGTAGCGCACGGTGCCGCCGATCGCGCCCTGCTCGCCAAGCACGTGCCACGGCTCCAGCGCCTGGCGCAGTTCGAGGTGGACATCGCCGTACTGCACCTGGCCGCAGAACGGGAAGCGGAACTCGAGCTGCGCGGCGAACCATTCCGGGCGCATCGCGAAGCCGTGGCACGCGAGGTCGTCGAGCACGTCGAGGAAATCGGCCCAGACGTAATGCGGCAGCATGAAGCGGTCGTGCAGCGACGTGCCCCAGCGCACGAAGCCGCCGTCGAGCGGAGCGTCCCAGCAGCGCGCGACCAGCGCGCGCACCAGCAGCTGCTGGGCGAGGCTCATGCGCGCGTTGGGTGGCATCTCGAAGCCGCGGAATTCGACCAGTCCCAGGCGCCCGGTCGGGCCGTCTGGCGAATACAGCTTGTCGATGCAGATTTCCGAGCGGTGCGTGTTGCCGGTGACGTCGACCAGCAGGTTGCGCAGCAGGCGATCGACCAGCCACGGCGGCGGCTCGTCCCCGCCCGGGCCGTCCTTCCCGGGCATGGGGATCTGCGCCAGCGCGATCTCCAGTTCGTACAGCGCGTCGTGGCGCGCCTCGTCGATCCGCGGCGCCTGCGAGGTCGGGCCGATGAACAGGCCCGAGAACAGGTACGACATCGACGGATGCCGCTGCCAGTGCAGGATCAGCGACTTCAGCAGGTCGGGCCGGCGCAGGAACGGGCTGTCGTGCGGCGTCGCGCCGCCGACCACGACGTGGTTGCCGCCGCCGGTGCCGGCGTGGCGGCCGTCGATCATGAACTTGTCGGTGCCCAGGCGCGACTGCCGCGCGTCCTCGTAGACCGCCTCGGTGATGGCGACGCACTCGCGCCAGTCCGCCGCGGGATGGATGTTGACCTCGATGACGCCGGGATCGGGCGCGACCCGGATCACGTTGACGCGGGGGTCGTGCGGCGGCGCATAGCCTTCGATCTGCACCGGCAGGCAGAGGTTGTGCGCGGCGCGTTCGGCCGCGGCGACCAGTTCAAGATAGTCCTCCATCGCCTCGACCGGCGGCATGAACACGCTCAGGTGTCCGTCGCGCGGCTCCACCGAAATCGCGGTGCGCACGAGGCCGTCGATGTCGCTGATCACCTGTTCGACGCGTTCCTGCTGCTCGCCTTCGGCGGCGGCGAACGAGGCCACGGCCTGCTCGGGCGTCTGCATCGGCACGATGGCGACGCCGTCGGCCGCTTCGGGCAGCGCAACCTGCGGATGGTGGCGATCGCGCACGCCATCGACCGCCGACGGCAGCGGCCCGGGCGGCGCACCCGGATCGCGCGGGATCACGTGCGGATAGTCGACCGGCCGCACGTGCGGCAGCGCGCCCAGCGGCAGGCGGTATCCGACCGGCGAATCGCCCGGCACGAGGAAGAGTTTCCCGCGCCGCGTCTTCCACTTCTCGCTGCGCCAGCGCAATGCCGGGCGCGATTCGCTGTTCCAGCGCTGCACCGGCAGCACGTAGCCCGACGGTTCGGTGAGGCCGCGCTCGAACACCTTCGCCATGCGCGCGCGTGCTTCCGGGTCCTTGAGTTCGGAGTTCTCCGGATCGACGTTCGCGGGCAGGTTGCCCTCCTTGAGCAGCCATTCGCCCGGATCTTCGAACGCCGGCGCGACATGGTCCGCGCCGACGCCGAGGTCGTCGGCGATGCCCTGCAGCAGCGCCTGGGCGTCGCCCGCGGCGACGGGATGCGCGCCGTCCTCGCGCGCGACCAGGTCGGGATCGGTCCAGATCGGCACGCCGTCCTTGCGCCAGTACAGCGAGAACGTCCAGCGCGGCAGCGATTCGCCCGGATACCACTTGCCCTGCCCGTGGTGCAGGAAGCCGCCGGGCGCGAAGCGCTCGCGCAGGCGGCGGATCAGCGCGTCGGCCTTGGCGCGCTTGGTCGTGCCGACGGCCTCGGTGTTCCACTCCGGCGATTCGAAATCGTCGATCGAGACGAAGGTCGGCTCGCCGCCCATCGTCAGCCGCACGTCCCGTTCGCGCAGCGCGCGGTCCACCGCTTCGCCGAGCGCGTCCAGCGCCTGCCACGACTCGTCGGAGAACGGCCAGGTGATGCGCGGATGCTCGGCCACGCGGGTCACGCGCATGGCGAAGTCGAACGCGGTCTGGACCGGGCCGTCGCTGCTCAGCGCGCCGCTGATCGGCGCGGCGTTGCGGTAGTGCGGGGTCGCCGCGAGCGGGATGTGGCTCTCGCCCGTGAGCAGGCCCGAGGTCGGGTCGAGGCCGATCCAGCCCGCACCCGGCAGGTAGACCTCGGCCCAGGCGTGCAGGTCGGTGAAGTCGTGGTCGGTGCCGGGCGGGCCGTCGAGCGCGACCAGGTCCGGCTTGAGCTGGATGAGGTAACCCGAGACGAAACGCGCCGCGAGCCCGAGGTGGCGCAGCACCTGCACCAGCAGCCACGACGAATCGCGGCACGAACCCTCCGCCAGCGCCAGCGTGTCCTCCGGCGTCTGCACGCCGGGCTCCATCCGGATCAGGTAGCGCACCTGGCGCTGGATGCGCGCATTGAGGTCGACGACGAAATCGACGGTGTTGCGCGGCGTGCGGTCAAGGCCGTCGAGGAAGGCCCGCAGCGCCGGTCCCGCAGGCTCCGGCGTCATGTAGATGGCGAGGTCGGGCGCGATGTCGAGCGGGTACGCGAACGGCCAGGTCTCGGCCTCTTCCTCGACGAAGAAGTCGAACGGGTTGTAGACCGTCATGTCGGCGACGAGGTCGACCTCGATCTTCAGTTCGGTCACCGGGTCGGGGAACACGAACCGCGCGAGGAAGTTGCCGTACGGGTCCTGCTGCAGGTTCACGAAGTGGTTCGACGGCGTGACCCGCAGCGCATGGCTGAGCACCGGCGTGCGCGACTGCGGCGCCGGCTTGAGCCGGATCACCTGCGGCCCCAGCCGCACCGGCCGGTCGTAGCGGTAGTGCGTGAGGTGGTGGATCGCAGCGAAGATCGCCATGCCTGCCCCGTTTGGCCGGCGCGTGGGGGGCGCCGGTCGAATCCCAGCGTACAGTGAAAAACCGGGGTCGGAATCGACTTTCCTTCGGACCATGCACCCGTCCGCGGGCCATGGGGACAGTCGACCCTGACCCCGGTTTCACCCCCCGGCCCCGGGTTTTCCCTAATGTCGCCGCCATCCGCCGGTGCGTACCCTGCGCGTCCAAGGGTGCCGCATGGCGCCGAACGCCCGGCTTGCGCATGTCGTACGAGACGTTCCGGTTTCCGCCGCCGCTGCCGCCGCCGGTCTCCGACTGGTTCGGCGCGCACGCCTCGCGCCCTGGCGCCGGGCAGGCCCAGGGCTTCGACGAGGCGCTGCTGGTGGCCGATCCGGCCGACGTCGAGTTCGCCCTCGATCCGGCTTCGGTGCGCATCACCGACGAGCGCGAGGGTCCGTGGAACACCACCTACTCGGCCTCCGGCGAGATGCAGGTCTCGGCCCCGGGCACGGGTGCGCAGTCGGTGCCGGTGCGCTACGACGTGACGATCCGCAACGAGAACGCGACGCCGCAGCAGCTGCGCAGCGTGAACCCGTTCGACCCGTCGACGATTCCCGATCGCACCCGCATCGAGGTCCATGGCCGCGACTACGCGGGCACGCCGCTCGAAGCCAGCTTCCGCGCGCTTGCCGAAGCCAACGACCTCGCCTCGATCGAGGACCTGCGGCTGTCGCTGGAAATGACCGCCGACGGCGAGCTGCGCGTGATGACCGGCTCGAACCGGCTGTTCGACGCGCCGCGCGACGGCGGCCCGGCCTCGTCCCCCGCCGACCGCGAGGACTTCACCCGCCACACGACGATGCTGGAGGATCCGGCCGGCATCGACCGCGCCGGCTACAGCCGCATGCTGCTCGACGGCACCGTGCCGGACGACACCGTGCGCATCGCCGAGGACGTCGAGGGGCGCGCGGTCACCGGCACGGTGACGGAAGCCGGCAGCGGCGAGACCAACCAGGTCGTCTGGACGCTCGACGACGCGGGCCGCCCGGTTTCGGCCGACGCCGTGCTGACCTGGGAACCAAGCAGCCAGGGCCGCGACTCCGACCGCATCGAGGGCAACGCGCAGAGCAGGTTCCGCGTCGACAACGACATGAAGGGCAGCGGCGACGACGTCGGCCACCTGATCGCCTACCGCTTCGTCAACGGCCACGGCCCGGTCAACATGTTCCCGCAGGAAAGCTCGTTCAACCAGCGCGTCTACGCCGGCATGGAGCAGGAGTGGAGCGACTGGCTGGCCGAGGGCATGGAGGTCCGCATCGAGATCTCGCTGGCGCCCGCGGACGTGCAGCGGCCCGACCAGGTGCGCGTGGACTACGAGGTGATCGACCCGGCCACGGGCAAGGCGGTCTATGATCCGCAGCTCATCGTCTTCGACAACGAGGCCGGCCAGGTGTTCGACCGCATCGCACGCAAGGACATGGACGACATGATCGGGACCGCGTCTTGAACGCGGCCGACAAGGATGCCCTGGTCCGCGGCATCGGCGAACTGCTGCTGCGCGACATCGCCACCGCCGGGCACGACCTCGATGGCTATGCGCTGATCGCCAGCTACGCCGACGACGGCACGCGCCGGATCAGCGGCTTCGGCTATCGCGACGGCGAACCGCCGCGGGCGGCGACGCCGAAGACGGACATCGACACGATCGGCGCGCGCCTGGACGAACTGCGCGAGGCGACGCGGGTGGAAGGCAAGGACCCGTGGGCGGTCTGCGTGATCCAGCTGCTGCGCGCCGGCGGCAAGCTGCACGCCGAGTTCGTCTACGACGACGCGGCGCGCTGGGCGATCACGCCGGAGACGCTGGCCGAAGTCGCCGAGCGCGCGCGACCGGCCTGAACGATTTCCCCTGCAGGAGCGCCTTCAGGCGCGATGCTTTTCGCGCCATGGAGCAGCCTCTGGGAAACGCGAAAGGCATCGCGCCTGAAGGCGCTCGTACAGGATCCGGCGTTCAGCCAATCCGCTCCAGCCCGAACGCCTGCGCCGGCGCCAGCCACGGCATCAGCCAGTGGTCGACCAGCAGGAACGCGAACAGCGCCATCAGGTAGACCACCGAGTAGTTGAACACGCGCATCGCGAACAGTTCGTCGGGCGGATCGAGCAGCCGCCACGCGTACCACAGGAAGGCGAGCCCCAGCACCACGGCGCCGCCGAGGTAGAACAGCCCGCTCATGCCCACCGCCACCGGCAGCAGCGTGACCACGCACAGCAGCACGGTGTAGAACAGGATCTGCCAGCGCGTGTACGCCACGCCGTGCGTGACCGGCAGCATCGGCACCAGCGCGCGCGCGTAGTCGTCGCGGCGGAAGATCGCCAGCGCCCAGAAGTGCGGCGGCGTCCACACGAAGATGATCAGCACCAGCAGCAGCGCGTGCGCCCAGTCCCACTGCCCCTGCATGTTGGTCACCGCGGCCCAGCCCAGCAACGGCGGCGCGGCGCCGGCGATGCCGCCGATGACGATGTTCTGCGGCGTCGCGCGCTTGAGGAAGCCGGTGTAGACGATGGCGTAGCCGATCAGCGAGGCGAAGGTCAGGCCCGCGGTCAGCGGGTTCACCAGCGCGATCAGGATCGCCATCGACAGCGCGCCGAGGGCCACCGCGAACGCCAGCACCTGCGACGGATTCAATGCGCCGGTGGCGAGCGGACGGTCGGAGGTGCGCACCATCACCTTGTCGATGCGCTGGTCGATCAGGTGGTTGATCGCCGCCGCAGACGCCGCCGCCAGCCAGATGCCGAGCAGGCCGAACACGGTCTCGCGCAGCGGCGGCAGGCCTGGCACAGCGAGGAACATGCCCACCAGCGCCGTGAACACGATCAGCGCGACCACGCGCGGCTTGGTCAGCGCCCAGTATTGCCGCAGCTGGAGGGAACGCGCGCGATTCATCCGTTTCTCTCGGGGCGGGGTCGGCCCCGGCTTGCATGGTATTCCGACATGGCATTCGGCGGGCCGGGGCCCGCCCTATGGGGCGCGCAGGCGCGCGAAGAGACCGACGAGGACGAACAGCAGCAGCGCGGCGCCGCCGTTGTGCAGCACCGCCACCGGCAGCGGCAGCGACAGCTTGACGTTGAGCACGCCCAGCAGCACCTGCACCAGGGTCAGCAGCGCCAGCACCACCGCCCATGCGCGCAATCCCGGCGTGCGCAGCAGGCGCCAGGACAGCAGCGCCATGGACACGAACACAAACACGGCGAAGATCCGGTGCGCCATCTGGATCGCGATGCGCGAGGCGCCGTCGAGCACGCCACCCTCGTAGTCGACGCCAACGCCGCGCCAGAGCACGAAGCCCTCGCGGAAGTCCGTCGGCGGCCACCACTGGCCGACGCATTTCGGGAAGTCGAGATAGTGCGCCTCGGGCGTGGTCCAGCCGCCGGCGCCGCAGGCGAGCGCGGCGTAGTTGGCGCTGACCCAGCCGCCGAGCGCGATCTGCACGCCGAGCACCGCGATGCCCGTCAGCACCCAGCGCCGCAGCGCGCGCGCGTCGACCAGCACGATCGGCACGTGGGTCGCGCGCCACGCCATCCAGGTCAGCAGCGAGAAGGTCAGCATGCCGCCGAGCAGGTGGCCCATGACGATGACCGGCTTGAGCAGCAGGGTCACCGTCCACTTGCCGAGCAGCGCCTGGAACACCACCACCGCCAGCGTCAGCACGGCCGCGCGCGACAGGTCGAGGTTCGACCAGCGCAATGCCGCCACCAGCAGCCAGGCCTCGCCGAGGCCGGCCACCGCCAGCGCCGGCACGACCTGCCCCTTCATGTACAGCGGGATCGCCAGCGCGACCAGCAGCGACGCGCCGAGCACCTGCGCGATGCCGAACCGGCGCCGACGCGCGGCCAGCAGCGCCAGCGCCAGCACCAGCACGCCCAGCGACGCGGCGAGGTGGCGGTGCACCTGCTCGCGCCAGGCCTTGTGCGTCTCGAACGGGCGGATCGCGCTGGCGGCGTGGCCGCTGACGTCCTGGGTCGCCTGCGGCCACGCGGCGCGGCCGTAGCAGGTCGGCCAGTCCGGGCAGCTCAGGCCGGCGTCGGACAGGCGCACGAAGGCGCCGAACACGATCACGCCGAAGGTCAGCGCCACCGCCAGCCAGGCGATGCGGTGGAAGTGGCGGTAGACCTGCGGGCGCGACGGTGCGGGGTGCGGGTGTTCCATCATTTCAGCTTCAGCAGGCGGCCCACGTCCTCGCGCAGGTGCCCCGGATCGAAACCGGGAGGGTAGCGCAGGATCACGAAGCCGTTCGGATCGATGACGTAGACCGGCGTGCCGGCGGGATCGGCGCGGCGCGGCAGCGCGGCCAGCAGTTCCGGCGACGGTTCGATCTCGCGCCACGCGGCGTTGCGCACCGCGCCGTCCGGCGGCGAGCCGATCCACAGGACCTGCACGTGGTCGGCGCGATGGCCGAACAGCCGCCACACCGTGTCGATCTGCCGCGACAGCTCCACGCACGGCGCGCCGCAGCCGTCGGCGGGCGCGAGCGCGATGCGCCAGGTGCGCTCGCCGGGATTCCAGAGATATTCGCCGCCGTCGTGCAGGCGCGGCACCAGCGCGCGCAGGTCGCCGGGCGGATCGAGCAGTTCGCCGTGGTTCTTCATGCCCGACGGGCGCCAGCCGGAGAAGCGCAGCGCGCCGGCGACGACGGCGCTGCCGAGGAAGATCACGACGATCAGGACCAGCATGCCGCGGTTGCGGCTGCGCTGCTGCGGGGAGACGGGAGCGTTCATCGGCGGGGACGGCGGAAGCTGAGGATCAGGGCGGTCGCGAGCACGGCGAGCGCGAGCCCGAACCATTGCACGGCGTAACCGAGGTGTCTGGCGGGAGGCAGGGTATTGGGCAGCACGTCGAGGTCGCGCGCATGGCCCAGCGGCAGCGCCGGATCGAGCTTGAGCAGGCGCGGCGGCAGGGTCGCGACGCCGATGGCGGCCGCCAGTGGCTCTGCATCCAGGCGCGTCACCACCACGTCCGCGGCATTGTCCGCCGACCGCAGGTCCGCCCGGGCCAAACCGGGCGAAGGCGGCGGCGCCAGCAGCCCCTGCACGCGGATCGTGCCCGGCGGCAGGTCGACCGACGGCGTCGCGCGGTCGCCCGGCAGCGGCAGCCAGCCCAGTTCGACCAGCAGCGGCGGCGCGCCCAGCGGCTGGAACGCGCGATACACGCGCACGCCGGGCCGGCCGTCGCGCTGCTGGTTGTCGAGCAGCACCGCCGGACCCTCGAGGAAGGCGCCCTCGCCCGCGGCCCAGTCGAAGTCGCGCTGCCGCGCCGGGTCGGCGGCCGCCGACAGCGGGCGCGGGTTGCGCTCGGCCAGTGTCGCCGCGACCGCATCGAGCATCGCCTGCTTCTCGTGCATGCGCCCGAGCTGCCAGCGGCCCAGCGACGCGAATAGCGCCATCGCCAGCAGCGCCAACACCCAGCCCGCCACGCGGGCCCGACGGACGCTCACGACCCGCCCGCCCGCGGCTGCGATAATGCGCGCACCCGGCCCGCGCCGCGCCCAAGGAGACGAAGGTGAACGATTCGCTGAAGACCCTGCTGATCGTCGGCTTCCTGGCGCTGATCCTGTGGAACCTCGGCGCCGGCCTGTACTACATGATGGTCGACAAGGGCCAGACCAAGCGCACGGTGAACGCGCTGACCAGGCGCATCGCGCTGTCGATCGCGCTGATCCTGCTGGTGGTGCTGGCCAACTACATGGGTTGGATCGAGTTCCATGGCGTGGGGCGCAATCCGAATTCCTGACCGGAGCCGACCGGAACCGCTGCCCGCAGACTCTCCGCTGTCATTCCGAGCGCAGCGAGGAATCTGCTGTCCCTCTCCGGATACCAGATTCCTCGCTGCGCTCGGAATGACAATCTGGAATCGCAGCGCCGAAAAAGCGGAAAGCGCCGGCATGCCGGCGCCCTCCCCTACCTGATCCGGACGACTTGACCGCCCTTCCGATTCCCGATTCCCGAATCCCGAATCCCGGCCGTCAAAGCACATAGACGAACAGGAACAGCCCCAGCCACACCACGTCGACGAAGTGCCAGTACCAGGCCACCGCCTCGAACGCGAAGTGGTTCTCCTTGGTGAAATGGCCCCTGGCGCAGCGCAGCCAGATGATCGCCAGCATCAGCGTGCCGAGCGTGACGTGCGCACCGTGGAAGCCGGTCAGCATGAAGAACGTCGAGCCGTAGATGCCCGAGCCCATGGTCAGGTTCAGCTCGCGATAGGCGTGGATGTATTCCTCGGCCTGGAAGAACAGGAACACGCAGCCCAGCAGCACGGTCAGGCCGAGGAACACCAGCAGCTGCCTGCGGTGGCCGGCGCGCAGCGCGTGGTGGGCGATGGTCACGGTGACGCCCGAGGTGAGCAGGATCAGCGTGTTGAGCAGGGGCAGGCCCCACGCGGGGATCGTCTGGAACGCGCCGCCCACCTGGCCCGGGCCGGACGTCGGCCACGCCGCGCTGAAGCCTTCCCACAGCAGGTAGTTGGTGGCCACGCCGTCGCCGCTGCCGCCCAGCCACGGCAGCGCGAACTGGCGGGTGTAGAACAGCGCGCCGAAGAAGGCGGCGAAGAACATCACTTCCGAGAAGATGAACCACACCATCCCCATGCGGAACGAGACGTCGACCTGCTTGTTGTAGTAGCCCGACACCGATTCGAGGATCACGTCGGCGAACCACCGGAACAGGATGAACGCCAGTCCCGCCAGGCCCACGAAGAACGCCGTCTTGCCCCAGCCCGCCTCGTTGAGCCAGCTGGCGAAGCCGAGCATGGCGACGAACAGCGCCACCGACGCGAACACCGGCCAGCGGCTGCCGTGGGGCACGTAGTAGACGTTGGGATCGTGGTCAGCGTGGGCCTGGGCCATGGCGGGAGTCCGGATTGCGGTGGGTCAGGGTGCCGCGCGCGGCACGGTGGACGACGGTGCCGCCGCCGCGAGGCGCTCGGTCAGCACGTCGTTCTTGAAGAAGGTGTACGACAGGGTGATGGTGTTGACGTCCGGCGGCAGCGCCGGGTCGACGATGAAGCGCACCGGCAGGTCGCGGGCCTCGCCGGCCTGCAGCGTCTGCGCGGTGAAGCAGAAGCATTCGGTCTTGCTGAAGTAGCCCGAGGCGCGCGCCGGCGCCACCGACGGCGTGGCACTGCCGACGATCGCGCGGTCGCCGGTGTTGTGCGCGGCGTAGGTGGCCTCGTACTGCTCGCCGACGCGCACGCGCATCCTGGTGGCGTTGGGGCGGAAGCCCCAGGGCAGCTTCGAGTTCACGCTGCCGTCGAACTCCACCGTCACCCAGCGCTCGTCCGGCACCGCCGCGGCCACGGCCGAGGCGTCGGCCGCGGTGTTGTCGAGGCGGATGCCGAACACCTTCTCGCAGGCGATGCGGTACAGCGGCACCAGCGAGAAGGTGAACGCGAACGCGGCCAGCGAGATCGCGACCAGCTTGCCGATGCCGCGCTTTGAAACAGGAGCGCCGCCCGCGCTCATCGCCCGACCACCCCGGACAGGATGAAGGCGACGTAGATCGCCAGCGCGACCGCGCCGACGACGATCGCCGTGCGCACGGCGCGCCTGCGCCGCAGGGCGGGGTCGTCGTCGGGCCTGGTCGGGCTCATCGCCATCGGCTCGTCAGTGGGTCACGTCGTCGTGCGCGAGGTCGCCCGGCCGGATCACCGGCGGCGTGCCGAAGGTGTGGTGCGGCGCCGGCGACGGCACCGTCCACTCCAGGCCCTTCGCGCTGTCCCACGCCCGCGCCGGCGCCTGCGCGCCATGCCTGAGCGAGTGGAACAGGATGCCGGCCATCATGAACGGCGTCAGGAACATGCCGAACGCGCCGATCGAGCTGATCAGGTTCCAGTCCGCGAACACCACGTTGTAGTCCGGGATGCGGCGCGGCATGCCGGCCAGGCCCAGGAAGTGCTGCGGGAAGAACAGCAGGTTGACGAACACCATCGTCCACCAGAAATGGAACTTGGCCGCCTTCTCGCTGTACATGCGCCCGGACCACTTCGGCCACCAGTAGTACACCGCGGCGATGATGCCGAACAGCGCGCCGGTGACCAGCACGTAGTGGAAGTGCGCGACCACGAAGTAGGTGTCGTGGTACTGGAAGTCGGCCGGCACGATCGCCAGCATCAGGCCGGAAAAGCCGCCGATGCTGAACAGGATCACGAAGGCGATCGACCACAGCATCGGCGACTCGAAGCTGATCGAACCGCGCCACATCGTGGTCGCCCAGTTGAAGATCTTCACGCCGGTCGGGATCGCGATCAGCATGGTCGCGAACATGAAGTAGATCTCGCCGCCCAGCGGCATGCCCACCGTGAACATGTGGTGCGCCCACACGATGAACGACAGGAACGCGATCGACGCGGTCGCGTAGACCATCGCCTGGTAGCCGAACAGCGGCTTGCGGCTGAAGGTCGGGATGATCTCGCTGACGATGCCGAACGCCGGCAGGATCATGATGTAGACCTC
>Ga0160439_1000313_pt1 | contig 27467 bp, 24 predicted proteins | sample HID1975M_E0MG_FD_108201 | JGI IMG/M metagenome (GOLD analysis project Ga0160439, IMG submission 108201) | Enriched soil microbial communities from UW Madison campus, WI, USA - HID1975M_E0 MG | ecosystem: Environmental > Terrestrial > Soil > Unclassified | place: USA: Madison, Wisconsin... | reverse complement strand
GTCGCCCATGTGCTACCCGGCGGGCGACTTCCTGACCGGTGACGTCGACGAGCACCTGGGCGACCTGGACCTGGGCGACGGCGTCGTCGTGCCCGTGTGGATGGCGAAGGCGCAGTACGAGTACTGGAAGCACACGCACCTCACCATCGACGTGGTGCCGGGACGGGGCGCGGGGTTCTCGCTCGAGGCGCCCGAGGGCGTGCGGTTCCTGATCCGCTCGCGGCTCCTGACCGACGACGAGTTCGCGCGGCTCCAGGCGGCGGGAGTGCTGTAGCGCGACGCGTGGCCCAGCGAAGGTCGGCCGGCGTGGAACACCGTCGACGCCGGGGCCGTGCGGGCCCTAGCGTTCTGGTCATGACGACGTCCGACGCCCCCGCCATCGAGCCCGACGACAAGGACTGGACCTGGGTGCTGCGCGAGCGCTGCCCGGAGTGCGGGTTCGCGGCGGCGGACGTCGACCCGACGTCGATCGGCGCGACCGTCCGCGACCTCGCGCCGCGCTGGGTCGCCGCGCTCCACCGCGACGACGTGCGCCGACGCCCGACGCCCACCACGTGGTCGACGCTCGAGTACGGCGCGCACGTGCGCGACGTCTTCGGGGTGTTCGACGGGCGGCTCGCGCTGATGCTCGACCAGGACGACCCGCCGTTCGAGAACTGGGACCAGGACGCCACCGCGCTCGCGGAGCGCTACGACCTGCAGGACCCGGCCGGCGTCGCCGAGCAGCTCGCCGACGCCGCGGACGTCGTCGCGGACCGCTTCGACGCGGTGCCCGACGACGCGTGGGAGCGGACGGGCCGGCGCTCGAACGGGTCGGTCTTCACGGTCCGGACGCTGGGGCAGTACTTCCTGCACGACGTGGTCCACCACCTGCACGACGTCGGCGCCTGACCTGTTGTCCACAGATGTCGTCCACACCCGTGGGTACAGCGGGTGAAGCCTGTGGACAACTGATTCGTTTCGGTGGCGGCTGCCCGCATCACGCCGGAAACCTCGCGGCAGCATTCGACCGCTAGTTTCCGGTCATGACCCTGGTCCGGGCCCTGCCCACCGCGCTCGACGGGCACCACGTCCTCGTCGTCCCCCGCGGCACCGACGTCCGCGCGCTGGCCGCGGCCTGGTACCCGCACGTGGCGTGGGAACGCGAACCGGTCGCCGCCGTCGCCGCCTCCCGGCCCACCGGTGCGCGGTTCCGCGGGATCGCCGTCGCGGAGACGGCCGCGGTCGACGGGCTGCTCCGGCTCGACGACGACACGGCCCTCATCGGCCCGTTCGCGGTCGACGGGCCCGAGACCGGGACCGGCGCGGGTGCCGTCGACGTCTACGGACTCCAGACCCGACCCGCGGGAGGCCCGGCGACGGCTGCCGACCGCCGTGCGACGCAGTGGATGACGGCCGCCGCGCGCCGAAGCGCCGGGATGGTCGCGTCGGCGAACCGGCAGCGCGCGCTGGTCCCCGACCCCGACGCCCGCCCCGACCTCACCCTGTGGTCGGCCGAGCCGATGACCGCCGCCGACGCCGTCGCGCTCGTCCGCCCTGCGCTCAGCGGTGCGCGGCTGGCGCCGTCCGACGTCCCGCACGCCCACGGCTCCGGCCCGCAGCCCTTCGCGCTCACCGCGACCTACGAGTACGACGGCGCCGTGACGGTCCGGCTCGATCGCGGCACCCAGCCGCCGGCGCTCGCGGCGGTCGACTGGCGCGAGCACGGACCCTGGGCCTACCGGGTCGCGTGGGCGCCGCTCGAGCCGGCCGAGCTCGACGTCGAGGACCCGTCCCCGCTGCACGTCATCGCCCGCCAGCGCGTGTCCCCGGCGATCGCCCGGGCGACGGCGGCCCTGTGGCGGGCCGTCGGCGGCACGGTGCTCGACGCCGGCGCCTTCGTCGTCCCCGCCGACGACCTCCGCACCCGCGCCACCCGCGGCTGACCTGCCCTCCACGCCCCCCCGCCGCACCCTGCCCCCGCCACACCCTGCCCACCGCACCCGCACCGAGACAGACCTTTGCGCGCGAGACAGACCCCTGCAGAGGTCTGTCTCGCCGCCAAAGGTCTGTCTCGATGGGGGCGGTGGCGCCGAGGGGGTCGACCACGGGAAAAGGGCGGCGCCGCGGCGCGCAGGGACTTGTCAGGCGAAGCGGGGGGTGCCCGACGGGACCAGGTCGACCGCCACCGTCAGCTTCGAGCCCGAGCCCTCGGTGAAGATGACCCCGCGCAGGGGCGGGACGTCGTGGTAGTCGCGTCCCCAGCCGAGGACCACGTACCGGTCGTCGACGAACTGGTCGTTGGTCGGGTCGATGTCCACCCAACCGGCGCCGGGCAGCCACGCGGCGAGCCAGGCGTGCGACGCGTCGGCGCCGCGCAGCTTCTCGCGCCCGGCCGGGGGGCGGGTCTCGATGTACCCGGACACGTACCGCGCGGGCAGCCCGTGGGCGCGCAGCGCGGCGATCATCAGGTGCGCGAAGTCCTGGCAGACGCCCGCGCGCTGGGCGAGCAGCTGCGCCTGCGTCGTGCTGACGGTCGTGGAGCCGGACCGGTAGGTGATCTCGGTGCGGATCCGGTGGGCCAGGTCGACGAGCACCTCGCCCAGGGGACGGCCCGGGGTGAACGACGGCGCCGCCCACTCCAGCACCTCGGGTCCGGGGACCGCGTGCACCGACGGCAGCACCATCTCGCGGAGCGCGACGAGCACGTCGGGGGAGACGGCGGCGGCGAGGTCGCCCTCCTCGACCGATCGCACCACGTCCTCCCACGGCACCACGGGCAGCGAGTCGAGCGTCGCGGCCACCCGGCTGATCTCGATGGTGGACCTCGAGGTCACGACGAGCCGGGTGTGGGGCTCGGTGACGTTGTAGTAGGTGGTGCGGTTGCCGTAGAAGTCGATGTGGCCGGCCGTGTCGGAGGGCGGCGGGTCCAGCTCGACGACCGACGTGAGCACCGCCTGCCCCGGCAGGTCGCGCGGCGTCATGGTGGTGCGCCCGTAGGAGTCGGTGACGGGACCGCCGTACGTGTAGGTGGTGCGGTGCACCAGGTCGTAGGTGCGCGTCATGGGCGTTCCGTCTCGTCGGCCGCGTCCCACGGGTCCTCGAGCGCGCGGCTGGGGCCGGGCCGGGCGAAGTGCACGCGCTGGATCTCGTCCGCGGCGGAGCGCAGCCGCCACGCCATCGACTCCAGCGCCTCACCGAGCCGGTCGCGCCGCCCCTCGCCCGCGGTGACGGCCGCCGGGTCGAGCTCGGCCAGCAGGTCCCGGACGTCGGACAGAAGGTGCTCCGCGGCCGGCACCGTGCCCAGCTCGTCGCCGAGCCGGTCCAGCTGGAACGCGAGCGAGCGCGGGTTGGTGCGGTCCAGCAGCAGCAGGTCCAGCACGTCGGCCGCGCCCGCGTCCGACGCGTAGCGGCGACGGAACGTGATCGACGAGTCGTGCGCCAGGACCACCGAGTCCACCACGTGGCTCTCGACGCTCGCGGGCCGCCGCTCCACCAAGGTCGCGTGCAGGTGGTCCACCACGTGCTGCGCGCGCTCGATGCGGCGACCGGCGTCCAGGAACCGCCAGCCCACGTCCCGGACCAGACCCTCGGCCGCGATGCCCGCGACGGACAGCAGCCCCTCGAGCACCTGGTCCAGCGCGGGTCGCAGCCCGGCGGTCGCCGCGCCGGCGTCGTCGAGCCGCAGGTCCAGCCCGTCGTCCGCGCCGGGGCGACGACGCGCGCGCTCGGCCCGCAGGGACCGGTCGATGCGGGCCAGCGGGGCGAACGTGTCCGACGACAGCTGGTCGCGCACGGTCGCGGCGGACGTGCCGAGCCGGCGCAGAGCCGCCGCCACCGACGTCGTGGTGCGGGTGTCGAGGACGAGCGCACGCAGGCTCGCCCCCGTCCGCTCGTCGGCCGGTTCCGCGCTCGCGACGAGCACGGCGAGCGCCCGCCCGCCGGCAGACCGCGGCCGTCCGTGGTGGTCGTCCCACCGGTCGACGACGACGCGCAGCACGCGGGCGCGGTCCTCGGCGCGCTCCGCGTAGCGGCCCATCCACCACAGGTTCTCGGCGATGCGCGCGGAGATGCCCGTGCCGCTGCGGCGGCCGGCGGGCGCCAGATCGAGGTCGATGGGCGCCAGGTCCACGGGCGACGCGGAGTCGTCGCCACCCGTGTCGGGCTGCGAGGACAGCACCCAGACGTCCTTGGCGACGGCGCCCGACGACGAGGACACGACCTCCGAGTCCGAGACGCGCGCCAGCCCCCCCGCCATCACGGTGTACGAGCCGCGGTGCGCGACGGCGTACGTGCGCAGCATGCCGGCCTGCGTGGAACCGGCCGGCTGACCGTGCCGCGTCGCCTCCTGCGCGGCCCAGGCCCACGGCTCGGCCGTGATCCGCGCGGCGAGCGCCTCGCGGGCCGCGGCGTCGAGCGTCCACCCGGCGATGACACCGGGGCCCGTGCCGCGCTCGGTGGGCAGCAGGACGAGCTCGTCGAGCCGGCCCAGCACGTGCTGCAGCGACGCGGTCTCGCCGCACCACCACGTGGGCGCCGACGCGAGCTCCAGGTCCTGGCCCAGCACGGTGCGCGCCAGCCGGGGCAGGTAGGCGAGCAGCGCGGGGTTCTCCAGCACGGACGTGCCCAGCGGGTTCACGACGCTCACGGTCCCGCCGCGCACGGCCCGGACCAGCCCCGGCACGCCCAGCCGCGATCCGGTGCGCAGCTCCAGCGGGTCGCACCAGTCGGCGTCCACGCGCCGCAGCACCACGTCGACCGCCTCGAGCCCCTCGAGGCCGCGCATCCACAGCCGGCCCTCGCGCACCAGCAGGTCGGTGCCCTCCACCAGCGGCAGGCCCAGCATGGAGGCGAGGTACGCCTGGTCGAAGATCGTCTCGCTGGCCGTCCCGGAGGTGAGCAGCACGATCCGCGGCTGCTCGGCGTACGCGGGGGCGACGTCGCGCAGCGCACCGCGCAGGGCCAGGAAGAACGGGCCGAGCCGCTGGATGGACGCCTGCCGGTACACGCCGGCGAGCACCTGGGAGACGACACGGCGTCCCTCCATCGCGTACCCCGCGCCGGACGGTGCCTGGGTGCGGTCGGCGACGGCACGCCAGCCGCCGTCCGGGTCGCGCACCAGGTCCGTGGCCGTGAGCACCAGCTCGCGGCCGCCGGGCATGCGCAGGCCGTCCGCCGCGCGCAGGAAGCCGGGGTGCCCGACGACGGTCGTCGGCGGGAGCAGCGCGTCCGTGAGCAACCGCCGCGAGCCGTACAGGTCCACGAGGATCGCGTCGAGCAGCTCTGCGCGCTGACGCAGCCCCGCGTCCAGCACCGACCACTCCGCCTCGTCGACCATGACCGGCTCGGGGTCCAGCCGCCACGGGCCCGCACCCTCGGGCTTGTCCGCGCCGTAGGTGACGCCGTGGTTGGCGAGCAGCCGCTCGGCGTCGTCGCGCGCGCGGCTCAGCGTGCGCTCGTCCGGGACGTCGTCCGGGTCGGTCAACCAGCCCCAGTCAGGCCGGTGGGTGTGCGCCCGCGCGTCGTCGTCGGACGCGCCGGCGGTCGGCCGAGGCGACGAGAGCAGGTCGGTCACACGGGGAGTCTGCCCTGTCGGGCGGGTTCCGCGCTGGTCGGGCACGCGCACGGGTGCGTCACGTCACCCGGTCGCGCGCTGCGCGTCAGCGCGTCGTCGGCGCGTCGTCGGCGCTGACACGTCCGCGCGGTCAGTACCGTCGGGCTTCAGGGCCGGCGAGGGCGGGGCCGACGACGACGAGCGAGGCGGGCATGCGCCGGTACGGCGGGCTGCGGGTGCGGCTGTGGTGGGAGCGCGCGTTCTGGGTGATCCCGACGATCGGCGTGCTGGCGGGGATCGGCCTGGCCTGGCTGACCGGGCACGGTGACGTGCACCTGGACGCCCTGGACGACATCACCGCGGACTCGGTCCGGTCGATCCTCACGGCCGTCGGAGGCGGGATGGTCACCTTCACCGGCTTCGTGTTCTCGTTCGTCGTGCTGCTGCTGCAGTTCGGCTCGAGCCAGTACTCGCCGCGCACGGTCAGCTACTTCCTGCGGGCCCGGACGACGCAGGTGATCCTGGCCATCTTCCTGGGCACGGCCACGTTCTCCTTCCTGTCGCTGCTGACGATCCACGACGGCCCGCGCGCCAAGACGCCGCAGCTGACGGTGCTGGTCGGGGTCGCGCTCCTGCTGGCGAGCCTGCTCGCGTTCATCACGCTGCTGCACTCCGTCGGGGCGCGGGTGCGCGTCGACGCGGTGCTGGCCCGGCTGGGCCACGCCGCGCGTGCGGAGCTGGGGCACCGGTGGCGCAAGCGTGAGGAGAACAGCGAGGGCGTCGAGATCGGCGTCCCGCACGACGACGACCGGCCGTGCGTGCTGGTGCGGCACCGTGGCCCCACGGGGCAGGTGGTGGCCGTCGAGCTGCGCCGGCTGCTGCGTGCCGCCCGGCGTTCCGGCGGCCGCGTCGAGCTGTTGGTACGGGTGGGCGACGCGGTCTCCCGCGGCACGCCGGTCATGCAGGTGCACGGCCCCGTCCCGACCCGAGGGCTCGAGACGACAGTTGTCGTCGACGTCGAGCGCTCGCTGCGCTACGACCCCTTGTACGCCCTGCGCCTGCTGGTCGACGTGGCGCTGCGGGGTCTGTCGCCCGCGGTCAACGATCCGACGACGGCTGTGCGCTCGCTCGACGAGATCGAGGACGTCCTCCGGGAGGCCGCCACCCTGGAGCTGGGCCCACGTGCGGTGGCCGCCGGCTCCGGCGTCGTCGTGATCCGCCGCCCGACCTGGGCCGACGTCGTCGACCTCGCCCTCGTCGAGATCGTCATCTACGGCCGCGGTCAGCCGCAGGTCTCGCGCCGCGTCACGGCGATGATCGACGACCTCGTCGACGACGTCGACGACGCTCGGGCCGACGCCCTGCACGCGGTCGGTGAACGCCTGGACGCGCTCGTGCGCGCGACCGTCCACGACGACCTCGTCGAGCTCTCCCTGACCCCCGACAGGCAGGGCTTGGGCGGTACCCGGGAGGACGACGAGCCCTGACGGTCTCGTCGTGCATCCCTGGGCAAGCCGGCGCAGGCTCGGGGGATGGAGACGAACACCCGACCTGAGGACGCGGTGGCGGCGTGGGTCGCCGACTACGAGCGCGTGTGGCGCGAGGACGACGGCCTCGACCGCCTGTTCACCGACGACATGCGGTACTGGCGCTCGCCGTACGAGGAACCGCTGGACCTCGCGGCGGTGCGGGCCTGGTGGTCCGACCCCGCGCCGTTCACGTGGACGTGGGAGCTGGTGGCGGTGCAGTGGCCGACGGCTGTGGTGCGGGCCGAGGTGCACTACACCGACGACCCGCCGCGCGAGTACCGCGACCTGTGGGTCCTGCACTTCGCCGACGACGGGCGTGTGGACCGCTTCGAGGAGTGGCCGTTCAGCCCGGGGCAGCCGTACACGCAGGACCCGGACTGACGCGCCGCGGCCCGCCACCGGCGACGAGGTGACGGGCCGCGGTGCGGACGTCACGCGTCCGAGCCGGACTCCAGGTCGTCGACGAACGTCGGGTTGTCCTTCAGCCACGCGCGCGCGGCGTCGTCGGGGTCGGTGTCGTCGCCCGCGTTGAACATCGTGTTCTCGAGCGAGAACAGCTGGTCGTCGTCGAGCTCGAAGCCCTTGATCCACGACGAGAGCGTCGGGTAGTCCTCGCTGAAGCCGTCGCGGCCTACCGAGTAGATCTTCTCGGCGTCGCCCAGGGCGCCCTTCGGGTCGGCGAGGTCCTTGATCGGGTACTCGTCGTACGCCCAGTGCGGCCGCCACAGGGTCACGGCGATGTTCTTGCCGGACGCGGTCGCACCCTTGAGCTCGGCGAGCATCGCGGGCGTCGACGAGACGAGGAAGTCCATGTCGTCGAGGCCGTACTGCGGGATCACCGCGTCCTGGGTGATGCGGGTCAGGCCGGCGCCGGACTCGATGCCGACGATGCGGTTGTCGAACTCGTCGGCGTGCGCGGCCAGGTCGTCGAGCGAGTCGATCGGGGCGTCCTTGTTGACGGCGACCGTGAGCTTCGCGTCGTCGTACCAGTCGCCCAGCTTCTCGAGGTCGTCGCCGTACTGCTTGTCGTAGTCGGCGTGGGTGTTGGGCAGCCACATGTCGAAGTTGACGTCGTAGTCGCCGCCCGCCAGGCCGGCGAACACCAGCCCGGCCTCGGCCTCGTCGGTCTTGACGGTGTAGCCCTGGTCCTCGAGAACCACCTTGAACAGGTGGGAGACGGCGATGCCCTCGTCCCAGCCGGAGTGGATGCCGATCGACACCGTCTTCAGGTCGCCGTTGTCGAGGCGGTCGCCCGACGAGGAGCCGCCGGCCGTGTCGTCGTCGCCCGAGCAGGCGGCCAGGGTGAGGGCCAGGCCGGCGGCGGCGCCGAGGGCGGCGATCCGGTGACGCTTGCGCATGCTGTGCTGCATCGTTTCCTTCCGTGCGGTCCCGGCCCGGTGCCGGGGACCTGTGTGGGGGTGGAGATCAGGCGTGCGCGACGGCGAGGGCGCGGGCGACCTTGGAGCGGGCGCCCAGCGCGGCCGTCACGCGGTCGAGGAACATCGCGAGGATGACGACGGACAGGCCGGCCTCGAAGCCGAGCGAGACGTTGACCCGCTGCAGCGACGACACGACGTCGCGGCCGAGGCCGCCGGCGCCGACCATCCCGGAGATGACGACCATCGACAGGGCGAGCATGATCACCTGGTTGACGCCGGCCATGATGGTCGGCATGGCCAGGGGGAGCTGGATCTGCCGCAGGATGCGGCCCTCGCCGGAGCCGAACGCGTGCCCCGCCTCGACCACCTCGCGGTCGACCTGCCGGATGCCCAGCTCGGTGAACCGGACGCCCGGCGCCATCGCGAAGATGACGGTCGCCACCAGGCCGGGCACGACGCCGACGTGGAAGATGACGACGGTCGGGATGAGGTAGACGAACGCGGGCATGGTCTGCATGAAGTCCAGGACGGGCCGGACGATGCGTGACACGTGGTCGTTGCGGGCGGCCCAGATGCCGACCGGGACGGCGAGCACCAGCGCGACGAGGCTCGCCAGGATCACGAGCGCGAGCGTGTCCATCGCGTTGTCCCACTGGTCGACGCCGGCGATCACGACGAAGCCGACGAGCGAGCCGACGGCCAGGCGCCAGCCCTTGACCAGGAACGCGACCGCCGCGAGGACGAGCGCGACCACCCAGAAGGGCGGCCCGCCGAGCACGTGCTGGAGCAGCTCGTAGCACCACTCCAGGACGCTGCGGACGTGGTCGAACAGGTCGTCGAACGTCGAGGTCACCCAGTCGACCGCGGAGTCGACGGCGTCGCCGAGCCGCAGGCGGGGCACGATGTCGGTGTCGGTGCGCAGGATCATCGGGCGACCTCCATCGCGTCGTGGGCGTCGGGGGCTGTGGTCGCGGGGTCGGTGACGGCGGGCGTCTCGCCCGTGGTGGTCGGCGGCACCATGGCCTCGAGCAGGGTGACGCGCGGGACGACGCCCACCAGCCGGCCGGCCTCGTCGGTCACCGGCACCGGCAGGGGTGTCTCGGCGGACGGCGCGAACACGTCGGCCAACGGGGTGTCCACGGACACCGACGGCACGGACGTGTCGAGCAGACCCTCGAGCGTGTCGGGGGCCGTGCCGCGGACGGCCGCGACGGCGGCCTCGTCGCGCACGACTCCGCGCAGGACGCGCGACCGGTCGACGACGTAGGCGGCGGCGACCTGCTGGTCGCGCATGGTGCGCAGCGCGAGGCGCGGACCGGCGGAGAGCTGGACGACGGCGGCGGGTGTGCGCATGACCGACCCGGCGGTGAGCACGCGCGTGCGGTCGACGTCGGCCACGAACTGGGCGACGTACTCGTTGGCGGGCTCGGACAGGATCTGCTCGCTGCTCCCCACCTGGACGATCCGACCGTCGCGCATGACCGCGATCCGGTCGCCCAGGTACATGGCCTCGTTGAGGTCGTGGGTGATGAAGACGATGGTCTTGCCGAGCGTCTGCTGCAGCTCGAGGAGCTGGTCCTGCATCTCGCGGCGGATCAGCGGGTCGAGCGCGGAGAACGCCTCGTCCATGAGCAGCACGTCGGTGTCCGCGGCCAGCGCGCGGGCCAGCCCGACGCGCTGGCGCATGCCGCCGGACAGCTGCGCGGGCAGGGAGTCTGCCCACTGGCCCAGCCCGACGAGCTCGAGCGCCTCGCCGGCGCGTCGGCGCCGCTCGGTGCGGTCGACCCTTGGATCTCCAGGGGGTAGGCCGCGTTCTCGATGACGGTGCGGTGGGGGAGCAGCGCGAAGTGCTGGAAGACCATGCTCACGCGGCGGCGGCGCAGCTCGCGCAGTCGGCCGCTGCCGATGGTCGACAGGTCGTCGTCGCCGAGCCACACGTGCCCGGCCGTCGGGCGCCAGAGGCCGTTGAGCATCCGGATGAGCGTCGACTTGCCCGAGCCCGACAGGCCCATGACGACGAACGTCTCGCCCGAGCGCACCTCGAAGCTCGCGTCGATGACGGCGGCGGTCCCCCACTGCCGCACGTCGTCGCGCCCGGCCCCGGCCTGGAGCCGCTTCACGGCCTCGCCCGGCCGCCGGCCGAACACCTTGTACACGCCCTCGGCGCGCAGTCCTGTCACGTCCACCTCGTCTGTCGGGGCGTGCCGGTACGCCACGGCACGGGCCGGCGCCGGCCCGTGAGGGCAGGGCTCCGCCCGGGTCGGGGCTCAGCACGCATCGACCGGCTGTGCCGCACCCGGCCCGACGAAGGGGCGGCGCGGCGGTGACCTCGGAACGGCACCCACCGGGTGGCGGGGCGCGGCACGGGACGCAGCGGGTGCTGCGGGTGGTCGCGCGGTTCCGGACCAGCCGGTCATCGATCTGGTCGACGACCACCCTGCCGGGCAAATGGTTGCTCCGCAAAACCACCTGTGGTCGGTCCGTCCCGGAATGCCCGGATCGCGTCGCTGACCCAAAGCGCGCTGACCTGCACTTTTACCCGTTCTTGGATCGTTACTGCTTCGTTACCTCGAGTGCGCCCATGGCGCGCGATCGGGCCCTCAGCCGCCCCGGTTCGGCGGCTCGAAGTGGACGCCGTCGTGGCCCAGGTTCTCCTCGGCGCGGATGACGTGCATGGCCGCGTTGATGAGCGCCAGGTGCGTGAAGGCTTGCGGGAAGTTGCCCAGGTGCCGGCCGGAGCGCGGCTCGATCTCCTCGGCGTAGAGGTTCAGGGTGCTCGCGAACGACAGCAGCCGCTCGCACAGGGCGCGGCCGCGGTCGAGCTCGCCGATCTCCACGAGCGCGGAGACCAGCCAGAACGAGCAGATGGTGAACGTGCCCTCTTCGCCCTCCAGGCCGTCGTCGGTCTCCTCGACCTTGTAGCGCAGCACGAGGCCGTCCACGGTGAGCTCGTCGGCGATCGCCAGGACGGTGGCGCGCACGCGCGGGTCGTCGGGCGGAAGGAAGCGCAGCAGAGGGATGAGCAGCAGCGACGCGTCGAGCGCGTCGGAGCCGTAGCGCTGCACGAACACGCCGCGCGAGGCGACGCCGTTCGCGCAGATGTCAGCGTGGATCTCGTCGGCCAGCTTGCTCCACTGCTCGGCGAAGTCCGGCTCGTCGTGCATCCGTGCCAGACGCGCCCCCCGGTCCAGCGCCACCCAGCACATGAGCTTGCTGGACACGAAGTGCTGCGGCTCGCCGCGCACCTCCCAGATGCCGCGGTCCGGCTCGTGCCAGTGCTTGATGGCCTCCTCGACCTGTCGCTTCAGCACCGGCCACAGGGCCTCGGGGAGCTGCTCGCGCGACTTGGTGTGCAGGTAGACGGAGTCCAGCACGGCACCCCACACGTCGTGCTGCGCCTGGTCGTACGCGCCGTTGCCGATCCGCACCGGGCTCGCGCCCTCGTAGCCGGTCAGGTTGGTCAGCTCGGTCTCCTCAAGCGTGTCCTCCCCGCCCACGCCGTACATGATCTGCAGCTCCTTGTTGTCGCGGCAGACGTCGTGGATGAACGCGAAGAAGTCGTTGGCCTCCCGGTCCAGGCCCAGCGTGTACAGGCCCCACAGGGCGAACGTCGAGTCGCGGATCCACGCGTAGCGGTAGTCCCAGTTGCGCTCGCCGCCGGGGGTCTCGGGCAGGCTCGTCGTCGCCGCGGCCAGCAGCGCGCCCGTCGGCGCGTACGTCAGACCCTTGAGCGTCAGCGCGCTGCGCTGCAGGTACGTGCGCCACGGGTGGTCCGGGAACACGCCCTGCGTGATCCACTCGCGCCAGAACTCCTGCGTGCGCCACAGCATCTGCGCCGCGTCGTCCCACGTCGACGGCGCGGGCAGCGGTGACCACGACAGCGCGACGTACGCCTTGTCGCCGTTCACCATCCGGGTCCTTGCCGACGCCGTGCGCCCGTCGATGCCGAGCCGCAGGCTGGACGTCAGCTTGAGCGTCGGACCGCCGACGGCCGGGTCGGGGACGGCCTGGATCGCCTTGTACCCGCCGCCCACGTACTCCCAGTGCGCCTCGTCGCGGGCGTAGTTGGGCGCCGGCGCGCACGAGATCTCGAGGTCGACCGTCCCGCTCACGCACGTGACCGTCCGCAGCAGGATGTGCTCCGCGTCGTCGTCGGTGGGCGTCCGGCGATGCGTCGCCGACCGCTCCTCCTCGTTGTGCCACGGGCCCATCACCATGGCGTCGCGCACGACGAGCCAACCCGTCGGCGTCTGCCACGTCGTCTCCAGGACGAGCGTCCCCGGCAGGTAGCGCCGGGCGCTCGGCACCCGCATTCCGTGAGGCCCTACCCGGAACGAACCCGCCCCGCGGTCAAGGATCGCGGCGAAGATGCTCGGCGAGTCCGGCCGGGGGACGCACATCCACTCCACCGCGCCGGCGGGGGAGATCAGGCAGTTGGACTCGCAGTCCGACAGGAACGCGTAGCTGGCGATCGGCGGGAAGTTGGAGCGGTGCGCCGAGTCCAGGGGGGTGCCGTGCGCGGCGGGCGTGTCGAGGGCCATGGCTCAGCCTGGTCCATGACCGCCGTTCCTGTCAGCCCCTCAACCTGCGGCGTTGACGACGGACTGGATCTCGGCGACGGGGACCTCGGTGTCGGTGGTGATGGTCTGGTCGTCGAAGTCGCCGCCGTCGCCGTCGGTGGAGGTCCAGGTCGAGGCCCACCGGGTGGAGGCGGTCAGGGTCCAGGTCGGCTCGGCGCCGTTCGTCGCTGAGGACGCGTTGACGGCCGACGAGCGCGTGAAAGTCAGCGTGCACGACGAGTCGGCGCCGGGCTTCCAGGGTGTGCCCGTGCCGTCCTCGCAGGTGGTGGTGCCGGCGCCGTCGGAGTGGATCGTCAGTCCGGTCAGGGTGGAGGTCACGGTCGCGGACAGGCCGGGGATCGATGCGGTGACGGACCGGGAGGTGGCGGTGTCGGTGAGCCACACCCAGGTCTTCATCCCGACGAACGTCGCCCCGTCGCCCTTGCGGGTGGGGTTCCAGTGGATCTCGCCGTTGGTGAGCTTGACGTAGTCGGAGGCGACCTCGGCCAGCACGCGTGGCGGGACGGTGTTGACCACGGGCGGGGTCTCGTCGACCTCGACGTAGGTGGTCTTGTGGGCGGCGTAGAACTTCGTGTAGGTGTCTTCCCACTCCTTGTCGGAGCCGGTGAAGTTGTCGCTGTCGCAGAACGGGTACCACCAGCCGCCCTTGTCGTCGTCGGCGTGGTCCTTGTAACCCGGGTAAGGGCTGAACTGGTCCTCGGGTGGCAGGTGGTGGACCAGGTAGGTGTAGTTCCCGCCCGGTCCCCAGGCCGCGGCGTACTCCTGCCCGGTAGCCAAGAACCGGTAGTAGCAGACCGGCGGTTTGTACACCTTGCCCGCCGGGATGGTCACGTCGTGGCCCCCGGTGACGTACGAGCCCTTGACCGTGATCTCGAGCGAGCCCGTGCCGGAGTGGGTGTCGGTGTGGGTGTCGGTGGGAGGGGGAGTGCTGGTGTCGGTGCATCCCGCGACGCAGCTCCCGCCGTCGGCCGTCGCCGGCGTAGCTGGAGTGCCGAGTAGTACCCCGCAGCCGAGTGTGCCCACGACGATCACTCGTGCCCGTCTCAGCACGCATCCCCCCAGACGTAGGAGTCCGCCTGCCAGAGGCCCTCGGGTGGTCTGCTCATGGTGACGGTCACGGACAGGTGAGCAGGTGGCTCTTCCGTCGAGCCGTCCTTCTTCGTGATCTGCCAGTCGTCGAAGTCGTGGCACCCGACGATCGTCGCCGACGTGCTGTCCACGTCCTTGACCTCGGTGATCGCGATCCGGTTGGTGCCCCCCATCGTGTAGCCGTTCTTCTTGTTCGTGTCGACCTGGGTCTTCACGAGGTCGTAGACCTTCGGCGAGGTGAGCTGTTCGAGCTCGGCGGGGATCTTGCTGGTGGTGGTGGCCTTCCAGAAGTCCGACTCGAACAGCGTGTACGTGTTCAGGGCGTCGATGGCGGGGCCGGTGACGGCGGGCAGGTCGGTGAAGACGATGCCGAGGTCCTTGTCCGTGCGGTCGATGACGCCGTCGGCGGTGACGGCGGTGCTGGCCGGTGTGGGGGACGCCGTCGGCGTCGGGGTGCTCGTCGCGACGGTCGGCGTCGGCGTCGCCGCGGGCGTGGTCACGGGGTCCTGGGGGTCGGAGCTGGTGCATGCGGCGCAGGCCAGCAGCGTGGCGGTGGCCAGGACGGTCGTGATCGTCGTGCGCATGGTGCTCCCTGCAGGTGGTCCGATTCGTCCGCCACGATAAGGGAACGTGCCTACGTCGTGCCCTCCGAGTCCAGGTCGTGGTGAGCACGGGGCAGAATGACTGACGTGCCGACGACGACCGCCGTGATCAACCTGGACCTGCCGGGCCCCACCATCTCCCGCCACGTGTACGGCCACTTCGCCGAGCACCTGGGCCGCTGCATCTACGGCGGCTTCTGGGTGGGTGAGGACTCCGACGTCCCGAACGAGCGCGGGCTGCGTAGCGACGTCGTCGCCGCGCTGCGCGAGCTCGCCATCCCCAACCTGCGGTGGCCGGGCGGGTGCTTCGCCGACGACTACCACTGGCGCGACGGCATCGGGCCGCGTGGGCAGCGACCGCGAATGGTCAACTCGCACTGGGGCGACGTCGTCGAGGACAACGCGTTCGGGACGCACGAGTTCATGGACCTGTGCGAGCTCCTGGGTGCCGACGCATATGTGAGCGCGAACATCGGCTCGGGCAGCGTGCGGGAGATGAGCGACTGGATCGAGTACCTCACGCGCGCCGACGGCGCGCCGATGGCCGCCGAGCGTCGGGCCAACGGTCGCGACGAGCCGTGGAAGGTGCCCTTCTGGGGCCTGGGCAACGAGGCGTGGGGGTGCGGCGGCAACCTGCGCGTGGAGCAGTTCGCGTCGCTGGCCCGCCAGTACGCCACGTACACGCGTGACCACGGCGACAACCGCGTCTACCGGATCGCGGCCGGCGCCAACGCCGACGACTACGCGTGGACCGAGACCCTCATGCGCTCGTTCGACGACCTCGCGGCCGACGACGCCCCCGCCGGTCCGTTCCAGGCCGTCTCCCTGCACTACTACACGATGACGGGCCCGTGGTCGGACAAGGGCGACGCCACCTCGTTCAGCGCCGACGAGTGGTACGTGGCGCTCGCGCGTGCTGCTCGTATGGAGGACCTGCTGCAGCGGCACGGCACGGTCATGGACCGCTACGACCCGCATCGCAAGGTCGGCCTCGTCGTCGACGAGTGGGGCACGTGGTGGAACGTCGAGCCGGGCACCAACCCCGGCTTCCTGTACCAGCAGAACACCCTGCGCGACGCGCTGGTCGCGACCACCCACTTCGACGCGTTCCACCGGCACGCCGACCGTGTCGTCATGGCGAACATCGCCCAGACCGTCAACGTCCTGCAGGCCGTCCTGCTGACGGACCCCGACACGGGCGCCCTGGTCCGCACGCCCACGTTCCACGTGTTCGAGATGAACCGCGGCCACCACGACGCTGCGTCGCTCGACGTGCACCTGCGCGATGTGGGGTCCCGCGAGGTCGACGGTCGCGAGCTTCCGCTCGTCTCCGCGTCGGCGTCGGTCCGCGGCGACGAGGCTCTCGTCTCGCTGTCGAACCTCGACGCCGACCGGCCGCGCTCGCTCGTCCTCGACCTGCGCGGCCGGTCGGTCGAGGGGTTCAGCGCCCGCGCCCTGACGGCCGGCGCGCTGAACGCCCACAACACGCCCGACGAGCCCGACGCGGTGGCCCCCGCCGCGCACGACGGCGTCCGCAGGCACGAGCGTGGTCTGGAGGTCGACCTTCCCCCGCACTCGTACGTCACGATCGCCCTGGACCTGGCCTGACGCGGGACCTGCCGCGTGCGGGACGGCGGCGGCGCACCTAGGCTCGACCCCGCGCTACCCCCGCGGACTGGAGACGAAGACGTGCCGATCGACCGACCGACCGACAGCGACCCGGTGCCGATGTCCCGTCGTCCGGCCGGGTTCACGCCCCTGGAGCAGTGGGAGCTCGCGTCCGCGGAGCAGCTGGGCGGCTTGCGTAACCACCTGAACGAGCGCCTCGCCGCCGAGGGCTTCGCCTCGTCCGACGTCGCCAAGCCCGACGCCCCCAGCAAGATCGTCCTCATCGCCTCGGAGCTCGCCACCAACGCCCTGCGGCACGGACGTCCGCCGACGATCGTGCGGCTGCACCGCATGGGCGCGGCGTTCCTGCTCGAGGTCACCGACCACGACGAGGCCACCGTCCCGCACTTCGCGGGCGAGCGGGCGGTCGGTGACGGCGGGCTCGGGATGCACCTCGCGCGCGCGATGTCGCTGGCCGTCGGCTGGTACGGCGGCGACGGCTCGAAGACGGTGTGGGCGACGTTCGACGCGGCGGGCAGCCCGGCGCAGACGACGATCGACGCCCAGACCGAGGTCGGCGGTGCCGTGCGGCATCCCGACGGTCGCATCGTGCTGGTGGGCGAGGTGGATGCGGGGATGACGGAGAAGCTCGTCGAGCTGGCCCACGAGATCGGCCCCGACGACGCGCCGGTGACCGTCGACCTGGCGGCCGTGACGTTCATCGACTCGACCGTCGTCCGGTTCCTGGCGCTCGTCTACCGGGCGACCCACAGCCCCGTCGTCCTGACCGGAGCGACCGAGCGCACCCGCTTCCTCATCGACGCGATGGGTATCGCCGACATCGTCGAGCTGCGCGACTGAGAGCAAGACGGGGTCGCCTTTCCGGAGCGCAACAAGCTCGTCGTCATCGGTTGGTCGCCATCGCGAGCGCACGTCGACCGGCACCGGCGGGCGCCGGTCACGGGACCGAGTGTCCGAGATCGCGCCGGCATTCGGCCGTCCCGGCGGAGGAATCCAGGTGAGGTTCATGGAAGGCACGAAATCCTTGGCAGTCGAGCAGCTACGCCAGAAGGGCGTGCTGCGATGACGGCGCGCCTGGACCCCCGCGTCGCCGACCTGGTGCGCGACGCCGGGCAGCGGGTGCGCGAGCACGAGGGCGGCTTCACGATCAGCACGTCCGACGTCCGGAAGGTCGTCACGGACGTCGAGGGGACACTGAGCGTCGAAGCCATCGAGCGGGGCGTTTCCAACGGCTTCGACCTGCTCACCCAGTCCGACGACGTGCTGCAGCGCTACGTGGTGACGTGGGTTCTCAACGGCTGGCGTTCTGAGCAGGGGCTCGGGTTCCTGCCTACAGCCGGAACCCGGCAGGCTCCCGGCTACGTCGTGGTCGACGACGGCGACGCAGTCACGCCCGACAACCAGATCCGTCGGCTCTCGGACGGGGTGATCGTCGCTCGTCGGATGGCCGATGTCGACGCCGAGGCGCTCGTCGTCGCTCTCCCGCACTCGCTCGACGACGTCCTGGCCGCCGCCCGCGACCGCGACGGTGCACCCGTGTGGGCGAAGGCTCGACGCTGGCTGCGCCGCTGACCTGCTCGACCGAGGGACCACGCTCCGATCGGCGCTGAACTCGCTCGACCTGCGCAGATGGGCTGGGAGCGGGTGACGGGAATCGAACCCGCGCCATCAGCTTGGGAAGCTGAAGTTCTACCATTGAACTACACCCGCACGATCGACCGGCCGGAGCTGGGAGGCCCCCGCCGTCGTCGGCCCGGACAGCATACCCGGCGCCCCGGTCGTGGTGAACTCGCCGTCCGTGGCGCGGTCCGCACGGTTGGCGCGCACCGTGTGAGAAGGTCCGAAGGTGCCGCTGACGATCCGCCCGTACCACCCGTCCGACCTGGGTGCGATCTACCGCATCTGCCTGCTCACCGGTGAAGCGGGGGGCGACTCGTCGCACCTCTACCGCAACCCCGACCTGCTGGCGCACCTGTACGCGGGCCCGTACCCGGTGGCCGACCCGGGGTCGACGTTCGTCGCCGCGGACGAGCAGGGCGTGGTCGGCTACATCGTCGCGACAGCCGACTCGGCGGGGTTCGAGCGCTGGCGCGAGGAGCACTGGTGGCCGGTCCTGCGGACCCAGTACCCGCCGGTCGACGACCCCGGGGACGGGAGCCAGGACCACGTCCTGATCGCGCGCTTCCACGAGACGTGGCCGACCGACGAGCCGTACTTCGCCGCCTACCCGGCCCACATGCACATCGACCTGCTCCCGCGGGCGCAGGGCCAGGGCCTCGGACGACGGCTCGTCGAGACCCTGGCCGCCGCGCTGCGCGAACGTGGCGTGACCGGCCTGCACCTGGGGGTGTCCAGCAACAACCCCGGGGCGATCACCTTCTACGGCCGCGTCGGCTTCCGGCTGATCGAGGAGACGCCGTGGGGACGGATGCTGGGGCTGGACCTGACCTGATCAGCTCTTGACCGATCAGCCGCCCGTCGTGAACGGCGACTTGTCGGTGATCTCGTCCTTGCTGGGCGCCTCGACCTTCACGTCACCGTTCCAGTCGGACGTCGTCATCTCCGTGGACGTGCCGGCCATCTCGAACGTCATCTTGCGCATGAGGTGGTCCGGGCCCACCCAGTACGTGTAGGTCAGCTCGTCGGGGACAGAAGCGCCCGCGGCCTTGAGCGTGTCGCCCATGGTCCCGGTGATCTTCGTCGTGTCGACGACGACCTCGTACGGCTGGGCCTCGACACCGTCGAGCGTCACCGGGTCGCCCTTCTTCGTGACGCTCGTGACCGCGCCGTCGATGGCCTTGATGCTCTCGCTCGGGTCCATCTGCGCGCTGAGCTGCTCGAACTGCTGCGCCATCTCGGAACCGTCGGTCTTCGGGTCGATCTTGACGAACTTGTTCTCGCTCGCGTCGCCCAGGTTCATGTACCAGACGTCGTCGACGTACCGGGCGTCGATCTTCTGGCCGCCGACGTCCATCGTCATCGCGACCGCGGGCTTGCCCCCGGTGTTCACGACCGCGCCCTTCGCGTCGCTGACCTCGGAACCGTTCGCGGACATCTTCATGGTGAACGTGTAGGCCTTGGCGTCGCCCTGCGCGGCGGCGACGGTCTTGATGAACGTCTCGGCGGTGAGGTCGTCGCCGGACGTGTCCTCGGTCTCCGGCGTGGCGGCACCCGCGCCCGTGTCCGTGGAGGTGCCCGACGAGGCCGAGGTGGCGCTGCTCGGCTCGGACGCGGAGTCGGAACCGGAGTCGCTGCAGCCCGTCAGGGCCAGGACGGTTGCGGTCGCGAGGCCGGCGGCCAGTGCGATGGGACGGCGAGCACGCATGACGGGACTTCCCCCTGAGGACGGTGACGTGAACGCCTCATCGTGGCACGAAACGCCCACACACCCTCGCTCGGTCCGGGCGGCGGGACGCGTCAGGGGGTCGTGACCGAGATGGTGAAGGTGGCACGCTGCTCCTGGCCGGGCTCCAGGATCACGACTCCGGTGCCCTCGACACCGGCCTGGTGCAGCGCCAGGCCGCCGTTGACGTGCGTCACCGGCTCGACCGCGAAGTAGCCGCGGCGTCGCGGGACGTAGACGACCAGGTGGCCGTAGGCGTCGTCGGTGCGCAGGTCGACGACGACGTCCGGGTGGTCCACCGCGGGGTACGTGATGCGGGCGGCGGTGCAGCCCTCCGCGTCGAACGTCGCCAGGGCACCCGTGTCCGCGCCCGACGCGTCGCGCGCCTCGGTCGCGTTCCCGGACGCCTCGACGACGAAGCCCGTCAGGACGTCGTCGACGAACGCCGAGCCCACCGGGCGCGCCACGCGGTAGTCGGCACGCGCCGGGATGGCCGCCGCCGAGCCGGTGGCGATGCCGCGCGCCAGCGGGTAGCCGCTGCCCGCGGGGATCTCCAGCATGGGCTGGGCCTGCGGGTCGCCCGCGCTGCCGACGGGCAGCAGGGCCCGACGGAAGTACGGGTGGTGGCCGAACCCGGCCGGGAACGGCTCGACGTCCGTGTTGCGCAGGACGGTCGTCACGCGCAGCACCGACCCGTCGAGCCGGTACGTCACGGCCGCCCGGAACTGCCACGGGAAGTTGATGCCCACCTGCTCGGAGCTGACGAGCTCGAGGGTCACCTGGTCCGGGTCGTGCGACGTGATCGTCCACTGCGCGTGCCGCGTGGCCCCGTGGATGGCTGTCCCGTCGGCGCCGGTGCGCTGCAGCTGCCACGTCTGGCCGCCGAACGTCAGCCGGCCCTGGTCGATCCGGTTGGACCACGGCAGCATCAGGAAGCTGGCGCACCGCTCCGGGTTCCCCGTCGCGGTCTGCGGCGTGGGGCGGAGCAGGTCGCGCCACACGCCGTCGGGCGTGCGGATGCGACCCGCTCCCAGCGACGCGCCCGTCCCGGGCAGGACGTCGAGGGACCAGCGGTCGTTGCCGATGGTCACGACGTCCGGCTGGTCGCAGGGCGGGCATCCGTGGGGCACGGATGCCGCCCCGGCGACCTCCCGGGACAGCAGCTCGTCGGTGGACACGGTCAGAGACTCACCTCGACGCGGACGGTCGAGCCCGCGGGGGCGTAGGGCACCTCGTTGCCCTCGATCGGCTCCCCGTCGACGACGAGCGAGCCGCGCGCCCCCCGCGCGCCCGAGTTGGTGACGGTGATCTCGTACGTCGCGCCGCGGGCCACGCGCGTGACCGTGAACGACGGCACGTCGGGACCGATCTGCGGGTCGACGACCAGGCCGTCGAAGCCCGGCCGCACGCCCAGCAGGTGCTGCGAGACGGCGACGAAGTTCCACGCCGCGGTGCCGGTCAGCCACGAGTTCTTGGCCTCGCCGTGCCGCACGGCCTCCTTGCCCGCGATCATCTGCGCGTACACGTACGGCTCGAGCCGGTGCACCTCGGAGATGTCCTCGCGGTAGGCGGGAGTGATCCGCTTGTAGTAGTCGAACGCCTTGTCGCCGCGACCCAGCACGGTCTCGCCGATGATGACCCACGGGTTGTTGTGGCAGAAGATGCCGCCGTTCTCCTTGTACCCGGGCGGGTACGTGGAGACCTCACCGAGCTGCACCTGGTACGTGGTGTACGCCGGGTACTGCAGCACCATGCCGTGGTCGGTGGCGAGCATCTCGCCCACCGAGTCCAGCGCGGCCTCGGCCTCGCCGGACTCCAGGCCGATGCCGGCCATGGTCGCGAAGCCCTGCGGCTCGATCCAGATCTTGCCCTCGGGGTCCGCGTCGGTGCCGACGGGCGTGCCGTAGTAGTCGTACGCGCGCAGGAACCACTTGCCGTCCCAGCCGTCGACGAGCACGGCCTTGCGCATGTCGCCGACGAGCCCGCGGGCCCGCTCTGCCACGTCGTTCAGGCCCCGCCGTGCGGCGAGCTCGGCGTACTGCTCGCCGTAGAGGACGAACTGCGCCGCGATGAACACCGACTCCGCGGCGCCGCCGGCCTGGTTCTCCGTCGTCTGGAACGACTCGCCCGGCGTGGTGGAGAAGCAGTTCAGGTTGAGGCAGTCGTTCCAGTCCGCGCGCCCGATGAGCGGCAGGCCGTGGGGACCGCGGTTCTCCACCGTGAACTCGAACGAGCGCGTCAGGTGCTCGAAGAGCGGGACCTCGGAGCCGGGCTCGTTGTCGAACGGCACGGGCTCGTCGAGGATCGAGTAGTCGCCCGTCTCCTTGATGTAGGCCGCGACGCCGGCGATCAGCCACAGCGGGTCGTCGTTGAAGCCGGAGCCGATGTCGTTGTTCCCGCGCTTCGTCAGCGGCTGGTACTGGTGGTACGCCGAGCCGTCGGGGAACTGGGTCGAGGCGATGTCGATGATGCGCTCGCGGGCGCGCTCGGGGATCAGGTGGACGAAGCCCAGCAGGTCCTGGTTGGAGTCGCGGAAGCCCATCCCGCGCCCGATGCCCGTCTCGAAGAACGACGCCGAGCGCGACATGTTGAACGTGACCATGCACTGGTACTGGTTCCACACGTTGACCATGCGGTCGAGCTTCTCGTCGTCGGACTTCACCGAGTACGTCGACAGCAGGCCCGTCCAGTGCTGACGCAGCGCGTCGAAGGCGGCGTCGGCCTGCTCGGCCGTCGCGAAGCGGCCCAGCAGCTCGTGCGCCCGACGACGGTTGACGAGCTGGTGGGCGTCGTCCGCCCACTTCTCGTCGTCCGGGTTCTCGATGTAGCCCAGCGTGTAGACCAGGTCGCGGGACTCGCCCGGCTCCAGGGTCAGCTTCACGGAGTGCGAGCCGATCGGGTACCAGCCCGACGCGACCGAGTCAGCCGAGACGCCGGCACGCGGCACGGCGGCCTCGCCCAGCCCGTTGTACGCGCCGACGAACGTGTCGCGGTCGGTGTCGAAGCCGTCGGCCGCCGTGTTCACGCCGAACACCGCGTAGTGGTCGCGGCGCTCGCGGTACTCGGTGCGGTGGTAGATCGCCGACCCGTGCGGGCCCTCCTGCTCGATCTCGACCTCGCCGATCGACAGGTTGCGCTGGTAGTTCGTCTGGTCGTCCTGGGCGTTCCACAGGCAGAACTCGACGAACGAGAAGAGGGTGACCGTCTTGGCGGCGTCCGACTCGTTCGTGACGGTCACGCGCTGGACCTCGGCGGTCTCACCGAGCGGGACGAAGAAGAGGGTGTCGACCTTGAGGCCGCCGCGCGAGCCGGTGATGCGGCTGTAGCCGAGCCCGTGGCGGGCCTCGAAGTGGTCGAGGTCCGCCTTCACCGGCAGCCAGGACGGGGTCCAGACGTCGCCCTCGTCGTGCACGTACAGGTAGCGCCCGCCCGCGTCCGCCGGGATGTTGTTGTAGCGGTACCGCGTCAGGCGGCGCATCTTGGCGTCGCGGTAGAACGAGTAGCCGCCCGCCTGGTGCGAGATCAGCGAGAAGAACTGCTCGGACCCCAGGTAGTTGATCCACGGGTACGGCGTGTGCGGGGTGGTGACGACGTACTCACGTGCGTCGTCGTCGAAGAACCCGTAGCGCATCGGTGTTGCCCTTCGCGTGCTCGTCAGGATGGCGCGATCGCTCGGGCAGGGTTCGTCAGCGATGCCGGACCCTGGGCGCCGAGGAGGGCGCGGAGATCAGTGGTGTGGGATCGCTCCCACGGTGTCCACGACAGGAGCATAGCCGCCACGTCGAAGCGCGTCACCTCCCGCCCCCGACCGGCCGCACCGCCGCCCGGCGCGGATCCAGGCCGACGACGACGACGGCGCCGACCGCGACGTGCATCGTGACCAGCGCGCACGTGCTCGCGGTCGTCGTCGCGCCCAGCGGCCCGGCGAGCGACACCAGGAGGACGACCGCGCAGGTCAGACGCCATGCCCGCACGCGTGGACCGCGCCGCGACCGAGCGAGGCCGGCGCGGACCGGCCAGGCGAGCAGCACGCCCACGACGGCGGTCAGGGCGACGGCCGCGGGACCGACCGTCGTCGTCCCGCCGGCTCCCGGGACCGCGAGCGTGGCACCCGCCAGGGGGACGGCGACGCACCACACGGCGAGCGCTGCAGCGGCGGCCGTCGCAGCGACCGCCCACACAGGGACGGGCCGCGGGCCGCGTCCGGCGGTGGCGGGCTCGGTGGGCCTGGTGGTGTGGGTGGACATGGTCGGCTCCGATCGGTGGTCGCCCGCCGTCGGTCGGCGGGGCGAGTCCCATGGCAGCGTCGGTCGGCCCTCGGCGTCGACGGCCGATCGTCTGCATGCGTCACGCCCGACGTCCGGGAGCGGCCCGACGAAGGTCGGGGAGCCGACCGGTGGACGGCCCGCCCGACGACGGCACGCGTCGGGTCCGACGAACGATCCGCGACCCCCTCCTTCGGTAGGGCGCGGACGTCGTCGGGGCGTTCCTAGAGTCGTCGGCATGACCTCGTCCTCTGTCCCGTGCCCCCCGGCGCGACCGCCGCTCGCGGTCGCGGTGCCGGCGGGGCTGACGCTCGCCCTCCTGACCGGCCTCGCCGCATGGGCGCCGGCCGCTCACGGCGCCGACGTGGTGCCCCTCGCGCTCGACGTGGCGGCGGGCGTCGTCGCGCTCGTCGTCCTGCTCATGCTGCCCACGTGGCCCGTGCTGTCCGGGATCCTGCTCGGCCTTCTCGCGGCGGTGAGCCCGGCCGCGACGCCCGCCGCGACGGCCGGGACCCTGGTCGCGGCCCGCTGGTTCCGGTGGCGGACGTCGGTGCTGGTGGCGCTCGCGAGCGTCGTCGGGCACGCCGTCCAAGGGTGGTGGCGCGAGCCCGGGCTGACCTATGGGTGGTGGCTGCTGTGCGACGTTGCTGTGCACGCGGCGCTCCTGGGCTGGGGTGCCTACGGGCGCTCGCGGGCCGCGGCGGTGCACCTGTGGCGGGAGCGCGCGCGGGCGGCGGAGCGGGAGCAGGCCGCGCGGGTCGAGGAGGCGCGCGTGGCCGAGCGGCTGCGCATCGCACGCGAGATGCACGACTCGCTCGCGCACCGGTTGTCCCTGCTGTCCACGACCGCCGGCGCGCTCGAGTACCGCACGGACCTGAGCCCCGAGCAGGTGGCGCGGGCGGCCGGCGTGGTGCGCGAGGGCGCCGCCGGTGCGCTGGCGGACCTGCGGACCGTCGTCGGCGTGCTGCGCGACGGGCCCGACGACCTGGCGCCCGCACCGACGCCCGCCGACGTCCCTGCGCTCGTCGAGCGGTGGCGGGTGGCCGGCATGGACGTGACCTGCGACCTCGCGCCGCTGCCGCCGCTGCCGACCGCCGTCGGACTGGCCGTCTACCGCGTGATCCAGGAGGGCCTGACCAACGCGCACCGCCACGCCCCGGGATCCCGCGTGCGGGTTCAGGTGACCCAGGACGACGACGCCGTCGTGACGGTCGAGGTGCGCGACGAGGCCGCCGCCCGGCCCCGCGCAACCCCGGCCCGCCACCGACCCCCGCCCGAGACAGACCTTTCCGGGCGAGATCGACCCTTGCAGACGCCTGTCTCGCCCGGAAGGGTCGATCTCGACGGTGCGGGGGCGCAGCGCGGGGTCGGGGCCGGGGTCGGGCTGGCCGGGTTGAGGGAGCGGGTGGAGCTCGTGGGTGGCGTGCTGGAGGCCGGGCCGTCGGCCGGTGGTTTCACTCTCCGCGCCCGGGTGCCGGCGTGATCCGGGTGCTCGTCGTCGACGACGACGCCCTGGTCCGCGCGGGCCTGACGCTCATGCTCGACGGCGCCGTGGACGGGACCATCGCCGTGGTGGGCGAGGCGGCCGACGGGGGAGCGGTGGCCGCCGCTCTCGACGCGCACCGCGCCGACGTCGTGCTGATGGACCTGCGCATGCCGGGCGTCGACGGGATCGCCGCGACGCGAGCCGTCCGGGCGCGGCCGGACCCGCCGGCCGTCGTCGTCCTGACCACCTTCGACACGGGCGCCGAGATCGAGGGCGCGCTGCGCGCGGGCGCGGCCGGCTACCTGCTCAAGGACGCCCGCCCGGAGCGCATCGTCGCCGCCGTCGTCGCGGCCGCCGCGGGCGAACCCGTGCTGTCGCCGCAGGTGGCCCGACGCCTCATGGACTCGGCGGCCACCGCGGGTGGGGTGCGCGAGCGCGCGCGGGCTGCGCTGGACCGGCTGACCCCGCGGGAGCGGGACGTCGTCGCCGCCGTCGCCCGCGGTGCGACCAACGGTGAGGTGGCCCGCGAGCTGTACCTGTCCGTGCCCACGATCAAGGCCCACGTGTCGAGTGCCCTGCTCAAGCTGGGTCTGGACAACCGCACGCAGCTCGCACTGCTCGTCCACGATGCCGAGGCGGGCTCCGAACCCCGCTGAAGGGCACTACCGTGGGCCCGTGCTGCTCTCCGACCGTGACATCAGGGCCGAGCTCGAGTCGGGCCGCGTGGCCCTCGAGCCGTACGACGCCGCCATGCTCCAGCCGTCGAGCATCGACGTGCGCCTGGACCGGTACTTCCGGCTGTTCGACAACCACAAGTACCCGGTCATCGACCCGGCGGCCGACCAGCCCGAGCTGACCCGCCTGGTCGAGTCCGCGCCCGGCGAGCCGTTCGTGCTGCATCCCGGTGAGTTCGTGCTGGGTTCGACGTACGAGCAGGTCACGCTGCCCGACGACGTCGCCGCGCGGCTCGAGGGCAAGTCGTCGCTCGGGCGTCTGGGTCTGCTGACGCACTCGACCGCCGGCTTCATCGACCCCGGCTTCAGCGGGCACGTGACGCTCGAGCTGTCGAACGTCGCGACCCTGCCGATCCTGCTGTGGCCCGGGATGAAGATCGGGCAGATGTGCTTCTTCCGGCTGTCGTCGGCCGCGGAGAACCCGTACGGCTCGAGCGCGTACGGCTCGCGCTACCAGGGCCAGCGCGGCCCCACCGCCTCCCGCTCCTGGCAGAACTTCCACCGCTCGGACGTCTGAGTTGGCTCTTCCTCGCCTGCCCCTGTCGGACCCTCAGCTGCGGGCCCGGCACCTGCTCGCGCTCCCGGACGGGGTCGAGGTCGACGAGGTCGAGACGCTGGCCGCGAGCCGGTTCGCCGCCGCGCGGTGGGAGCCGGCGGGCGACGTGCCGTCGCAGCGCGGTCGTCGGCCCATGACCGCCGCCTTCGGGATCCGGGTCACGCCCGCACCCGCCGCACCCGTGCTGCGGCTGTCCCGGCACTCGACCGTCACCGGCCCGTACGGGGTCACGCCCGACGACCTCGTCGCGCTGGGCCTGCCGTCGTCGACCACCCAGGTCTACGACGTCGCGTCCCCGCGCGAGCGCGGGGAGCGGCCCTGGCCCGGCGGCGACCGCGACGGCCTCAACCGTGCTTTCCCCGACGGGCTGCCCGTGCGCGAGGAGATGCGCGTGGTGCAGTGGCTCGTCGACGCCGCGCGCCGGCTGGGCGGGTCGGTGCGGATCGGCGGCCGCGGGACCATCCTGGCGCCCGACACCGAGGGGGCGATCGACCTGACGGTCCTGACCGACCACTGGGTCGAGCCGGGTGACGCGCTCACGATCGTGCAACGGGCCGTGCCGCGCGCGCGCCTTTCCGCCGCGCCCGGGACGTGGGGCGGTCCGATGGCGGGTTCCGGACGGCACTCGGTGAGCGGTCCCGCGGGGATCAGCGAGCCCGGCGGGTCCGGCCTGCGGTCGTCGCTCGAGCTGCACGGCGTGGACGACGAGGAGGCGCGGCGCCGGCTGCATGCCGAGGCGGCG
>Ga0160439_1000309_pt1 | contig 27630 bp, 22 predicted proteins | sample HID1975M_E0MG_FD_108201 | JGI IMG/M metagenome (GOLD analysis project Ga0160439, IMG submission 108201) | Enriched soil microbial communities from UW Madison campus, WI, USA - HID1975M_E0 MG | ecosystem: Environmental > Terrestrial > Soil > Unclassified | place: USA: Madison, Wisconsin... | reverse complement strand
CCTTCGACGACGTCCAGCTCGTTTTCCAGCGACTTGCCGTCTTCGACGGTGATGACGCCTTCCTTGCCAACCTTGTCCATCGCGTCAGCGATGATCTGGCCGATGGAGGAATCGCTGTTGGCCGAGATCGAACCGACTTGAGCGATTTCCTTGCTGGTCGTGACCGGCTTGGATTGCTTCTTCAGTTCAGCAACGGCAGCGGCGACAGCCTTGTCGATGCCGCGCTTCAGGTCGATCGGGTTGAAACCGGCGGCAACGTACTTCAGGCCTTCCATGACGATGGCTTGAGCCAGCACGGTGGCGGTCGTGGTGCCGTCACCGGCGTTGTCGGAGGTCTTGGAAGCAACGTCCTTGACCAGTTGTGCGCCGATGTTTTCGAACTTGTCCTTCAGTTCGATTTCCTTGGCGACGGACACGCCGTCCTTGGTCACCGTCGGGGCGCCGAACGAGCGCTCCAGCACGACGTTGCGACCCTTGGGGCCCAGGGTGGTCTTAACAGCGTTGGCGAGAACATTCACGCCGCGGACGATGCGCACGCGGGCGTCGTCACCGAACAATACTTGCTTGGCAGCCATTTCTTAGCTTCCTTCGAAAATTCGTTTGAGGCGGGGTTTACAGAACCACGGCGAGGATTTCGTCCTCGCGGATGACGAGCAGTTCTTCGCCATCAACCTTCACGGACTGGCCGGCGTACTTGCCGAACAGAACCTTGTCGCCAGCCTTCAGGTCGACCGGCAGGATCTTGCCGTCTTCGGTCTTCTTGCCGGGGCCGACGGCCACGACTTCGCCTTGATCAGGCTTTTCAGCGGCGCTGTCGGGGATGACGATGCCCGAGGCAGTCTTGCGCTCGTTTTCGAGGCGTTTGACGATCACGCGATCGCCCAGGGGACGCAAGGCCATGAGGAACTCCTGTTTACTTGAAAAAAGTGAATGATCGGTTGGCCCCGGGAGGGCTGTTAGCACTCACCGGTGTCGAGTGCTAATTATAGGGATGATGTTCCGGGCTTCAAGGGGGGAGGCCGGGCTGTTACATATTTGATGGGCGCGCCGGGTGTCGAATTGTCGAAATTCTGACCTGCCCCCAGATTTAGTGTCGAAATTCATCCAACTTGGGATTTACGTCATCCAGTTTGGGAATCGAGAATTTTCGATATACAAGGAATGGCGCGGCCTCCAGCCGGAATTCGCCTCTGGAGGTCCGATTTCCTGTGTCAAGTTCAGGGTGACGCGCCGTTCTCCCCAGGATGGAGCCTTTGCCTGCGGCTGGCGACGGGAGGCACCTGACTCATGACGCCCGCCTGGTTCGGTATTGGCCATGCATGCCGAATACAGCTGACCAACGACGGTCGCTCTCGAGCCACTCCGTTGTTGGCAAAGGGCCGCTCCCGACCCAAAGCTGCCGTTCAAACTTCGCCGAGCAAGTCTGATTTGTAGCGGATGATCCTCCGGCATGTTTCTTCACGCGCTACTTCTTTGCGAGGAACGCCGCCACTAAGGCGTTTGCGTGACCGTGACCGATCTGGTGCTGCGTCTTCAGGCAGTTGACGAGTTCCATGTGTTTTAGCGGACCCGCATTCTGAAGAATGTCCATCCAATGCGTTATTGGCTTTTCATAAGTCTTTTCGATGGAAGGAAAGTAGGAGGCAGGTCCTTTTACCTTGGATGTCTCAACCATGGAATGCTCCGTCAATGGATGGAAGTGGGGTTCGTGCAAGGCCTGAGGCCAAAGCCCTGGTCCGGTATTCTGGCCGAGTTGCCTCCCCCTGCCTAGAGGACTATTTTTGACCGGATTCTGGCGCAGAAACGAAGGGCCGCTCCTGGCCGAAACCGGTCTTCAAAAAAATGGATTCGGTCCCAGAAGCGCATCTGCGCGATTTCGGAGGACGGGGTCCTGACGCGTGGATGAAGACGAATTGTTCAAATCCCGGAACGGTCTGACTGCGGACATTGAGTATCTGGCCGCCGAGTCGGGACGCCTGCGACTGGAAGCGGTGCGCCAGGATTGCGAGGCATTCGAGAAGGCTGCGCGGGCCGGTGTGCGTGCTTCGGGTGTGGCACGCCCGGGATGAGCACTGAGGATGACTTAGCTACTCACTTACTCTGCCGTCACGTTATTCCCGCGACATGCCTGGGGAGACCGGACTCCTTGCTATATCGAACAGTGATTACATGTACTGAGATGGTATTCACCTGACACCGGCCCCAAGCCGGTGTTATCTCAAGCAGCCTCGGCCGGCACTTCAGGCAGCGGCCCACGGGCCGCCGCCTGGGCGGCTGCTGTGCGTCTCTTCTTCATCGGCATATCCATGATCGTTAGTCCTCATGATATGCCTCGCACACAAAATCACGGATAGGCCCGGGCGTTTACCATCAACCGCCATAGCATTGCGCGTAAGTAAAGTCGACCAAGCGCTTGTCTGAGGCGTCCTGTGGCGTGGCCGGTTCTACTTGGAAATGCCCGAACATATCGTCGTTGCAGATCCTCACGTTCTTGCGCTGCGTACCTTCCTGCAATACGCAGGAGCCGCCAAAACTGTGATTACTCCCAGCGACGCCAACCGGTAGATCAATCAGCCGGCTACAACCGATGATTCGGCCGTTTTGCTTCTGATGCGCCAACGATTGGTTGAACGATTCAACACGGGAGTTGGGATCACGAATCGACACAACATTAACGCATTCGCCACTAACGGTTTGGTTGCCCGGCAGCTTGCAGTCTGAGTACACCTCGCCATTGGCAATATGTTTCTCATTACGCGCTAGCATGGCGATGCGGGTTGCGTAGGCTTGCTGCAGGCAGGCGCTGTCTTGACAAATGTCACGAGCGTATTTAATCCAGTTGCGCTGTTCTTTAGTCAACTCTTTCTTGCCATAGGCATCGGTTGCGGCTAGTGCTGTTTCATAGGCCCCTTGCAATTTTCCATCCAGTGCGGATGTCTCGGCATCGCTACAGATCAACCTTTCCGTCGTGCCCACGGCCTTGTTGCAATCAAAACTAGCGGCTTGGGCACCAGTCCATAGCGTTGCAAGGCCCAACGTAAAGAGAAGCTTCATCGCAGGTGTATGCCGTATCTTCAGTGCGTAAGCGGGTGGGCGTGTTGAATGCGGCTGGGTCATGATCCTATCTTCTCAAGTTGTATGTCGATGATGTCCTGCGTACTGCACAACACATCTCCCTCGTGACACGTCAAATCAGCTTAATCGAGCCAATGCACATCTCTGGTCTTGTGATCTTCTCGCTGGAGCATCAGAAGCATTCTTATTCCAATACCCGGCTCAGTTTTTACCAGATCTAAGCTGACGCCTGTGCCTTTACCAACTAAAGCGGCGGCTCCATCACAATCTACTCGGATGAGCCATCGCTACTTTAAGCTGGGCCAGTTCGGTGCTTGAAAGTACCGGCCCCATGCAATGCCGGTGCGCCTATCGAGAAATTCGCTGCGAACCGGATTGACCTCATCTTGCTTGATGAGCGGTGTAGCCGAATGATCTCAATTCTAGCGGGGGTCGTTGACCTGCTCCCCCTGAATGACTTCCAACTGCTGCTGAGGGTCGCCTTCAGCACGTTCTGGTTCCATGCCCGCCAGACGCGCTGGCGCTGGCGGGCATGGGGCTGATCATGGCGTCCGGGGTGTACCTGGCGGTAGTACGTCCGCTCAGAAGTCCATCGACGCCGACAACATGAACGTGCGCGGCGCGCCCAGCGCCAGGCTCGAGAGCTGAGGCATACCCCAGTAGGCCTTGTTCGTCAGGTTGTTGATGGCGGCGCGCAGCACCACCGGGCGGTCGGCCACCTGCGTGGCGTAGCGCGCGCCCACGTCGTACGTCGTGCGTCCGCCCACCGACAGCGAGTTGTCCGCGCTGATGTACTGCTTGGACACCGAGGTCGCGTTGGCCGTCAACGTCAGGCCCTGCACGACCGGCACGTCCCATTCCACGCCGAGCTTGCCCTGCAGCCTCGGGATGCCGGTGGCCTGCTTGCCCTCATTGGCCGCGACGGCGGCTTTCGTCACCTTGGGATCGATATAGGCGACACCGCCGATGAGGCGCACCCCGCGCATCGGTTCGCCGAAGAAGCCCCATTCCACGCCTTGGTTGCGCTGCTCGCCGCCGAACGAGAACACGTTGGTGACCGGGTCGGTGTAGCTGCTGGGGCGGTTGATTTCAAACAGCGCTAGCGTATGGGTGAAGTCGCCCAGGTCGATCTTCAGGCCGATCTCCTTCTGCTTGGTCTTGAAGGGTGCAAAGAGTTCGCCCGCGTTGGCCGCGGTGGCCGGCGCCGCCTGGCCCTTGGAGAGGCCTTCGATGTAGTTGGCGTACACCGAGATGTTGTCCGTGGCCTTGACGAGCAGCGCTGCTGCGGGCGTCGTAGCATGGGCGTCGTAGCGGCTGGTGCGTGCGCCGGTGACGACGCTGAAGCTGTCGGTGCGGACCTCCTGGCGGCGCGCGCCCAACGTCAGTTGCACGCGGTCCTCGGCAAAGGACAAGGTGTCGGCCAGGCCATAGCTGATCATGCGCGTCTTGCTGTGCATGACCGGCGGGAAAACGCCGGCCGGGGCCGGCCCCCAGACCGGGTTGTAGATGTTGGTGACCCAGTCCGCGCCGGGCACCGAGCGGCGGCCGTAGTCGTGCTGGTCATCGGAGTAGTACGTGGCGTTCAGCACCCACTGGTGCTTGATCGCGCCGGTCTGCAGCTTGCCGCGCAGGCCGGCGTCGCCGGAGGTCTTTTCCACCTCCATGTTGAGTTGCCCCATCGATGTGCGGAAGTCGCCGGCATCGTTGAACACCTGCGCCGACATGGCGCCGCTGTAGGTGTATTCGGAGCGGCTGGTGCCGATGGCCGCATACGCCATCAGCTTGTCGGTGACGTCGAATTCGCCGCGGATCATGGCGCCGCGATCCTGGTTCTTCACGTAAGCCCAATCCGGGTTCAACAGGGTTTCGGGCTTGGGCGGCTTGGGCACGCCGATGCCGGGCGCCAGGTTGATGCCGCGCGTTACGCCGTCGATGCGCTCATCGGTGTCGTACATATCGGCGGAGATGCGGACCCGCTCGCCGCGCCAGTCCAGGCCCAGCGACGCCAGTTGCGCCCGCTTCTTCTGATCGTCGACGGGGCCGTCGCCGTTGCGGTACATGCCGTTGAACCGGATGCCGAACTGCTGGTTCTCGCCGAAGCGCCGTCCCATGTCCAGGTGCCCGCCGAATTGCGCGTCCGACATGTAGGTGGCGGTCAGGCGCGTCAGGGGATCGGCGCCGGCGCGCTTGGACACCAGATTGACCGTGCCGCCGACCGAACCGCCGGGAGGCATGCCGTTCAGCAAGGCGGACGGCCCCTTCAGCACCTCGATCCGCTCGAACATCTCGGGCGAGGTCCGATAGTACGGCGCCATGCCGGCCAGACCGTTGAACGTCATGTCGGTGGTGGCGGAGGCGAAGCCGCGGATCGAGTAGTTCTCGCTCCACGCGCCGGACACGCCGTTGCTGAACACCGACGGGTCGGTGCGGGCGATGACGTCGGTGATGTCCTTGGCCTGCAGATCCTCGATGTACTTCTCCGTGTAGTTGATGATGGAGAACGGCGTGTCCATGAAATCCTTGTCGCCCAGGAAGCCCACGCCACCGCCGTACGTGACCTGCCCGCCGGCGTAGGGCGTTGATGGCGCCTCCTGCGCGTCGGTCTGGCCGGTGACCGTCACCGTGGGCAGCGTCGTCACACCCGCCTCCTGTTGCGCCCAGACGGGCGCCGCAGCCACGGCGCCCAGCGTGAGGCCGAACACGGCCGCGATGAGAGGGTTCAAGGAAAAGGCGGGCTTTGGCTGCCCGGCCTGCAGCGAACGACGTGTGACGCGGCCGCTATGGCGACGTTTGCTCATGGAGTGCTCCGTTCAGTTGAGCTGGGGATCGCCCGGCAATCCGAGCGACTGGGAATCATTTACGTTTGAATCGACAATGACGCGCGGGGCGTCACGGGGAATCAGTTCCGGTAAGGCCTCATGACTTCGTCGATCATGAGATGCAGCGACTTCATGCTGGCGGCGGTGACGTACCAGGCTTCGGCGTCGGCAAAGACCACGCGACCGTCGCGCCATGCGGCCGTCTGACGCAACAGCGGGTTGCCCAGCGTTTCGGCGTTCAGCGCCGGCCGGCGTTCCATCACGGCCGTGCGGTCGACGACGTAGACGATGCCCGGGTTCGCCTGCTGGATGAACTCGCTGGAGATCGGCTGGCCATGCAGGCCGCCATCAGCCAACGGGCTGGCCGGCTTCACGCCGAGCGCCTTGAAGATGAAGCCATAGCGGGACTGCACGCCGAACGAGCTGAAGGCGCCGTTGTTGTGCAGCACGACCAGCGCCGTCTCCGGGCGGTCGCGGATCAGCGCGCGGGCGTCCTCAACCTTCGCGTCCAGATCGGCGGCCTTCTGGCGGGCAAGGTCGTCCTTGCCGAAGATGCGTCCCAAGGTCAGCAGATGGTTTTTGACGATCTCGATGTGATCGGCCTGGCTGTCGCGGTAGTCCACGTCGAAATGGATCGTGGGCGCGATCTGGCTCAGCTCCTTGTAGTGGTTCGCCTGCAGCGAGGTGATCAGGATCAGATCCGGCTTGGCCGCGTGCACGCGCTCCAGATTGGGCTGGACGATCGCGCCCATGTCCTGCACCTCGGGCGCGTCGCGGTAGCGGGCCAGGAAGTGCGGCACGAAGTCCTTGGGCATGCCCACGACGGGGACGCCCAGTTCGTCGAGGAAATCGACTTCGTTCATGTCCAGGGCCACCACGCGCTGCGGCAGCCGGTCGATCACGGTCTCGCCAAGCTTGTGCTTGACGGTGATCGGGACATAGGCGTTCTGCGATGGCGCATCCGAGGGTGCGGCGGCCGGTGCCGCGGCGGCCTTGGGCGCATCCGTGGCTTGGCCGCAGCCATGCAACGCCGCCGTTGCGGCCATTGCGGCGGCAAACAGCAGCGCCCTCGGCCAGTGCGACAGGGTCATTTCAGTTCTCCAGGGGATTGAAGTAGTTGCACAGGCGACCGCGATCGCCCTGCGTGATCTCGAAGTCCAGTCCATATAGTTCGCGCAGCCGGTCTTCGGTCATGACCTCGTGCACCGCGCCCGCGCAATGCACCGCCCCGGCCTTCAGCGCGACGACGTGGTCCGAATAGCTGGCCGCGAAATTGATGTCGTGCACCACCAGGACCACGGTGCGGCCGTGGTCGTCGCACAGGCGGCGCAGCGCACGCATGATCTGGACCGCATGCCGGATGTCCAGGTTGTTCAGCGGTTCGTCCAGCAGCAGGCAATCGGTCTGCTGCGCGATAGTCATGGCCATGAACGCCATCTGCCGCTGGCCGCCGCTCAGCTCGTCCAGATACGCGTGGCGCAAAGGCTCCAGCGACAGAAATGCAATGGCCTCGTCGATCGCCTGCCGGTCCTGCGGCGTCAGCGCGCCGCGACTGTAGGGAAAGCGCCCGAAGGCGACCAGATCTTCCACCGTGAGCCGCAGGTTGAAGTCGGGCGACTGGCGCAGCGTGGCGACGCGCCGCGCGTAGTCGGCGCGGCTTATATCTGTCACGTTGGCTGCCCCGATGAAAATGCCGCCCTGTGTCGGCGCCAGCAAGCGCGCCATCATCATCAGGAGCGTGGTCTTGCCCGCGCCGTTCGGGCCGATGAGCGAGGTCAGTTTGCCTTCGGGGAACTGCAAGCTCACGTCGCGCAGGACGGCCATCGCGCCGTGGCTTTTTGAGAGGTTTCTGGTCATGATCATGCGGTGCCTCGTGTACGCGCCATCAGCAAGAGAAACCAGCCGCCGCAGACCAGATTGACCAGGATGCCGACGGTGGTCTTGTAGTTGAAGATGTGCTCGACCGCGAGCTGGGCCAGGATGAACATGCCGACGGCGATCGCGCAGCCGGTGGGCAACGTGATGCGGTGCCGGCGTGTGCGTGCCAGCGCATACGCGGTGTTGGCCACGAAGATGCCCATGAACGCCGTGGGTCCCAGCAGGCTGGTGGAAACGGCGACCAGCACCGCGATCAGGGCCAGGTGCAGTTGCACGGCGCGCGGATGATCCACGCCCAGCGACATCGCCTGGTCCCGCCCCAGCGACAGGACGTCCAACGTCGGCAATTGCCTGCGTCCGGCCAGGCATATCGCGGCAACGACGGCGGTGGACACCAGCAGTTGCGCAGGCTCGGCTTTGCCGAACGAGGCCTGGGTAAAGCCGAGCAGGATCGAGAATTCCCCCGGACTGGTCTTCAGTTGCACGAACTGCGTGAAGGTGCCGATGACCATGGTCAGCACCAGCCCCACCAGCAGCAGGAAATACACGTTCTGCCTGCCGTGGCGGAACAGCCAGCGATGCAGGATCCACGAGTACGCCAGCATCACCAGCACCGAAAGCAGGAAGTTGCCGTTCGGTCCCAGCAGCACCAGGCTTTGCGTACCCAGCGCCAGGATCATCACGGACTGCAGCAGCAGGTACACGGCCTCGTAGCCCATGATGGCGGGCGTGAGGATCCGGTTGCCGGTCAGAGTCTGGAACACAATGGAAGACCAGGCGATGCAGACGCCGCCGATGACCATGGCCGCCAGCCGCGCGAGGCGTTTGGGGATGACGTAGTCGAAGTCCAGGCCGGACCGGAAAAAGACGAACGTCACGGCCAGGGCGATGACCGCCATCCACACGCCGTGTCGGGAAGCCGCGCGCATCATCGGTGCTTCCAGAAAATCAGCGCCAGGAACAACACGCCGCCCACGCCTCCCGCCGTCAGGCCGATGGGCACTTCAAACGGATAAATCAGCACGCGCCCCAGGATGTCGCAGACCAGCAGCAGCGACGCGCCGCCCAGCGCGACGACGGGTAGCGTGCGGCTCAGGTTGTCGCCATAGTGGAGCGCGACCAGATTGGGCACGACCAATCCCACGAACGGAATCGCGCCCACCGTGATGACCGTGGCCGACACCGTGACCGCCACTAGCATCAGGCCCAGCGCGACGGTGGCCGGATAGTTCAACCCCAGGCTCGCGGCCATGTCCTCACCCATGCCGGCCACCGTGAAGCGGTGCGCGTACAGGTACGTCAGCACGACGATCGGCAGGATGAGATAGATGATCTCGTAGTTGCCCTGCACGATCTTGGAGAAGTCGCCCAGCAGCCAGCCCTGCATGCTTTGCAGGATGTTGTTGCGGTAGGCATGGAATTCGGCCAGCGCGCTTAGCACGCCGCCGAACATCAGTCCCATCACGGGCACCAGCACCGTGTTCTTGAACCGGATGCGGCGCACGATCAAGACGAAGGCCAGGCTGGCGGCAAAGCAGAACGCCAGCGCAAACGCCATCCGCCCGCCGGGCCCCATCGACGGCGCCACCGTCAGCGCAACCAGGATGCCCAGCTTGGCGGCGTCCAGCCCGCCGCAGGTGGCCGGTTCGACGAACTTGTTGCGCACGATGTGCTGCAGGATCACGCCGCACACCGACAGGCCGACGCCCGTCAGCACCAGCGCGGCCAGCCGTGGCAGGCGGCTGGCGGTCAGCGTCAGCCACGCGTCGCCCGACAGTGTGAACAGCTGCGCCCACGCCAACTGCCGCGCTCCGACCAGCAGGGACGCGCCGCACAGCGCGACGAACAGCACCGACAGCCCAGCGCGCATCAGACGCGGTCTCCCGCAATGCGCCAGCCCTTGGCGGCCTGCCGCTGCGTCAGGAACTGCGCATATCGCCCGCCGCTCGCACGCAGCGCCGCCGGCGGGCCCGCTTCGACGATCCGGCCGTCCTCCACTACGGCGATCTCATCTGCCATCGCCACCGTCGACAACTGATGCGCAATGACCACCAGCGTCCGCTTGCCGCGCAGGCGCGCCAGCGTGCCGGCGATGACGGCCTGATTGCCCGCGTCCAGTGCTGCGGTGGCCTCGTCCACCAGCAGGATGGGCGCGTCGCTGATCAGCGCGCGGGCGATGGCGATGCGCTGGCGCTCGCCGCCGGACATCCGCGTGCCGCCTTCGCCCACCGGCGTATCCATGCCTTGCGGCAGGCGCACGGCGATCTCGTCCACGCCCGCTTCGCGCGCGGCGCTCAGGACATCGGCATCATTGCTGCCCGGCCGACCCGCGCGGATGTTGTCGGCGATGGTGCCGGAAAAGAGATAGGTGTCCTGGAAGATCTGGCTGATTTGGCCGGCCAGTTGCGCGCTGGCGATCTGCCGCACGTCTACGCCGCCGACGTGGACGCTGCCTTGCGTCACGTCGAAGAATCGCGCGATCAGCCGCGCCAGCGTCGTTTTGCCGGATCCCGACGCGCCGATCAGGGCGACCATGCTGCCCGGCTTGATACACAGGTTCACACCGTGCAGCACGTCCGGCTCGTCGTGCGCGTAGCGGAAGCGCACATCGCGCAATTCGATGGACGCGTCGCGCGGCGTCTGCGGTGCGGTGGGTTCCGGCAACGGCGCCGCCGCAAAGAGCGCATCGATCGCCTCAAGCTGGGCGCGCGCGCCGCGCAGCACCTCGCCATAGCCGGCAACCTCGAGCAACCCGTCGATATAGCGCACCGCCAACAGCATCGCGACAACGGCGGCCACCACTTCGCTGGCCGCCGCGCCGGCGCCCAGCAGTCCGTTGAGCCACAGGGCCGCCACGATCACCAAGGCGGCAAAGATGGCCTGGACCGCCCAGACGTTGAGCACGGCCGCGGCCGCCGACAGCCAGATCAGGCGCGCGCCGGATCGGCGCTGCGCGTCGAGGGATTGCTCGAAGTGCCGCAAGCCGCCGCCTTCGGCGCTGAACGCACGCAGCACCGACTGCGCCTGCGCGAACTCCACCACGCGCTGGCTGGTTTCGGCAAAGCGACGATGAAAGGCCGCGTCGGCACGGCCCGCCAGGCGCGCGGTAAGCGCCAGCACACCCGCCAGCAGCGGCAGAGCCGCCAGCGCGATCAGTCCTAGCAGCCAATGCTGCGCGAACAGGGCTGCCACCAGCACGAGGGGCGCCGCCACGCCCGCGATGAGCGGCGTGAAGACGTGAGCAGGCAGCTGGGCCACGGTCATCATCCCCTGCGTGACGACATGGCTGAGACGCGCGGTGTTCTGCGGCGTGAACCAGCCGACAGGCAGGCGCGCTGCATGGTCGCCCAGCCGGTGGCGGCCGGCCTGCAGAACGGCGACACCCACGCGCACACCGGCCCGTTCGACCGGCAGGCGCAACGCCCCGCAGCACGCCACCCCGGCGAGCAGCGCGGCCAGCCACGGGGCGACCTGGTTCGCATCGCCGGCCAGCAGATGCGTGAGCAGCGGCGCCGTGGCCGCAATGGTCAGCCCGCAGGCCAGCCCATAGGTGACGGCCAGCCAGCCGTAGCGGCGCAGCACGTGAACCTCATTGCCAAGCAGGCGCACAAAGGTCTTCAGCATGCCGGCTCCTCTCGCGCCGTGGCCATCGCATACCCGCCCTGCGCCCACAGCCGCGCGTAGCAGCCGCCTTGCGCCAACAGCGCGTCGTGCCGCCCCTGTTCGGTGATGACGCCATCCTCCAGGACCAGAATGCGATCGGCATGCACCACCGTGTCCAACCGGTGCGCAATCACCAGCAGCGTACGCCCCCGCGCAAAGCGCGACAGCGCTTCCTGGACGGCCGCCTCGTTGCCGGCGTCGGCCGCGGCCGTGGCCTCGTCCAGCACCAGCACGGGCGGATCGAGCAGGACGGCGCGCGCGATGCTCACGCGCTGGCGTTCGCCGCCCGAGAGCTGCGCGTCTTCGCCGATCACGGCGTCGTAGCCGCGCGGCAAGGCCAGGATGCGTTCGTGGATGTTTGCGGCTCGCGCGGCGGCTTCGATTTCCTGCTGGGTGGCGCTCGGCCGGCCCAGCGCGATGTTGTCGCGCACGCTGGCGTGGATCAGCCGCACCTCCTGCAGCACGAAGCCGATGCGCTGGTACAGCTGCGCGCTCTCGATCTGGCGCAGGTCCGCACCGCCGAGCGTGATGCGCCCTTGCGCCGGGTCGAAGAAACGCACCAGCAAGCGGGCGAGCGTGGACTTGCCGGCGCCGGACGGGCCGACGATGGCGTTCACCGTGCCGGGCGCCAGCGTGAAAGTGATGCCGGACACGGCCGCGTGGCCATCGCCGTAGCGGTAGCTGACGTCCTCGAACCGAACTTCGTGCCCTTGAGGAATCTGGCCGCGGCCGGCTGCCGGGGCCTCCAGCACGGGTGTATTCATGAGGGCCAGCACGCGCTGCGCGGCGCCCTTGGCGCTGCCCAGATCGTGCAGCAGCGTGTGCAGCAACAATATCGGCGCGCAAATGCCCGGCGCCACCAACGCGAAAGGCAGCACGTCCACGGGCGCCATCCAGCCCAACGCCACGAACAGCGCGCCCGCGCCCAGCACCACGCCCAGGACCGTGACCGGCGCGATCAGTGCGTGCGCCCGCGCCATCGCCGCGACCAATGGCCGGGTGAAGTCGGCAAAGGCCGCGGCAAAGCCGTCGACGGCGTCCCGGTAGCCGCGATGCGCCTTGCCTGCGTCGCCAAACGCCTTGACCACCGGAATGCCGTTGACGAATTCGATGGTCGCGCCGTTGAGGCGGCCAAGGCGTTCGATGAACACGGGCATGTTCGCGCCGCCAGCCTTCATGGCGCGGCGCAGGAAAAGAAAGAACCCCGGAAACGGCAGCAGCGCCGCGATGGCAAGGCGCCAATCCTGCGCGAACAAATAGACCGCCGACGCCGCGATGGCGCCGCCGGCACGCCCCACGGCCGTGAAGAAATGCGCGGTGAGGCTGTGCAGCGTCGCCATATCGTCCTGCAATGCCTGCTTGACCTCGCCTGACGCCCGGTCCGTGAACCAGCCCAGCGGCACTTCAGCCAACCGCCGTGCGCCTGCCAGACGCAGATGATGCGTGATCCGGTTGTCGGCCAAGTGGGCGGTCAGCTCGGCGGCCGACACCAGCGCCATGCCCGTGAACAGGCAAGCGACGGCGGCGGCGACGGTCCACCACAGCTCGGGAGCCGTTGACGCGGGACCTTCCAGGACGAGGCGTGCAATGTGCGCGATGGCGGCCAGCGGCGCCAGCGTGAGCATGGTGCCCACCGCGGCAAGCGCGGCTGCGGCAATGAGTTGCCCGCGGATCGGGGTCAACACCAGACTGAGCGGGCCGGGCTGTCGAGAGCGGGCCGGCGCGGCTCCGGAAGTGCTCATGAACGAAGTACCAGGACGGAGTTGATAATTATTTGCATCACTATAAACTAAATATTGAAATAGTTGCATAGCAATAAACTAAATAATTTCGGGACGGGTTAAAGTGCGGGATAGCCGACGCCACCAAGAGGGATCAGACATGCAGCCGCCAGAGCGCCGCCCCACGCGGGGACGCCCTCCCACCATCACCCGTGAGCGGATCGCCGATGCAGGCATCGCCGTGGGCTTGCCTAACATCACGTTCGTCGGCGTCGCCGCGGCGCTGGGCGTCAGCCACATGGCGCTGTACAAGCACGTGCCCAACCTCGAGGAGCTCAAGCGCCTGGTTGCCGAGGAAATCTTCAAGCGATGGCAGATTCCGCAGGCCTGTAGCAACGATCGCGGCGATCTCAAGGACTACCTCACGGTGTTCGCGACGTCCGTGCGCCACTTCGTCAAGGCGCATCCGGGCGTGACGCCCTATGTGATCCGGCGGTTGGCCGCGACGCCGTCCATGCTGGCGAAGATCGACGGGCACCAGAGCCACATCGCCGATGCCTATGGCATCTCAAAGGAGCAGTCGCGCTTCCTGCTGGCAACCGTGGCGTTCCATGGTCTGGCGGTGGCGGATACGGTGTATTCGGTTGCCGGGCTGGAGCCGGTCGTCGACGCGGCGCGCGCAGCGGAAGAATCCGAGATGGAGGTTGAACTCGATCAGGGCATGCAGGCCCTCATCATCGGCCTGACGGCGATGCTGGATTGCGGCCCCGGACAGCCGGCGACCGCCCTGGCGGCAAACAAGGTAGTGACAGCCGCCAAGAAGTCGCGCGGCGCCTGAGGGCCCGCCGCATTAAACCCGTCAGCCAGGAAGTGACCGTGCTCATCCGGCCGCTCCCGATCCAAAGCGGTCTTTTGTATTTCTTGATGACGAAGACTCCGGCGGGGAGAGTCAAAGAAAGCGCTAAATCACACTCATTGCAGCGCGGCACCATCCGGATCCGCCCAGGCGGACGCATGGCCATCGGCACATAACAGGAATATGCCGGACGGCTACGGCCAATGCGCCAGTTCTGGAAACTAAAATCATTGTCATTTACAATTGCGACCTTTCCCGCCCACTGGCACTCCTACCGCTTCCGTCACGTGAATTCCGAACTTGATTCCGTGCGCTTCTACAAGTTGCACAGAAGCGAACTGGTAAGCTACGCCGATAGTTTCGTGCGGGATCGCGCCAGTGCCGAAGACATCGTGCAAGACGCCTGGGAGCGCGTGCAGGCGGTCGAGCAGGGGCGTTCACTGGCGGAACCGCTGGGGTATTTCTACCGCACGGTGCGGAATCTGGCGTTGGATTGGTTGCGGGCCCGCAAGCGCGACGGCGCCGAGGCCGATAGTGATCCCATGGCGCTGGCCGCCACGCTCCAGGATCGATCTCCCTCGCCGGAAGCAACCGTCTCCGCCCGCAAAGACATGCATCTGGTCCTTGAAAGCCTGGACGAATTGCCCGAGCGCTCCCGGCTTGCCCTTACTTTGCATACCGTCGATGGGCTGAAGTTGCGAGAAGTCGCCCAACAACTGGGTCTATCCGTCACCTTCACGCATCAATTGATCGCCGAAGCCAAATTGCACTGCATCCAACGTTTGTCGCGCCGCCTGTGAAGCACGAAGACCACGACGCCGCCTGGGATGCCGCGCTGCGCGCCGCGGTGGACTGGAGCATCCTGCTCGATGACGAACCCGACGACCCCGATCTGCGTGCGCGCTTCGAGGCATGGCGCGTGGCCGATTCGCTGCACGACGGCGCCTGGCGCCAGACGTCCCACGTTGATGCCCTGATCCGCCAATTGCCGTCCGAACATCCGCAGCCTGAAAGAGCCGCGCCCGTTGGGCGCGCGAGGCTAGCGCGGCCGCGTCTGCGCCACATGTTCGCCGGAGCCTGCCTGGCCGCGCTAGCGTGGCTCGCCGTGCCCATCGTCTTGCTGCAGGCCCGGGCCGACTTCATTACGGACTCGAAGAGCCAGGCGGACATTCGCCTGGAGGACGGCAGCCGGGTGCGCCTGGCGCCTGGCAGCGCGATGCGCGCAGACATTTCCGCCACCGGCCGGCAGGTCACGCTCTATGCCGGCGAGGCGTTCTTCGAGGTGACTCCCGATCCCGCCCGGCCATTTGAGGTGGTCGCCAACGGCACTCGCGTGACGGTGCTGGGTACGGGCTTTAACGTGCGGATTGGCAAGCGCGACACCGACGTGGCGGTCAAGCATGGGCGGGTGCAGGTCGAGCACACCGAGCCGGAAGCCGCCAGCGAGGTGTTGGCCACCGGGCAATGGGTGCGCATGACGGACAATGCGCCTGCGGCCAGGGGAGAGATCGCGCCGGAGGTGGTGGGCAGTTGGACGCGCACCCGGCTGGTCGCCGTCGACCGGCCCTTGCCCGACGTCATCGAGGATCTTCGTCGCCGGTACGCAGGCCAAATCTTGCTGTTGGGTGATGCGCCGCGCAATCTCAGCGTGACGGGCATCTTCGATACCAGCAACCCCGCTGCCGCGGCTGAACTGATCGTGCGGCCGCATGGCGGCCGAGTGCGCCAGATCACACCGTGGCTGCTCATTGTGTCGCTGAACGACGCCGCTTCCTGAGCCTTTGTCCCCACGATTTGTAGGGAATTACCGAAAAATCCGTTTGCTGCTTCGTTGTGTGGATAGACCCCGGCCAGGACGCCTGATCAGACCGGCGGGATTTCGCACAATCGGAGCTAATCAAAATGAAGAAGAAAGTGGGGATGCGCCTGGCGCACGGCGTCGTATCAAGCACCATCGCCATCGCGGGCCTGACCATCGGGATGCTGGGGCAGGCGGCGGCGCAGCCCGGCGTGGCGCAGGGGGTCTCCTTCAACATCCCGGCCCAGGCGCTGGCCGATGCGCTGGTGATCTTTGGCGCGCAATCGGGCTATCAGGTGACTGTTGACGGCGCGCTGATCCGTGCCGCACGCGCCAGCGCCGTTCGCGGGCAGATGACTGCCCCGCGTGCGCTGAGCGAGATGCTGGCCGGCAGCGGATTCACCTTCGACATCTCGGGCAACGTCGTGACGATCCGTCCGCAGCCCAAGGCGTCCGACAGCGCCACCCACCTGGCGCCGGTTCTCGTGGAGGGCGCCACCGCCACTGCCTACGGACCCGCGGACGGCTATATCGCGTACCGCAGCGCGACGGCCACCAAAACGGACACGCCGTTGATTGAAGTTCCCGCATCGGTGTCAATCGTGACGAGCGAGCAGATCGAGGCCCAGCAACCCAAGACCGTGACGCAGGCGCTGCGGTATACGCCTGGCGTGACCAGCGAAGTGGCAGGGGGGCAGATCATCGCCGACCAGCTCATCATCCGTGGCTTTCAGCAAGGCACCGGCCGGCTGCTGCGCGACGGATTACGCGGCTTTCCCAGCGATTACCTGGGATGGGACGCGCCGGAGCCGTATGGGCTGGAACGCATCGAGGTGCTGCGCGGCGCCAGTTCGGTGCTGTACGGCGCATCCGATCCGGGCGGGCAGATCAATCTGGTGACCAAGCGGGCGCCGCTCACGCCGCTGTATCAGGTGCAGGTGCAGGGCGGTACCCACGACTATTCGCACGCGGCGTTCGACATCGGCGCGCCGCTGGACGACGCAGGGGTATGGTCGTACCGCCTGACTGGGCTGAAGCGCAGCAATGATGTGCAGGTCGACAAGATCCATAATGAACGCACCTTTGTCGCCCCGACATTCACGTGGCGGCCCAGCGCGGCCACCGAGTTTACGGTTCTGACGGAATACCAGAAGCAGACCGGAAACTTCGCCAATGCCCTGCCAGCGGAGGGCACGGTCCTGGACAATCCCAACGGTCGGATCCCCCGGCACCGCTATATTGGAGAGCCGGACTTCGACCGCTCGGTCAATGAGAAGACGTCGGTCGGCTATCTGTTCGAGCACCGCTTCAACGATGTCTTCACGGTGCGCCAAAACTTGCGCTACTCGCATGTGCGCCACAGCAGCGACGAGCTGTTCGTCCTGGGCTGGGCAGATGCAGACAAACGGTTGGCCAGCCGGTTTGCCGATTCGCGTAGCGGCAGCGGCGACGTGCTGGCCGTGGACAATCAGTTGCAGGCCAAGTTCGGCACTGGCCCGGTCGATCACACGCTGCTCGCGGGGCTGGACTACAGCCGCATCAAATACTCCCAATGGCAGCAACTGGGCATGGGTGCACCGTTGGACCTGTTCACGCCGGTTTACGGCAATACGGACATGATGATGTTTCCGGCCAGCGAGTACCGTCAAACGGTGCAGCAGACCGGTCTCTATCTGCAGGATCAACTGAAGCTGGACAAGAAATGGGTGGTGCTGCTCGGAGGGCGTTATGACTGGGTGCGCAACGAAAACACCGCTACCTGGGCGTCGGCGCCGGTGCAGAACGACGAGAAATTCACCGGGCGTGCCGGCCTGGTCTATCTTAGCGACACGGGCCTGGCACCTTACATCAGCTATTCCGAGTCATTTCTGCCCGCCACAGGGCGCACCTTCGACAACCAGGTCTTCAAGCCGGAAATGGGCCAGCAGTATGAGATCGGCGTGAAGTACGAACCGCCGCAGATGAACGCGTTGTATACGTTCGCGCTGTTCGACCTGACCAAGAAGAATGTCAGCACGCCCGATCCCGCGCATCCGGGCTTCAACATACAGGAAGGGAAGACGCGCTCGCGCGGTGTGGAGCTGGAGGCGAAAGTGGGATTGGCGCCGAACCTGGATGTGATGGCGAGCTACACCTGGAACGACGTCAAGGTGACGCGTTCCTCGGAGCCCGGCATTCAGGGCAATCGGCCGGCCCGCGTGCCGGAGCAGATGGCGTCGGTCTGGGTGGACTACCGGCTGCCGGTGACGGGGCCGCTGGCGGGTCTGCGCGTGGGCGGCGGCGTGCGTTATGTCGGCAGCAGCTATGGCGACCGCGAGAATACGTTCAAGGCGCCGTCATATACGGTGGTCGACGCAATGCTGCGTTATGAGTTCACGCCGGGCCGCGGGCTGGCGCTGTCCTTGAATGCGTCGAACCTGTTCGACAAGCAGTACGTGGCGTCTTGCTACAGCATGATGGGTTGCCAGTACGGGCAAGGCAGGACGATGTACGCGACGATGGAATATGCGTGGTGATGAGGAGTAAAGGGTTGCGGCTAGCGTTAGCCAACCCTGCAAAAATTCCCTTCCACCCGTCCCCCCGCTTGCTACAACTCTGGCGAGCAGAAGTATTCACAAAGCTTCACGCCGGGAGGCTGCCATGGGGCGTCAAACTCTAACGGCTTATGGGCGCGACTTAAGCCAAAACCATGCTGCTGCGCCGATGGTCAGCCACAGCACGACGATGAGGACTGCGCCGACCCGGCTACTTGGCTTCGAGCCCTTCGTCTGCATCCACTCGTCTGCTTGGCCGCGACATTCCGCGAGGACTTCAGGTGGTAGGAGTCTGATGGTTAACCAGATGAGGCCGGGAAGCAGCAGAACATCATCGACATAACCCAGCACGGGGATAAAGTCAGGAATCAGGTCAATGGGACTCAGCGCATAGGCCACCACAAACACCCCTAGGGCCTTCGCATACCAAGGTGTTCGGGGATTTTTTCCTGCAAACCAGAGCGTCATGCCATCACGTTTGACGCGCTTGGCCCAGGCCTTTAAGTGGTCGCTGATGCTCATGAGATTGGTGACGGATTTCGAATGCCGTTTCCGTACATTGCAGTAGGTGTGGCCGTATTCGATATTTCGGCGGAGGGCGTCGCACGTAGGGTAATTTTTACCCATTGGTACTCATCCTGCCCGCACGACTTTCAATTGACTTTGAGAACTGTAGTCTGACACCTTTTTTTGTAATGTCATTCCCAAGCGCGCCGAACTTCGACATTTACGTCATCCAGTTTAAAAATCGAGAATCTCCGATATGCAAGCATTGGTGCGGTCTCCAGCCGGATTTCGCCTCTGGAGGTCAATTTTGTGTGTCACGCTTAAGGTGATGTCGCTTTAAACCGGCCGTCATCGACGTAGCGCTTGAGCGCCTGCCACTGGTTCAAGGCATACGAGAGCCAAAAGTTGCACAACCTTTCGACAAACGGGAAAATCGACCACTTGGTCCACCATATCCGTGGCCGCAGACTATTTAGGAGTGAAGGACGTGCGCAACCCCGTTCTCACGGCAATACCGACCGGCATCATGGAAGGCCGGTGCCGGCAAAGCGCTCAAGGCAAACACGCGATCCTGCATGCTGTAATCTGCGCGGTCCTCGCCAGCGCTCCTTTCCTGCAGATCGAAGCGGCCTATGCCGCTGGCTTCGACTGCAAGGCCGCGAAAACCCATGTCGAACATCTAATCTGCGCCGAACCATCATTGTCCAAGCTGGACGATCAGGTGAAGGAGCTTTACGACAAGATTCAGGCCGAAACCGCTGGCCGTGACGGTGAAACCGGTGAATGGCGCGATCCTGTAGCGAAAGAGCAGACGCTATGGCGCACCACCGTGCGCGACCGTTGCCCCGACGCCGCCTGCCTGAAATCCGCCTACGTGGACCGCATCGCTGCCATGAAAAAGAACTGGGCAGAGGCGCTGGGCCCCGCAGGCAAGTAATACGCGAAGCCCTCCGGGGTGGTCGAATTTTGCTATTTAAAAGCATCCTGTCGGGGCCGAAACAAAATAAGGTGTCCAAAGTAAGGTGTCAGACTGCAATATCACAGACATCCGATCCGAGGAAACCGACATGACATTGCAGCCACAACGCTTCCTGGATCATCTTGCCGCTCACGGCTGGACGGTACTTCGGACGGCGCCCAACTCGACGTCAGCGGCTGCGCCGGGCGATGCGCATGGCTATGGCGCTTTCCTGGCGGCATTCACTGACTTGCACAACGCGAACCAGACACGCTGGTTCCTGAGCACGGCTGACCATGACGGCACGGCGGACAGCGCCTTTTCCTGGCACACCCTGCGCGATATCAGCCTGGATGCTGCGCTTGACGACGCCGGCCGGCAGGTGGTCCTGGACTTCTGGCAACAGCACACGCCGATCTACATGAGCGTTGCCGGCGATTACGAATTTCTGGCGATAGAACGCGACTCGGGCCGCATCGTGCACGGCATCGAGCCGGAATTCGAGGACACCCGCGAGGTCGCCCCGAGCCTCGCGGCCCTGTTCGAAGACATGATTGCCGGCCGCGCCACGGCAGCGCTACTGGCTTGATTGCGTCTAACCGTGCACTGGTGGGCGGAAGTGTGTCCACTTCGCGCCCACCAGGCGAATCTTCATGCTGGTTGTGCTGTGGGCTCGGATAGCTTCTCTCCGTGCGGGCGGATCTTGAACCAAATCGCATACATGGCCGGCAGGAACACCAGTGTCAGAATCGTTCCCGCGAACGTACCGCCGATCAGCGTGTAGGCCAGCGTGCCCCAGAACACTGAGTGGGTCAGCGGAATGAAGGCCAGAATCGCGGCCAAGGCCGTCAATATCACCGGCCTTGCACGCTGAACCGTGGCTTCGACGACCGCGTTGAATGGACTCAATCCCTCCTGCTCGTTGTGGTGGATCTGTCCGATCAGAATCAGCGTGTTGCGCATCAGGATGCCCGACAGGGCGATCAGGCCGACCAGGGCATTGATGCCGAACGGCTGCTGGAACAGTAGCAGAGTCGGAACCACCCCGATCAAGCCGAGCGGACTGGTCGCAAACACCATGACCATTGCCGCGATCGAGCGTACCTGCAGAATGATAATAAGCAAGGTGAGCGCGATCATGATCGGGAACAGCGGCAACATCGCCGTGGTGGCTTTATTGGCTTCCTCGATCGAGCCGGCCTGCTCGATGCGGTAGCCGGACGGAAGACTTTCGATGATGGGTTGCAACTGCTTCAGCACAGCCATGGAAGCGTCCGGGGGCTGCAGACCCTCAGCGATGTCGCCGCGCACGGTGATCGTGGGCATGCGGTCACGGCGTCGCAGGATGGGATCTTCCATGCGCACATTGACGCTGCCCACCTGGGACAGCGGGATGCGCTGTCCCGCTGATCCGACCAGCGTGAAGGCGCCGATCTTCGCAGGATCGAGGCGAACGTCGCCCGCCGCGCGGCCGACCACCTGCACCGAACGGATGTCTTCGCGCACTTCCGTCAGCGGCACCCCGCTGAGCAAAAACTGCAACTGCAGGGCGACCGAGCTGGAAGTCAGCCCCACGGCATTGAGCCGATCTTGGTCGAGGGTGAAAGACAGGCTGGGTACGCGCGGCCCCCAGTCGGTATTGACCGTGCGCATCATCGGGCTGGCGCTCATGACGCCCACGACTTCCGCGGCAATGGCCCGCAGCTTGTCCGGATCTGGCCCCATGACGCGGTAGGCCACGGGGAACGGCGAAGGCGGGCCGAAGACGATCTGGGTGACGCGCACCTGCGCCTCGGGCGCCAGTCCATCCGCCACCGCCTGGCGCAGGCGGAACTTCAGCGCCTCGCGTTCCTTGTCATTGCCCGCGAGCACCACGATCTTGGCGAACGATGGGTCGGGCAACTCAGGTGCCATCGCCAGGAAAAAGCGCGGCGCGCCCTGGCCGATGTAGGACGTCACGATCCGCGCATCTTCCTGCTTCGCCAGCCAGGCTTCGACCTTTGCCGTGGTGGCGCTGGTCTGCTCGATCGAGGTGCCGTAAGGCATCTGTATCTCGACCAGAACCTCCGGCCGGTCCGAAGTCGGGAAGAACTGCTTCTTGACCACGCCCATTCCGACGGCGGCCAGCATGAACAAGCCGACGACCGCTCCGGCCACCAGCCACTTGCGTGCGATAACGCGCCCGAGCAGCTGTCGGAAGCGGTTGTAGTGGCGGGTGTTATAGATGGCATCGTGCCCGCCTTCCACCTTCTTGATGTCTGGCAGTAGCTTCACGCCCAGATAGGGGGTGAACACCACCGCCACCACCCACGAGGCGATCAGGGCGACACCGACGATCCAGAACATGTTGCTGGTGTATTCACCGGCCGTGGAGCGCGCGAAGCCATTGGGCATGAAACCGATGGCCGTGACCAGGGTGCCCGAGAGCATCGGGGCCGCCGTGTGGCTCCAGGCGTAGGCCGATGCGGCCACGCGGCCGTAGCCTTCCTCCATCTTCACTACCATCATTTCGATGGCGATGATGGCATCGTCCACCAGCAGGCCCAACGCCAGGATTAGCGAACCAAGTGTGATGCGATCAAAGTTCTTGCCGCTCGCCGCCATGATGATGAATACGGCTGCCAGTGTCAGCGGCACGGCGGCCGCAACGACGATGCCGACACGCCAGCCCATGCTGACAAAGCACACCAACATCACCACGAGTAAGGCGACGAAGAACTTGACCATGAACTCGTCCACCGCCGAGCTGATGTTGACGGCCTGATCGGTTACCTTGGCCAAGGTCATGCCCAGCGGCATCGCTGCGTTGATCTTGATGACTTCCGCCTCAAGCGCCTTGCCCAGATCGAGACCGTTCCAGTCGTCGCGCATGACGACGCCTAACAGCAATGCCGGCTCGCCGCCGTTGCGCACCAGGAAGGTCGAAGGGTCTTCATAGCCCCGCTCGACGGTCGCCACATCCGACAGCTTCAGCGTGCGGCCCTGGGCGACGATCGGGGTCTGTCGAATCTTCTCCAGGTTGTCGAACGCCCCGTCGACGCGCAGGTAGACCTGCGGCCCCTTAGTTTCGATGGAGCCTGCCGGGGTCAGTACGTTCTGGCTGTTGAGTGCGGCGAAGATGTCTTGCGCCGTGACGCCGACAGTGGCCAGGCGGTCGTGGGAGAAGGACACAAAAATGCGTTCGGGCTGCTCCCCAATGATGTTGACCTTCTTCACCCCAGGCACGTGCAGCAGCTGTTGGCGCAGCGCTTCCGCCTCACGCACCAGCAGCCGTTGTGGCTCGCCCTTGGCCTTGAGGGCAAAGAGCGCGAACGTCACGTCGGCGTATTCGTCATTGACGATCGGCCCGATGACGCCGGCAGGCAACCGCTGCGCCTCGTCGCTCAGTTTTTTGCGGGCCTGGTAGAACTCCTCTTGCACGTCCGCAGGCGGCGTGGCGTCGAGCAAAGACACCATGGTGAATGCCAGCCCGGGGCGCGTGAACGTCTCGGATCGGTCGTACCACCGTAGTTCCTGCAGGCGCTTTTCCAGCGGCTCGGCGACCTGATCCTGCATTTCCTGCGCCGTTGCGCCCGGCCAGGCGCTGACGACCGTCATCTGCTTGATCGTGAACGGTGGATCTTCCGCGCGCCCCAGTCCAAGGAACGCCAGAACGCCCGCCACGGAAATCAGCAACAGCAGGAACAGTGTGATCGATCGCTCGCGCACCGCAAGCGCCGAAAGATTGAAGCGTCCCTCGCTCATGGCCGATCTCCGGCCGCCACCGTTGCGCCTCGTCCCATCGGCCTGACGATCTCGCCCTCACGCAGCAAGTGCGCGCCCAGCGATACCACCTGCTCGCCAACCTTGAGATCGCCCGTCACCCGCGCCGTTTCGTCCGTCAGGCTGAGCACGCTAACGGAGCGCCAGACGGCTTTTGCAGGCTCTCCCTCAATTTTCCAGACGCCCGGTCCCTTGCCCGGATCGAACAATGCGGCGATCGGGACTTGCAGTGATGGCGAGGTTTGCGTGCCCTCCAGGATGTCAACGGTGACGGTGGCCCCCAAAGGCGCTTGGGCCAACGCACCTTCAAGTACATAACGGGCCTCGTAGGTGCGGGTGACGCGATCCGCCGCGTCGGATAGCTGCCGCAGTTTCGCCGCCACGGAGGTCTGCCCGTTGCCGTACAACCTGGCTTGCGCGGACGAGCCTAGGGACGGACGCAACGTCTCGGGCAGGTGCACGATGGCCTCACGCTGGCCTGCTCGCGCCAGACGCACGACCGGCTGCCCGGCAGCCACCACTTGCCCCGGCTCAGCAAGAGTCTCTACCACCACACCATCGACATCGGCCAGCAAAACAGCGTAGCTCGACGCGTTCTTCGCCACGTCGGCCTGTGCTTCGGCAGCCTTGAGTTGCGCCCGAGCCGAGTCGGCGGCGGCTTTTATTTGATCGTAGGCCGACGCCGATACAGCGCCTTCCGCGACCAGATCGCGATAGCGTGCTTCGTCGTCGGCCGTTTGCTTGGCGCGCGCCCGAGCCGCGGTCACCGCCTCCTGTTGCGCACGGGCCTGCAGCCCCAAGTCATTCGGATCCATCCGCATGAGAGGCTGACCGCGCTTGACGGCCTGCCCGGTATCGACGAGGCGCTCAGAAACCTTGCCCGCTACGCGAAAACCCAGGTCGCTTTGAACCCGGGCTGCCACGATGCCCGTGAACGAACGCGACGCGGCGGCTGCGTTTTCGACGGCACCGATCCTGACTAGCGGGGCCTCTGTACGTGGATCAGAGGTGGGACTTTCACCACATGCCGCGAGGGCGAGGGGCAACAAACAAAGGGCATACGAAGCAAGCTGGCGCCGAAGCATGGGAACCCGTCCTGACGAAATAGGTCGCCCATTTTAATCAAGTGACTAAATCAGTCAATAGTCACAGCGCATTCGATCAGGGGGTCAGGCTACGCAATATCAGGTTGGACAACTGAGTCGTGGCTTCGTCGACATTGTCTAAATTGTGCTGCAACAACAACGGATTGATATACGGGCGCATGACTAAAAAGATGGCATTCGCCGTCTCGTCCAGTGGGGTCTTGCGCTCGAAATCACCCGACTCGCGACCGTTGCGAACGATCTGCAAGACCACCCCCCTGAGGTGCTCTTCGTAGCCGCGTGTGGAAGGCCAAGCTTCACCTGCCGAAGTCTTGGCAATTTCGTAGAGCTTGCGATCCTGGAAGAACAATTGGCTACCAGAGTCCACCAGCGTCTTAAACGTGCGGCGAAGCTGCTCGGGCGCAGAGGGCGTGCCGGCTACGGCCTCATCAATGGCCGCCACGATCGTGCTCAGGCGATTGGCGCAGATGACCTCGCCAATTGCCTGCTTGGAGTCGAAGAATTTATAGATGTAGGCCTTGGAGAAGCCGATCGCCTTGGCCAGATCGGAGACGGTGGTCTTTTCGTAGCCATAGTGGCCGAAATACTCGGTAGCCGCTTCGACAATTTGATTTCGGACATCATGTTCCGAAGGCCCGCGAAGCTGGGGCGCAGAAGAGGGTGTCTTGGTCATGGCACGAGCTTACCTCGTGGGATGATCATTGACAACGAGTGACCATTTCGTATTATAGTCACAGCAATCTGAACTCCCCGAGGATCGCCATGTCGCCCCGTCGCTCTATTGTTGTTTTGCTACTCGTCAGCGTGGCGACTGGTTGTGCAGTCGGGCCCGACTATCAGCGGCCTGACGCGCCGTTGCCGCAGCGCTACATGGGGCAGGGCACAACTGAACGCGGTCACAACGTGTCTGCGGCGGAATTGGCGACATGGTGGCAAGGATTCAACGACCCCTTGCTTACGCGTTTTGTGTCATTGGCGCTTGAGGAGAACCTGGACTTGGCGCAGGCGTCCGCTCGTGTCAGCCAAGCGCGAGCCGGGCTTGGGGCAGCCAACGCGGCCTTGCTCCCGTCGGGGAGCCTCGGCGGATCGGCCGCTCGCGCCTATCAGTCGGTGGAAACCCCGTTGGGCCAGGTGGTTAATGCCACGCCTGGATATAACCGCTGGGGCAATGCCTACGAGGCCAACCTGGGAGCAAGCTGGGAAGCGGACGTATTTGGCGGTCGACGGCGTGACCTGGAAGCGGCACTGGCCGACTACCAAGCTTCGCAGGCGGGTGCCGTGGCCACGCGCTTGGCCGTAGCCGCTCAGGCGGCGGATATCTACATCACTATCCGGGGCTTGCAGGCCCGCCTTGATATTGCCAAGCGGCAGGTCAAGACCCAGCAGGACCTGCTGGCGAAAGTCCAACTGCTTTACAACAAGGGGCTGGCTGCCGACTACCAGGTACGGCAAGCGGAAGGAGAGCTGGCGCAGGTGCGAGCGACCATTCCCGTGCTCCAGGCGGGCCTGGACGCGGGCATGAATGCCCTGGACGTGATGCTCGCCGCCCCGCCGGGCACGCATCGGGCTGAACTCGAGGCCGTCGCGCCGATTCCCGCGATACCGCGGATCGCCGAGATGGGGACCCCGGCGGATCTGCTCCAGCGGCGTCCTGACCTAATCGTGGCCGAACGCCGACTTGCCGCGGCAAACGCCCGAATCGGTGAAGCGATTGCCGAGTATTACCCGAAGTTCTCGTTGAGCGGCTTGCTGGGAAGTGCCACGGTGATCTCCAGCGGCAACTTGTTCACCAGCGGCGCGAGTCAGACGTCGGGCGTGCTGGGGCTGCGGTGGCGCCTTTTCGATTTCGGCCGCATCAATGCGCAGATCGATCTCGCCCAGGGGCGGGATGCCGAGGCACTGGCCGCGTACCGTCAAGCGGTACTGCGCGCTACCGAGGATGTCGAGAATGCACTTTCGGCATTGTTCAATCGGGGAGAGCAGGCCGCGATGCTGGCGCAAGGCGAAGCATCGCTTTCCCGTGCCCAGGCGTCCTCGTTCGCGGCCTATCAGCGTGGAACCGCCAGCTTGATCGATGTGCTGCGCGCCGACGAAACTCTTTTGCAAGTGTCGGATGCCAGAGCGCAGGCACAAACTGAATCAGCGCGTGCTGCCGTTGCTGCGTTCAAGGCGCTTGGCGGCGGTTGGCAGCCGATGTCGCCCGAAGCAAGCGTGCCGCGGACTCCGTCATTCCTTCCTGTACGCCAGGTAGTCCTGATGGATCCCGATATGGTCGGCGATGTAGCGGGCGTCGTGCCAAACCCCCCAGATGAATGAGGAACTGCGGTTGGTGAGGTTGGGCAGGCCTAAGAAGTAGATGCCCTTTTCGGCCGAGATGCCGCGCTTGTGGATGGGGTAGCCCTTTTCGTCGAAGGTGTCGACGTCGATCCAGCTGAAGTCGACCTTGAAGCCGGTTGCCCACAGGATGGTCTTGATGCCGGCCTCGGCCAGGTTCAGGCTGAGGATGGGGTAGGTGAGGCACTCCGGGTCGGGCAGCAGTTTCCAGGCGTCGGGCTCGGGCGGAAGGTCGAGGCCATTCTGCTCGATGTAGGCGTCGGCTTCGCGCAGGACCTCGAAGTAGTCGGCATCGCCCTGGGCGACATCGCGGCCGAGGTTGTCGGCGAAGTGCAGCACCCCGTTTTCGTAGGAGGTCGTGATGCCTACCAATTGGATGCCGTCCCGGGCAAGGCGCCGGAAGTCGACGGTTTTGCCGTTTTCGTAGCCGCTTACGGCGAAGGCGACGTGTTCGCGCTTGGGCTTTTTCTTGACTTCGTCCCACATGCCCAACGCACCCAGCCACCAGCAGTAATCGCGTTCGCGGTAGGAGCGGGGGGGGCGGTAGTGTTCGCCCACGGACAGGTAGACCGTGCGGCCGGCCTGGCGGAGTTCTTCGGCGTTCTTCGTACCGGAGGCT
>Ga0160439_1000308_pt1 | contig 27741 bp, 42 predicted proteins | sample HID1975M_E0MG_FD_108201 | JGI IMG/M metagenome (GOLD analysis project Ga0160439, IMG submission 108201) | Enriched soil microbial communities from UW Madison campus, WI, USA - HID1975M_E0 MG | ecosystem: Environmental > Terrestrial > Soil > Unclassified | place: USA: Madison, Wisconsin... | reverse complement strand
CGCTGGGCCACCGTCCAGAGCGGCTCTATGCGGTGCAACATGCCCAAACGGGTTGCGACGACCACGGAAGCGACTATGACCAAATCCACCGGCAAATCCTCCTCTGCAATTGATGCGGCTGAACTCAAGGCCCCTGCGGCCAAGCGCGCCGTAAGCATGGCGGCGGAAAAAGCGCCCGCCAAGACGGCGGTGAAGGTCGCCAAGCCCGCTGCCAAGACGGCTGCCAAGAAGGCAACCAAGACGGCTGCGGCTGACAAGCCCGAAAAAGTGACGAAGGCACGCGCCAAGAAGGCTGAGGACAAGCTCGCCGACTTGGTGGGTGGCAGCGCACCGCGTTCGGGCCCGGTTCCGAGCGGCCGCCGCCCGGGCCGTCCCGCCAAGAACGCCAATAACGATTCCGACGGTTTCGACGACACGATGGACGGCGAAGGCGAAGTCCTGCCCGATCTGAAGCCGCCCAAGCGCGGCGGCAAGCGTGGCAAGGCTGATCCCAAGGATCTGATCGCCCGCGGCCCCGTGACGCCGGAAGAATACGAAGCTCGCCGCAACCGCCTGAAGCAGCTGATCAAGCTGGGCAAGGACCGCGGCTACCTGACCTACGGCGAAATCAACGACCATCTGCCTGACGATCTGGTCGACGCCGAAGCCATCGACGGCATCATCAGCACGTTTAGCGACATGGGGATCGCGGTCTACGACCAAGCCCCCGACGCTGAAACGCTGCTGATGAGCGAAAACGCCCCGGTTGCGTCCAACGACGACGACGTTGAAGACGAAGCCGAAGCTGCATTGACCACGGTGGATTCCGACTTCGGCCGCACCACCGACCCCGTGCGTATGTACATGCGCGAAATGGGCTCGGTTGAGCTGCTGACGCGCGAAGGCGAAATCGAAATCGCCAAGCGCATCGAAGACGGCCTGAAGCACATGGTCATGGCCATCTCGGCCTGCCCGACCACGATCAACGAAATCCTGGCCCACATCCTGCGCGTGCGGGAAGGCCAGGCGCAGATCGACGAAGTGGTCGACGGCCTGGTTGATCCGGAAGACGGCGAAGAATACGCCGGCGCCGGTGTCACTGCCGACGAAGACGAAAGCGATGACGGCCCCGCGGGCGGCATGTCCAGCAAGCAGCTGGAAGACCTGCGCGTGAAGGCGCTGGCCAAGTTCGACGAAGTCAACAAGCAGTTCGACAAGATGCGCCTGTCGTACGAGAAGGACGGCTACAAGTCGGACATCTACGTGCGCGCCCAGGAATCCATCCAGAACGAGCTGATGGGCATCCGCTTCACGGCCAAGATGGTCGAGAAGCTGGCTGACACGTTGCGCAACCAGGTTGAAGAAGTGCGCCAGCTTGAGCGCGCCGTTCTGCACACGTGTGTGGACCGTGCCGGCATGTCGCGCACGCACTTCATCAAGGTCTTCCCGGGCAACGAAACCAACCTGCAGTGGGTGGTGGACGAAGTCGCGGCTGGTCATCCGTACGCCGAGACGCTTGAGCGCCAGATTCCCGCCGTGCAAGAACTCCAGCAAAAGCTGATCGACCTGCAAACGCGCGTCGTGCTGCCGCTGAAAGACTTGAAGGACGTCAACAAGCGCATGGCCACCGGCGAAGCCAAGGCTCGCAAGGCCAAGCGCGAAATGACCGAGGCCAACCTGCGTCTGGTGATCTCGATCGCCAAGAAGTACACGAACCGTGGCCTGCAATTCCTGGATCTGATTCAGGAAGGCAACATCGGCTTGATGAAGGCCGTGGACAAGTTCGAATACCGTCGCGGCTACAAGTTCTCGACGTACGCCACGTGGTGGATTCGTCAGGCCATCACGCGTTCGATCGCCGACCAGGCGCGCACCATCCGTATCCCGGTTCACATGATCGAAACGATCAACAAGATGAACCGGATCAGCCGTCAGATCCTGCAGGAAACCGGCGCCGAGCCGGATCCCGCGACCCTGGCGCAGAAGATGGACATGCCGGAAGACAAGATCCGCAAGATCCTGAAGATCGCTAAGGAACCGATCTCCATGGAAACGCCGATCGGTGACGACGATGACTCGCACCTGGGCGATTTCATCGAAGACACGTCCACCCTGGCGCCTTCGGATGCGGCATTGCACGGCTCCATGCGTGATGTGGTCAAGGAAGTGCTAGACTCTCTCACCCCGCGTGAAGCCAAGGTTCTGCGTATGCGTTTCGGCATCGAAATGAGCACCGACCAGACCCTGGAAGAAGTGGGTAAGCAATTCGACGTCACGCGTGAGCGCATTCGCCAAATAGAGGCTAAAGCGCTGCGCAAGCTGCGTCACCCCAGCCGGGCCGATAAGCTGAAGAGCTTCCTGGAAGGGCAGTAATCGTTTCCTGGGCCTCTAGCTCATGCCTGGTTAGAGCAGCGGACTCATAATCCGTTGGTGCCGAGTTCGACTCTCGGGGGGCCTACCAAGAATTGGCGCGGGTTTGCGGGTAGTTCACGCAACCCGCGCTTTCTTTTGTGTGGGGGATTTTTTGCCAATTTCCCCCAACGCCAATTTGATCGACTCGGTAGCCAAGTGCGCGTAGCGTTGCGTGCTGGCTGCTGACTTGTGCCCAAGCACGGCGCCGACCGTGTAGAGATTCACCTTGGCGTTAATCATGGCGCTGGCCGCACTGTGCCGCAGGTCGTGAAAGCGCAGATGGCCCATGCCTACAGTGGTCGCTGCAGCCTTGAACTCCTTGGACACGTTCCACTTGTTGCGCGGTGCCACCGTCGACGCGGCGCGGATCTTCGGATGCATCGGCACGTGGCGGGGTTCGCCGTTCTTCGTGTCTTCCAGCAAAAACATCCCATCCTGGCGTACAGCCTCCAGAATCTCGCTTAGACGCATCCCGCTGTAGAAGGCGATCCGGATAGCCGCGCGCGACTTCTTGCACTTGCAAGCCTTGGCGATGGCCAACATCTCAGCACGGTTCACGTAGTGCCGGCGCTCGTTCCTGACTTCCGGGGCGATGACCCGCTCGGCAGGGTCGCGGTCGTGCATTCCGTGGCGTTTCCACCCCCAGCGGCAGGCGCTGGTCAGGTATCGGATGCGGTTGCGCTTGGTGGCCGGAGCCAGCGGGTCGCCGGTCAGCTCATGCAAAGCCTTCTCGGCGTATTCCCGGCAGACGTCGTGCAGAGCGCCCATGGGCTTGCCCTGGTAGGCCCACATCATCTGCGCAAGCTCGCGCGTGATGATCTCCCCAGACTTCAGGTCAGGGATGCGTTCCTTGATATACATCGCCACAGCATCCTCAATCAGGAACTGCGGGCGCTCGACACCAGTTGCAAGCGCGTAGAGTCGGGCCGACTCCTGGCGGTCGTAGGCGTCAGCTTGGGCTTTACTCCACGACTTTGGAAGAGCTTTTCTAGCGCGGACCCGCTGCCCTTCAATGAGACGGTCGAATTCAAAGATGAGGCAACCGCGCGCTTTGTCTCGGTATATCGGCATGATTGCAGGTACTCGGATAGGTCTTCGGGCGAGAACAGGATTCGGCGCCCGACGCGGTGGCAGGGGATCGGGCCACCCGGGGCGGCCAGATCATAGACGGTACGAGGGGAGACCCCCAATTCACGGGCGGCCTCGGGGACTGAAAGCATATCGCCTCCAAAACGAAGCCCGCGCTAGGCGGGCATCCATTGTTGCTTCGTCGTTTTGAGCATCTGCTCAATCGCTTTACTCATCGGATACTTCTTCTCCGTACTTGCTCGCCACGTAGGCGCGCATGGCGGCGACCAGGGGCGTCGGCCCGATCCAACCCCGCCGGGCGGCTTGCATCTGCTCGACCACTCCGACCCAGTGCAATAGGTTGCCCTCGTCAACTTGGGCATAAACACTGATTCGCTCGGCCTGGATGATCGGGCCCCCGTGCTGCCAGTCGACTGAGGGCCAGAAATGGAGCCCGGCGTGACCAAGATTCAATTCCTGGCGGACCCTGAGAGAGTCCAGAATATTCGCTGAGATCCAGCCGAAGATCATGTCATCTGACCGGTCATGGAGCGTCCAGCAGCCGGGACGATAAGGACGTACCTCGATGACCTCCCAAGATCCTCCGCCCAGGATATTTGCTTGCGCCACCCAGTAGTCCAGTTTGACGCCTTCCAGATCAGCTACCTTCACGCTGCCTCCTTCGCCATCGCGGCGTCTATGGCGGCGTTGATCTCCCGCGCCAAATTGCGTTCGTCCTGGTCTAGGTCTACCGGTTCGCCATCCGGGTCGATCATCTTCGCGCCCGCGTATCCAGCCTCTACGTACAACTCGATGTGGTATCCGAAAGGCAGTTCAGTAGCGGCCCTCAGAATCGCGGCCCCATCCCGCGCCATCGCCACCAGCGCATCCCGCTCACCAACGCTGAGCGTTACCGCGGCTCCGAATGGCTTGCAGTGCGCCTCGCGGTTGTCGATGGCGTCCAGTTCCTCGTTCGTCATGATTGCTCCGTTAATGATGCGTTGGGGCGGTGGATGCGCTGTATATGCGCTACCTGCCTGCCCGAGTTCGTTGCTGCCCGAACACGCGTTGCGGTGATCCGTCGCCCGAGGGCAGCGCTTATTGCCGCACTCCGGGCATAGCACCATCCTCATGTCGCCGAATACCACCGGGCGGCAGGTGGCGCACCAGCACGTTTCACTCATCCCCGCCTCCGTCCTTGCTGGGCTGGGTGGCACATGGAAGTCCTTGCGAGATTCGTTGATCCCTTGCGGCTGCCACGTCTTCGTGCAGGTCACGGAAGGGGACATTGGCGCGACTACGCTGAAGTGTGTAGCCGCGACGCGCCATGAACCACAGAAAGATGTCGATCACGTAGCATTGCCCGGTGACCCAATCGACGGACCGCGCATATTCGTGGCCCTGCACGTTGATGATGTCGTGCATGGCCTTGAATACATCCTTCTGGTCGTGGAAGTCTCGCAATGGCTCAGGCAGGTACTTCAGGCTTTTGAGCCATTCGGTGGTCGCGTCACGCATCGCGCTCTCCTTGTTCGGTCGGCTGGGTGGGAGAAAGGGCGGCGCGGCATTCGACAGCCATGGGCGTGCGGTCAAGTCCGGCGGTCTCCCAGGTCTCCTCATTGATGGCGCGTCTAACCACTGCCTCCAGGCCGGCAGCTTGGAGCAGTTCACAGTACGCCGTGCTACCCCAATCTCCATGCGACGTCATGACCTCCAGGGCCGTGATCACGCCATCGCTGAATCCGTCGTTGCGCACCGCCTCGCTGGCCTGGGGCGCGGCATCCGGCTTGGGTGGCTCCAGGTAAACCGGGACGTCACCATCCAGGGCGCTGGGGCCAAATTTGGCGCTGCGCAGGTTCGCACCGTGTCCTGAATGCAAGCGCCCTAGCTCATAGGCAGGCAGGTAGCCGATTGGCCTGTCATATGTGCGGTCGCTGTCGTCTTTGGGAGACGCCGGATCGCCTTGCTCGCGCTGCGCCTCCCCGGCTACGGGGGCGCTGTCCGGCAGTGTCGGGTCTTTCGGAAGAACCCATGGCGCGCGCTCACGTTCGCGGCGGTGGATTTCCTCCATCGTCTCCGGCTCGGCTACAGGGGCGCTTGCCTTAGACAAGCATTCGAGAATATGCAGGCACTCCGGGCCGCTTACAGCTTCCAGATCGGCGCGGATGATGCCAGCGTCTTGGCCCGCTTTGACGATGGCACGCATGAGAGTGTTCCGCTCTCCGGCTTCAGGGGCGCTTGCCAGGGCGGCGCGGCCAGCCTTCCATGCAAGGGCGGAGACGTGCCCTTGATGCCAAAAGCGAACGGCGTCCGGTTCGCTGTAGGTGTTCGGATAGGAACCCGTGAGCCACGCTACAAATTCCGCCCGATCATCGCCCGCCTGCACGCCCTCCGCGCGCAGCTTGGACAGCAGGGCGGATTCGATGGCGCGGGCGAATGCGATCTTGTCGGCATTGGTCAGCGGATAGGTCGCGCTCGGTTCGCTGACGTAGATATCCCAGCGGCGCAGGATTTCGTCATCCGTCAGCACGGGCTGGGCGGCGTTGTTCTTGTCGGTCATGCTGCCTCCTTAGATTCGGCTGCTGAGAAGATGGAATGCTGCTGCTGCCACTCGCGGAACCTGGCCGTTTCCAAGGGCGGTAATTCGGTCCACCCGATGGGCCACCCCATCAGCCACTCTGTCCATTCCGGGTTCAGGTGGCCACCCACGAAGGTTGATAGCGCCGTTCCACCCTGAGCGTATTTGGTCCTGCGAAAACTGGTGTCGCTTGCGACTGGAGTCGGCATCAACTTCACCTGCGCGCTCAGTTTCGGTTCCCCGCGGCTGTTCCATTTCCCAACCTTCCTCTCGACAGCATCGTCCGCCACCGGCGTCTGCCACAACCCAGATTCGGTCTCTTTCATGAAACGCGGATAGGTGGTGGGCTCCCACAACACCCCAGCGCGCGTCATACCCCATTTCGGCAAGCTGACCGAGGACCATGGCAAGGCCTCGTCCCACAAGCAAAGGTGAGTTCTCCAGGTACACCCTGCCAGGTCGTACCTCGCCGATGATTCGAGCCATTTGCCGCCATAGGCCGGATCGCTCTCCATCGATCCCCGCGCCAGCGCCGGCAGCGCTGATGTCCTGGCACGGAAACCCGCCAGATACCACGTCAACAATGCCGCGCCACGTTCTTCCGTCAAAACTGCACACGTCAGACCAAATCGGGAAAGGTCGGAGGGTTCGATCGTTTTGTCTTGCCGCGAGAACTTGTGCGGCGTAGGCATCACGTTCAACTGCGCAGACGGTTCGCCATCCGAGCAGGTGGCCGCCGAGAATTCCTCCACCAGCGCCTGCGAAAAGAGCCAGCTCATTCACTGTCCCCTCCCTGCTGGGAGGCGGAATCCACGACAACGGATCGGCACAGGTGCATCGCGTCTCGCAGCGTGTCGCCGTCAGCCTCAAACATCGTCCCGGTGTACGGATCGTTCGCCATGCGGTCCAGCAACGATTGCAACTTGGGCAGAAGCTGGCCCGCTATCTGCGCATCGCCAGCAGCGGGAGCGGCAACAGAGGCGCGACCGCCTTGCCATGCCTTCCAAGCGTTTTCCGTGTTCAGGTTGAAATACTCTGGGGAGACGATTCCCAGCTTGCAGCGAGCCAGCTCATCACTCTGGTAGCCGCGTTCTTTCGCCCACACCTCAAACGCCTGGCGCTCATCCTTCGCCACCTCATCCGCCACCGCTCCAGCGGGGATAGCATGCGCCCCGTGGTAGACGCAGCTCGATCCCAGGTACACGCCTACGCTCACGCCGCGAGGGTCGGGGTCGACGGTGACGGTCAGGGAAGGGGCTTCGGGTGCGGCGGCAAGCATGGCTCTGTATCTCGCACCGTTCCTGAGGTTTTGCTCAGCCGAGTAAGAGTCCACCATAAGCATGGGTATCGGGGCCTGACGTGCGGCTGTCAGCATCTCTTCGGTCGGCCAAGCAGGCACCAGCTTCCATCCATTGTTCGTGTTCATGCTCTCAGGCTCCTGCATATTGATTGAAGGCCCACACAGCAAGCGCGCACAGGATCATCAGGCCAGTAAAAGCCCCCACGATCCCGTACCCAAGCAGGCGGTCAGATGCTTCGTCATCCTCAAGCGGATGCCATTTGTCGGTGTGGCGCATGGAAGCTCCAGGCGATAGAAGGCAGCCCCGGACAGACGGCGGGGTACGGGGCTGCGGGGAGGGGCTTAGAGGTAGTGCGCTTTGCGGCCGAACATCGGGCCAAATGGGATTTCGTCGTCCATGTCGGCCAAGCTGCCGCCGGAGGTCTGCGGACGGCCTGCGCCGCTTTGTTCGGCGTACTCGTTGCGCTGGCTCGTCGGACGCTGTGCCGGCGTGCGTTGCGGCTGACGCTCAGGCGCTGCACTGTCGCCTTCGTCGCGACCTCCTAGCATCTGCATCTGGTCGGCCACAACTTCGGTGCTGTAGCGGTCGGCGCCCGTGTCCTTATCCTGCCATTTACGGGTCTTCAGTCGGCCTTCGATGTAGACCGCACGGCCCTTTTTTAAGTACTCGCCGGCGATTTCCGCCAGGCGGCTGTACATGACGACGCGGTGCCATTCGGTTTCTTCGCGCTTTTCGCCGCTGGCCTTGTCTTTCCAGGACGAAGTGGTGGCAATCGACATGTTGCAGATTGCCGCGCCGTCCGGGCTGTAGCGGACTTCTGGGTCGCGGCCCAGGTTGCCCACGATAATTACCTTGTTAACCGATGCCATGGTCTATCCTTGATGTTCTTCGCCAATGCGATGCATGGCTTCGATGACGTATTCCTGGGCCGCTCGAGCGCGGGTTTCCATCTTTTCCTCTAGCTCGCGGTCGCGGGTGTACTGGACTCGGGTTATGCGCAGAACCTCGTCGATATGGTCGACGTAGTGAAGGTCGGCGTCTTCGTAGACCACCAGCTCATCCGGCGTGTTGACGAGGCAGTAAGCAACCTCGGCTTCGTCGACGTCCCAGAGCTTCATGTAGCCGCGCATCTGCCACTCGTATTCCTTGCAGGCGCCCATAGCCGCGGTGGCGGGGAAGGTGTGGAGTGACCAGGCCGACTTGATGTCGATGATCTTGGAGCCGGTGAAAATGTCGCACTCGCCGGTCAGGTAGTCGATCTGGCGGCGCTCGGTGTTCTTCGTGTGGTTGGTGAAGAAGACTGAGTTGTAGAGGGCGATGGCCTGGTCCTCGACGATCTTGCCCTTCTCCATGTACTTGGCGGTCGGGCTGTAGGTGTACCCGTAGACCAACTCCTTAGCCACGCCTTCCAAGTACGTCTTGGCGCCCTCCGACAGAACCGCAGATTTCGCCTTCGGGTCGGTCATGATCACGGACAGGGACGAGCAGCGGACCTTAAACAGTGGCTTCACTTAACGCCTCCTCAAGTTCCTTTTCCTGCTCACCGGTCAGCGTGAAGTTCGCCCGCAGCTTGTCGGTGGTGTACTCCCCGGCCTTGATCGAAACGATCGCCTTGCCGAACCGCTCCGCGCTGATCTTGGGCGGCTGCTTGACCACCACCTTGGGACGGATTCGCAGACACTCGACCGTCTCGCCCGCTAGCTTGGTCGTGCTGGCGTACAGCGTGATCGGCTTGCCTGCCCAGTCCTCGATGTACGGCCCGTACAGCTTGGCGATCATCTTGGAGTTGGTGACGTTCAAGATCATCGGCTTCTGGCCGACAAGGTGCGCGACGGTGCAGTCTTCCTTCTTGCCACCGGTACCGGTCACAGCTTCCTGTTGGACCCAGTCAATGGTCACCGTCAGGTCCTGACCTTCTTCCAGGGCATAGGCTCCGATGTAGTCAGGGTTGATCAGGAGCTTCCAGTGTGTTTTCGACATGTCTAGTCCTTTGCGGCGTACATAGTCCCGCCATCCTTCGCCACCCGTTCCTGCTCGTACTTGTCGAGAGTGGGGCGAAGAACGCAGGTAGCGAGCAGAAAAACGGCCCCGAAGAAGATCGTGGGGCCGTGGGTTTTGAGGATGGTTAGGAGGCGGATCATTGGGCACCTCGGGCTTTGGCAACAGCAAGACGAGCGGCGCTTTCAGCCTCTTGCACCTTCGGGCCTCGTTGGTAGGAAATGTCCATATCCAGTAGTGCCTCAAGGGCCTGTAGAAGATCGGGTGCCGCGGCTATTAGGCGGGCGTTCGGGCCAAGAACACCATTCAGGCCCGGGAACAGGTGCGGTTGTTCAACTCCGCGTTTAGCAATATCCGGCGATTCCAGCGCGCAGACCTGATAGTCGGCAGTTCCGCCCAAGATGTGGCACGGGTAAACACTGCCGTCTTCCATAACTTCTCGGTCTACGATGCGCCACGGCCCGGGCGTGTGTTTCGTCGTCATGCTGCGCCTCGCACGCGGATCATGGCGTCGGCCACTCGGTAGGCGTGCTCCACAACGCCCGTTACACACCACTGCTGCCACTGTTCAATGCTCAGGGTCTTATCGGCCCTGTCGCCGTAGCGCTGGTCATCAGGCACGGCCAGCATTCCCTGCATGGCCTTGGCCGCGAAGTAGTCGCGCATGGTCATGCCTGGAGCGCGTAGCCCGCAGTCAGACCACGGAAAAGCAGAATGGCCGTCGTTGATCTTGTTCATGCTGACTTCCTCAGAAAGGCCATGGCGCGGTCGCCGATCAGGCCCAAGGGGTAAGCGGCGCACAGGCCGCACAGGATGAATAGGACGACAGTCATGTCAGCCCTCAATCTCAATGGCTATGGCGTGCTTGATATCGCGCTGCAACCCAAGCACCCACGGGCTATTGCTGTTCATCACCGCGTACAGGATCGCCATGTGGTCAGCAGGACCGAGATTGGCGAAGAAGTCCGCATCACCCAGCCGCTTAGCCCAGAACAGCGCGTCGTGGCCATCTGCATCCCAGCTAGCCGGATTGCCCAGCGTCTGGCATACGTCTTGTACGGAGGCGGTCAGGACTTGCAGGTGCTCGTCGCCGTGCCATCTATCCATGGTCTTTCTCCGGGATGAGGGCGAGGGGCACATAAAGCGATTTGTAGATGCCTTCAGGATTGCCCGAGCAGAACTGCGGATCGCTCAAACCTAGTCGAGCGTCAATTACCCACGCCACCGGCACCTGCGCCGCCAGGGCTTCCCGCACTGCCTGCTCGGCGTAGGCGACGAGGAGCTCTGCTGAATACACATTCGGCTCATCAGTGCCCCAAACGTACGTATCAGGTAGTGGCAACTTCGGCAGCTTGATCGCGCTCATGTTCGTTCCTTGTCCGAAGCCTTCGGGAACCCGTCGGCGTAGTAAGACACCAGCGTTCGCCAGTCCTGCTTGGCTTGGTGCTTGGTGCTGAAGTAGGTGTTCCGCAGCGCGATCTTCAGAGAGCCAGTCAAATCCGCCAGGAAGCACCACAGCAACCAAAGCGACATAACGACGGGCATAACTAGCGCGCCAAGCAAGTACAAGGCTTTGCTCTTCATGGTGGTTCCTATTGAAAAAGGTGCAGCTGCCCTCGGCCCGGTCCTCACGGATACCCAGCCGTCAAGCCTCATGGCCACTCGGCTGTCTAGACTGGGGTCTTGAAGGTGGGGAAGGGCAGCTGCGTAAGTCGTAGATGCTCAGGGCGGCGAACCCCCAGCCTTGGGAAAGGCTGACGTAGGAAGGTAGGGGATGGAGTGGGATTCGCCGGCCTGAGCAGCCGTAGGGGGGATGCTGCGTTTCGTGCAGCGGTCGGCCGACTGTTCCGCGGCGCCTAGGGTTAGCGAACTCTACTTAGGCGATATGCCCGTTCGTCGCTCGTCGCTTGTGATGGCCCCGGGTGCGATTCCGGGTTTGGTGTCCTTGCGTTTGCATCGGGAGCCTATTGCCACGGCGATTTGCGCCGCTGACCCGCTATTCCGAACACCTGTAGCTTGGCGTATCGATCCGGACCAACTACCGGAGCTATAGCCCATCGCCTGGGCGGTACTGCTGCCATCAAGAGAGGCGGCTACCTGAAAGCTCAGGACCGGCCGGTAAGCCCCTGCGAGAACAGGCGCTGTTTGGATCGCTTGACCGTCCTCAACCGCCTCTTTTGATAGCGCCGCGTTTCGTGCGGCTACGGCTGCTATGCAGCACCAGGTGGAGAAAACTAATCCGCACGCGCCCAGCCCAGCTTATGGCTGTAGGCAATCAGTCCAGTTTTGCGCATCGCTTGCAGGCGGCGATCGATAACCCGAAACTCGGGCATCTTCTCGGACGCGAATTTGCGGGCCTCGGCAGCGGCCTCGCCGCCTTCGATCTGACTGGCGAAAGTGTGGCCATTCTGGATTCGCTCAAGAATCGCAGCATCCAGTTGGCTGTAATCGTTCTTCAATCTCTTCTCCTTTGCCCCTCGGGCTTATCAACGGGATGGGGGTTAGCGCTTACGGTCGCTGGCCGTGTAGAGATTGCACGTTTGGTCCCGTAGGGCGCCAAGCGAACATGCGGCGTATATGGGATCGGCGCCGGACTTCACCATCTGGGACAGCTTGTCATCGCGTTGCACGTTGTATGCGTACAGCGCCACCACAATCGTGACCAAGCAGGCAGAGACAAGAGCCCAAATCACCGCCCAAAATTTTCCTTCTTCGTCCATCTCGTTCTCCTTGTTAATCGGTATGAATCCTGAAAGAAGCGGTATCAGGCAGCCGAGCGCTCAGACCGGGAATTCAACTCTTCGTGTACCTCTCGCATTTCCTCGAGAATGGCTTCGCGCTCTTCGCGGCTATCGACCATGTAGAAGGAATGCACAACGCCGTTCCGGATGGTCCCTTGGATATCCATCTTCGTGCGGGCGTTGCGAACGGTAGCCTTGAACGGCGCCGGGGTAGTGCGGGTTGCCATGTAGGCTCCTTAGTTGTTGTTCACGTGTCTGCGTCCTGTCACGGCGCAGGCAGATCACTCAAATATGTACTCGGGCCACGGGAAGCCCTCGTCACTGTCGGCGCGGCGTACCAACTTTCCCGAAGCCTTGGCCGCGGCTGCAAAGTCGGCATTGCACAAGCAGTTTTCTCTGGGGTCGACACTGAATGTCTTGGCATCGATCCCTAACGCGTCTGCCAACTCGCCCACTGTTTCGATCAAGTCGCCATCACGTATGGCTACGACGGTGCACATGCCTATCTCCTTGTTCATTCGTCAGCCATCGCTCATAGAACGGGCTGACGGATGAATTCCGGGACAGCGCACCCCTTAGCAACTCCCGCTCATCGCGGCTCCAGGTAGTGCGCTGTCCTGCATACCGTCGCCGTTGAACCCGTATGCCAGCGCGGTCATGGTCCCCGGACTACTCCCGGTGGTCATCAACACGATTACGCGCCATCGGTCGATTCTTGGCGTCCTACTGGAACGCGCTCTGTGCTGCCAGGTTCTGCACCTGGCCGGCCTTAGTCTGTTCAGCCACTTTGCACGAGCGGTTTTCGGCATCTTTCTGTTCAGGGCATCCGCAATCTCCCCGGTCGCATCGCCTCTCGGCGGGTGCGGAACGTTTTGCACATCGGTTGTTAAAGAGCGGTACTGCGGTTCTGCTTCCCATGCCCACCCGACTTTGTGGCGGTGACGTCCTCTCGCTGGGATACGAGGCCGAGGGCTTGTTGCGGCACTGAGTTGGCAGCGCGTGGGATGAATAATCGCATTTGCGATTGAAATAGTCAAGCGCAAATGCGATTGAGATTGCGGCTACGATGGCCGAATCGTTTTGTTACTGGAGGTGCAAGGTGGCGAATGCCGGGAAAGTTGCTTTGCTTGGGTTGGTGCTGGGAACGCTTGGAAGTGGAGGCGCGGCTGCTAACAGCGTGGACTGCCAACAAAGACCAACGCAGGTTGACCGAGTCGTCTGTGGCAGTCAGGCGCTCTTGAATCTAGACACTGCTTATGCAAAGGCGTACAGAGCAGCAAAAGAGAGCGCGGAAGACGCCAGCCAATTCATGAAGCTGGCTCAGTCTGACCTTCGGTGGCGTGCCGAGAACTGCTCGGATGCGAGTTGTATAGAGGAGTGGTACCGCAACGTCACGCCGCGATACCTAGCATTGGCGTCAAACGCTCGGGCGTATGGGAACGCGCCGTCGCTAGCAGCTCGGCCCGCATCGAGCTTATCAACTGCGCGAAGCAGCAGTGCCATTGCGCCGTCGAACGTCGCCGTGGCCCAATGCAACGTCTTGCGCGGCATGATGACATCTGTCCCTATGTGGCGGGATAACGGCGTTGCGGTCGAGCAGGCCGCGATGAATGTAGCCGGTGCTTTGGCCGCCTTTGCACCTGACGCAGTGACAAACCAGGAGTGGATAAGCGCGGTCGCCCGCGTCTACTCGTCGGGCGCTACCTCGGCGGATCTCAGTGTGCGCTACCAGGCATTGTGCGAGCCGTACGAGCGACTGACCATCCTGGCGCCGAAGCCGCGCTAGTAGCAGTCTATGACGCGTGCCGGAAGGGCGGCACCGATCCGAGGTGGAAGCCGGTGCAATAAAAAAGCCACCCGGAGGTGGCTTTGCGAGGTGGGCGAAGGCCTAACCTTTATCTGCGTCTTCTAGATCGAGACTGGCCTGCCCTTCGAATCGAGGATGAAGCCGGTTCAGCTTAGAAATGAAGTCTTGATAGTCCGAGGATAGCTTCATGGCTGTCACGACCGATGCTAAATGTTCTCGTAGTTTTGGATGTCCAATTTCCTGGGTCAGTCGTCTGTGGAGGTGAGCCTTCTTTTCATCTTTCGCAGCCTGTTTCTTCAACTCTTCTAAGAGCCCAGGGGCCACGCGGGAATACACAATGTCGTTCGTGAGGACTCCAAAATACTGAGGTCGAAAACGAGGATTATCAGGCGGGTATTTGAGGCCGCGTAGCCGGAACATTTGTTCGTAGTAATCGGCAGGGAAGGCTTTGACATACGGCTGCAGTTCTTTGGCAACAAATGCTTCGAGAACTTTTGCCAACGCGTCTCGCGCGCGGTCCTTCTGGTATCCCGTTGCTTCGTCCACCAAAGCAATAATGCCGACCCGTGCAAAACCGCGTACTAGCAATTCGGCTTGCGCTGCGATGTGCTCTTGCTGCTTCTGCAACAGCCCTTCAGAGCGCGCTTCTAGGATCACATCGCAGAGATCAGCTAATAAGGTTGCCTCATAGCCAAATACGGGGGGGCCGAAGGGAGGTCTGAAGCGAATAGGGGTCTTCAGGCGTTCTGAAAGAGCCGTGCTGCGCGCGGCTAAGTCTCTGTTTTTAAGGGATTTTTCAGATATTGATAGGGCAAAAGACGCAAGTCGCTGCTCGCCGGCTGCGCCGCCACCAGTGGACATCCCGATACCCCTCTGGAGACCCCGCTGGGACAGAAGCCGAGTTTCATCATCTAGGACATAACAGGCAAGTTCCACGTCCCCGATGCGCAATGGATGGTCGGACGAACCGTGCGTTGCCTTTGGCAATGACGCAATTTCTGCTTTGGCGGCTACCGCGCGCTTCGCGATTTCCTTGCGTCTTTCTGGGGAGAGTTTTGCGGAACGTGCTGCGGCACCTTTGGCCTTGCCGATCGGCTTTTCGTCGGTCATACGTCACCCATCACTAGTTGAAGTGACGAGATTATTGCTTGCATTTAGAAGAAATGCAAGCATGTGCTTGCAAAGTGGCGTTTGCAAGCAGCTTTCGATAATTTCTATGCGGAAAAAACGTCAGGCCTTCGCAACTTCCACCTTGTCGGCATCCTATAGCGCGTCACAGCAACCTTTCATCCACCCCATTTCGCAGATCATAGGGGGACCACAGGATGCGCCCGACGATCCTCACATCCTGGCCGTTGTCCAGTTTGAGAGGGAAGGGCAGGTGGGCGGGGTTCAGAGACTTGGCCAGCAGCGTGCCATCGCGCTCGCGCTGGATGCACTTCACGACCATCTTGCCGCCAAGGTTGATCGCGTACACGGTACGCGGGTCAATCTTGCGCACGTCTGTCACTGGATCTTCGATGAACAGCATCGGGCCTTTGTTGCGGATGATCGGCTCCATGCTGTCGCCGTCCGCATAGACGACCCGCATGCGTTCGATAGGCAGTTTGAGAGATTCTAGGAAGGATCGACGGAACAGGATCTCTCCAATCGCCGTCTCTTCGTAGTTCTCAATCCCCAGGTGGCCCGCGGCCAGGCGCACATCCAACTCGGGGATGGGCAAGAACTCATGGTCGTTAGCCGAGTACCCGGCTCGCGCCACGTGGCCCACATTTGGCATCTGATTGAGGCGAAGCGACCCAGCGCCAACCCGTCCAGCCGCTGCGCTCTGTTCCCTATGTTGGGAGTCTGCATCCGTCCGCATCGGGAATTCGTCTCTCGCGGTGTCCATGTCGACCAAGCGAGAAGTGGCCTTTGGCGTCTCGGTGACCTTCACGCCGAGCTTGAGCTGGGCAATCACTACCGCGAGCGCACCTTGCAAGGCATTGATGTGGGCTGGCGGCAACGCCCGCACATCCTTTTCCGAAATGTCGGGGAAAGGCCATGGTGCTGCCGGCTCACGGTGCGCGGCAGGCTCGCTTGCAGCGTTTCCTCTTTTCGGCCCAGCACCATCCATTAGCCATTCGACGTTGACGTTCAGCGCTCGAGCAAGGTCCAGAAACAAGGATGACCCCTTGTTCCTTCCGTTCTCGATGCTGGCAATGGTGGATTGACCCGCGCCAACGGCTTTAGCCAGTTGGGCTTGGGACATTCCAGATTCTGTCCTTGCTTCGGCAAGGCGGTCTTTAAGGGCGCTCATATCGCAATTGTGATAGCTAAGTCAATCGCAATGGCGCTTGCGCGATAAGCGCAATTGCGATTAAATGAGGTATGGACTGGAAAAACCTCATCTCTGATCTGCAAGCCATCGGTTGGACGCAAGCCCGAATCGCGAAAGCGATGGGCGACAAACCCCAATCTTGGGTGGCCGACATTTGCAAAGGCCGCTACCGAGACCTTAAGTGGTCGGACGGACAGCGCCTTATCAAACTGCATCGCCGCGAGAGCCGTCGGGCAGACACCAAGCGATCCGAAGAGGCGAGGGCGGCATGACATCAATGCACCGTCGCCGATTCGCGGCCGTCGGTCGCCCACGCCATGCGGTCACGCTCGGCGCACAGCTCCTTAAAGATTTCCATCACCGCTGCTTCAGACGGGTCAATGAATGTTCGTTTGGCCACGTCCGCGGCGTTCTTCAGCAGCTTTTCGGTTTCAGACATGAATCCACTCTCGTTCTTTGTTCATAAGGAAGTACTCGATGAGCACCCAAGCAGTTTCTCCCCACGACGTTGAAAGCACACGAAAGATCGCTGCACGAATTCACAGCGAGATTTTGCAGCGCCTTGCAGATGTGACGCAGGAGCGTGCAGCCGATTTCATGGGCACTTCGGCTAGCTCTGTTAGCCGTGTGAAAGAGGATCTGGAGAAGGTCTGCCAGCTTCTGGCGGCCATTGATTTTCAGCTGGCGCCTAGCGATGCCGTCGTGGTTGACCAGCGCGAGCAGCAAGCGATTGAAAGCCTGGCTTTCAAGTACTTGCAGGCTCGGCAAGAGACCTGGAAAAGGAAGAGCTGATGGACAAGCAAGTGTTCGTCCTGTCGCATCCGTTGGCACGGCGCAACGCTGCTTACGCTTGCTCCAGCGCGCCTGAGGGCTATCGCGTGGAGATCAAGCCGCGCACTCGTACGCTGGCACAGAACGACATGATGTGGTCGATCCTGACCGACATCAGTCGGCAGGTTGAATTCATCGTCAATGGCGCGCTCGTCAAGGTCGAACCCGAAGAGGTCAAAGACATTCTGACGGCCGGCCTGCGCCGCGAAACGCGCATGGCGATGGGCATCGATGGGGGCATGGTCCTGCTGGGCCAACGCACCAGCAAGATGAACGTGCGTCAGATGACCGAACTCATCGAGCTCGCCTACGCCTTTGGCAATGAGAAGGGCGTTGACTGGTCCCGTACCAGCCTTGGGAGAGACGCGTGATTCGCAACTCGACCCTTCAGCGCAAGACGCCGATGAAGCGATCCAAAGCGGCGCGCGGCGAAGGCTTGGGCCGAAAGGTCGAGATTGTCATGGGCTTCTATCGCCCGCCCGGTCACAAGTTGCCGACTCTGCTTCGCAGCGAGCAACACCGCCGCAACGTGGCCGCACTCGGCTGCCTTGTGACCGGGAAGCCCGCACAGGCTTGCCATGTGAATTTGGGGAAGGGTGGAGCACTGAAGGCGTGCGACAGCCTGTGCTTCCCGCTGAACCCTGAACTGCATCGTCAGCATGACCAAGGCGGTATTCCGCGCGCTGAGCGTTGGAAGCGTGAGTGGGAATACGTGGATGCAACCCGTGCCGCGCTGATGCAGCTGGGCAAGTGGCCGGCAGAAGTGGAGTTGCACTACCAGCGAGCCGTGGAGCCGCTGCGCCGTCTGGTGAAAGGTGACGACGAAAAAGAAAAGGCCGCTGTGACGAGCGGCCCGGGTACTACCTTGATGGAGAAATTCTAATGGCACGGATCAGAACGATCAAGCCTGATTTTTGGACGGACGAGAAGATCACTGAGTGCTCCATGAGCGCTCGATTACTGTTCATTGGCATCTGGAATTTCGCCGATGACAACGGCAATCTTCAGCGCTCCGCGAAGAAGGTCAAGATGCAAGTGTTCCCGGCTGACTCGCTGGATTGCGAACCCTTGATTCAAGAATTGATGTCTCACGGAATGCTCATTGAGTACTCGGTGAATGGTGAATTCTTCATGCATATCAAGGGCTTCAAGAAGCACCAAGTCATCAATCGCCCGTCGAAATCCGGTATTCCTCAACCACCGATCAATGATGACTCCATGAACACTCACGGAGTACTCATTGACGGAAAGGAAGGGAAAGGAAAGGAAGAAGATAAAGACCCCCCTAACCCCCCTTCGCAGGGGGGTGAAGAGCCTGACGAGCCTTCGGCTGAAAAACCCAAGCGGGAACGCAAAGAGCGCTGTTCGCTGAAAACCTTCCTCGACCGTTGCCGCCAGGCTGGCGAGACGGCGATCAGCGGCTACGAGCCTCTGCGCAAGTACGTGGACGGTGTTGGCCTGCCGATGGATTTCGTGCAGTTGGCCTGGGACGTGTTCAAGGCTGAGCACTCGCCCGAAGGTGCCAACGAGCGCCGCTTGCAGGCTGACTGGCGCAAGCACTTCCTGAACTACGTGACCAAGGGCTACTACCGGCTCTGGTACGCCGATGCAGCCAACGGCACGTACTCGCTGACGACCCAGGGCATCCAAGCCCAGCGCCTGCATGCGCACAAGGAGGCAGCATGACCGCCGAAGCCTTGCGTGTGCCGCCGCACTCGGTTGACGCTGAGCAGTCGATCCTTGGGGGTCTGCTTCTCGATAACGGCGCGTGGGAACGGCTGGATGGGCGGGTGGCCGTTGAGGACTTCTACCGCCATGACCACCGCCTGATCTTTGGCGCCGCGTCGACGTTGCTTGACCGCGGCATGCCGGCCGACGTGCTGACCGTGCATGACGCCTTGCAGGCAACTGGCGACTCTGAGCAATCGGGCGGCATCGCCTACCTGAACGCAATCGCGCAGAACACGCCGAGCAGTGCAAACATCCGGCGCTACGCCGATATCGTTCGATCGCACCGCATCCGCCGTGACTTGCAGATCCTGGGGCAGCACATCGCAGCGTTGGCCGATGAACCCGGGGAGGCATCTGCCCTGATTGAGCGCGCGACCAGCATGACGATGGCGCTGGCAGACACGCGAGAAGCGGGAGAAGACCCGAAGCCGATCGGCGAATTGCTCCCCGGTGTGCTGGAGGCGCTTGAGGCGCGGATGGAGCATGGCGGCGAAGTCTCCGGGCTGTCGACCGGCTTCGAAGACCTGGACCGCCAGACGTGCGGCTTGCAGATTGGGGATTTGATTATCGTTGCAGGACGCCCCTCCATGGGAAAGACGACGCTGGCCGTGAACATCGCGGAGAACGTCGCAGTAGATGGAAAAGTGGCGTTCGTCATCAGTCTGGAAATGGCGTCACGCCAACTTGCGGAGCGCAGCGTGTCGCGCTTTGGGGAAATTGACAGCCAGCGGATGCGCACGGGGAGACTGAGCCAGGGCGATTTCACCAGGCTGACGTCGGCTTTGGGGCGCCTGGAGAACCAGAAGCTGGTCATCGCCGACGATCCACGGTTGGCGAACGCCTCCCGCATTCGGATTGCCGCTCGGAAGGTGCGCCAGCGCCATAAGCGCTTGGACTTGATCGTCATCGATTACCTGCAACTTATGCAGGGTGAGGGCGGCAACCGAAACGAAGAGCTGGGCGGTATCACCCGCGCGCTGAAGCTGTTGGCCCGTGAATTGGGCTGCCCAATCATCCTGCTGTCCCAGCTTTCACGTGAGGTTGAGAAGCGCGTGGACAAGCGACCGCTCATGAGCGACCTGCGCGAGTCCGGCGCAATCGAGCAGGACGCCGACGTCATTCTGATGGCTTACCGCGACGACTACTACACGCCAGACAGCCCGCTCAAGGGCTTAGCCGAGATCCTGATCCGCAAGCAGCGGATGGGGCCGCTGGGCGAAGTCTTCCTGACTTTCCAAGGCCAGCACTCGCGCTTCCTGGACGCCGATATCCAAGCCGTGACAGAAGCACGCAACGCCGTGCAGTTCAAACCGAAACCGAAGTACAGCCAACTGAGGGATTGACCATGCAGAACACTCAACCGATGAAAACGGGCAAGCGCCGGGACAGCAACAAGCTGGTACTCGAAGCACTCGGCATGGCCGGCCCGCAGACGATCACCGAGCTCGCCGCGGCGACGAAGCTGACGAAATCCAGCGTGCGCGATGTGCTGGAGCGGCTGGCAGGGGAAGGGCGCGTGCACAAGACGAAGGAAATCCGCGTCAGCGTGCATGGCCGCGCGCACATCTTTGCGCTTGGACAGGGCGATGCAACCGAGGAGCGGGACGAGCCGATGTTGGCTGTGCGCGAGCGGACCAAGGCGATCCAGGAGACGAACAAGACCGTGCAGGGGCTGCGCGCCGGCTACATGCCCGGGATGTTCGATCCCTTCCGCGTTCTCCGTGCACAGGTGGGCGCATGAAACAAATGGACGTGGTTCTGGACCCTCTGGCTGGTACCGAATTCGTGCCAGGCCGCACCGTCGGCACCTTCGCCATCGATCCTGGCCCGACTCAGTCCGGATGGTGTGTGCTTGCGGGTGGCCGTGTGCTGTCGTCAGGAGTTCTGCCAAACGCCGAAATGCTCGAGTGCGTTGCCAGCCGTATCTACGCGACCATGGCTATCGAGATGATCGCCAGTTACGGGATGCCCGTAGGCCGAGAAGTCTTCGAGACATGCGTATGGATCGGGCGGTTCGTCCAGGCATGGCACGACCCGGAGGCGGTCAAGCTCGTGTATCGCAAGGACGTGAAGATGCACTTATGCGGCACCACGAAGGCGAAGGACGGAAACGTCCGTCAGGCGATTATCGACCTCTACCCAGCATCAGGGGGTGGAGCAACCCCTCAAATCGGCACCAAGGCAAAGCCTGGCCCCCTCTACGGCGTGTCTACCCATGCATGGCCCGCTATCGGTGTGGCTCTGACCGTTCAGGCGCAACAAGGAGCGATGTGATGGAAGACCTACGCAAATGGGAGTTCCGCGACCCGATGCAGGTGGTGATGAGCCGCCAGCAGGCCGCGATCAATCGGTCGTGCAAAGGCTGTGCGCATGCCAAGCCCATCGAGACGCCGTTCGGCGACACGATCACACGGTGCCTGAAGGGCAAGCCCTACGGCACCAAGTGCAACCGGTACGAGGTGGCTGATGAGTAGCCTGACTGGCGACGATCTTTTGTGGAATTGGGCGCGCTGGACCTGGTCCGGTTGCACCGTGGGCAATATGGCCGTCCATTACGCCGAGGAAGTCGACCCGCGCCCGATCAACCACGACCACGCGCTGCTGGTGGAGGCGATGCACGCAGCTCTGCCGTGGCATGAGCGCATGGTAGTGATCGCGGAGTATCCGCAGAAGAACGCCATGTTCGGCGCCATGGACACGAAGGCCCGGCGTAAGGCCGCGCTGGAGTGGATCGCCACGACGACCGGCATTGCCCTGAACGAAACCGAATACAAGCTGTACCTGGGGCTGTTCCGCAACCAGGTTGAAAGGAAACTGGGATGAAGTACGCGAAGGAAGTGATAGACCTGCTGGCCGCTTACCCTGGCCGCCGGTTCAAGATGAAGCAGATCATCAACTACGCCGCACCCCGGGCGGACTCACGGGAGCGCGCGGTAGTGCGTACTGGCGTTTGGCGCGTGCTGGTCGCTCTGGAAGAGTGCGGCCAGATCAGCAGCACCAGGGACGAGGCGAGTGCCCGTGTCCATGTTGAATATTGGTGGGGGAATATAACATCGGCTCCTGGCAAACCATTTCAAGAACCATCACAATACGTGCGGGCACTTGCGCCCTGAAGAACTGAAGCCCCGACATTGCGCCGGGGCTTCTTTCTTATTGGCCTACACGCTTTACGTCCGTTCGGAGGTTGACGATATGGAAGGTGTCAGACCCGTCGCTGTTCACGGAGTGACCTTCAGTCGTTACGAGCCTGGCCATAGTTTCCAGCCACTCAGTACCATCCAATCCCCCGACATCTTTCTGTTCAGAGATGCGGACTATGGTGTACAGCCTCCCAGATTCGTCCTTAGCCTGAAAGCGTTCGGTTTCAATCTCGCGGCGTTTTGCCATTTTGGGCCTCGATCCAAGGTTGTGGGACATGACAATAGCACCTTGCTACCGACTTGATGTAGAGAGTTCCTAGAGACTAGCGGCTTGCTTAAGATGCAGGCCTCTGCTCTGTGGGAACAGCCGCCGCAATCGACCAGCCAGCAGCGCGCCAAAGGCCAACGCTGCATTCGGGGATAGCCCTGTGACGCTGGCTCCGACCGGCGCCGCCCGTTAAGCCCCTATCGGTCCAACCAGCGCACACACAGGTGCGCCAAGGGGTGGGCCCCACAACCTACAAGTACCCCATGAGTCGCCTAAGCAGGCCTGGCGCCTGCGCAGGGGCAAATGCGCGGGATCTTTCTTCCGGTCTTGTCGCCGGCGGCCAGCATGACGAGAACCGCGGCGCCCAGCTCGCCACGGCGGGTAGTCGGATGGACGCACATATCCAGGAGCCGCCATGGCCAAGACCGTTCTTACCATGCGGGTCCGCTTTGCCTGGTGGGTCACCCCTTATCTGGCTGGCGTGCGCCTCTGCTGCATCCTGACGGGCCGCGAGCCTGACTACCAGCGGGTCGCGCGTGCCGTGAATCTCGGCATGCGTATCACGGCGGAATAGGTTTATGACTGAAGCAAAGAAGAAACCCGACTGGGAGCGGATCGAATCCGACTACCGCGCCGGCCTGCTGTCCGTGCGCGAGATTGCCGCGTCACAAGGGGTATCCCATGTGGCCATCGCAAAGCGCGCAAAGAAGGAAGGCTGGGAGCGCGACCTTAACGCCAAGATCAAAGCGAAGGCCGATGCGCTGGTTACCAGCCGCACGGTTACCAAGGAAGTTACCAGTGAGCAGGCGGTAACCGACCGGGCCATCGTTGAAGCGAATGCTGAGGTGATCGCCAACATCCGGCTGGGCCACCGCAGTGATATCCGCCGCGCTCGCACACTCTGCATGTCCTTGCTCGAAGAGCTGGAGGCCGAGACGGGCGACATTGATCTGTTCCGCGAGCTGGGTGAAATCCTCCGCAGCGAAGACGACAAGGGACAGGACAAGCGCAACGACGTATACCAGAAGGTGATCTCCAGCGCCGGCCGCATCGACAGTATGAAGAAGCTGGCCGAGACGCTGAAGAACCTGGTCGGCATTGAACGGGAAGCCTACGGAATCGCCGAGGTCGCCAAGCTTGAGCTGAGCGGCCCGAACGGAACGCCCCTACGGGCCAAAGAACTGACCGATGAACAACTCGCCGCTATCGTCACAGGAGGCGGCGCGTGAACTGCTGATCCGTCGGCGCGCGCGGGCCAGCATCCTGGATTACGCCAACGCTATTGATGTGCCTGGCAGGCCGGTGGACTCAGAAGACCCGGACACGGAGTTCTTCGAGCCTATCGAAACCACGATGGCCGATCACCACCGGCTGTTGCTGACCAAGCTCAAGGAAACGAGCGAGCGTCGCCACGGCCGCATGATGGTGTTCATGCCTCCAGGGTCTGCCAAAAGCACGTATGCGTCCGTGGTGTTCCCCTCCGCGTTCCTGGGTGCTGAGCCCGGGCGCCGGCTCATCCTGGCCAGCTATGGCGATGACCTGGCGCGCAAGATGGGGCGCCGGACCCGGTCGATCATCAAGCAGCCCCGCTTCCGTGGGGTGTGGGGCGCGTCGCTGACTGCTGAGTCGTCCGCGGCGCAGGAATTTTCGCTGACCAACGGTAGCGAGTACCTGGCCTGCGGGATCCTGGGGGGTGTCACAGGTAACCGCGCGCACGGAATCATCATTGATGACCCGATCAAGGGGCGCGAGCAAGCCAACTCGGAGACAGTCCGGCAAAAGACCTGGGACGCCTATGAAGACGACCTCAAGACGCGCCTGATTCCTGGCGGCTGGATCGTGATAATTCAGACGCGTTGGCATGAAGATGATCTGGCCGGCCGAATCCTGCCCGATACATGGAAAGGTGAAAGCGGTCTGATCCGCTGCAAGGACGGAAACGATTGGGAAGTGCTGTGCATCCAGGCTCGATGCGAGGTCGATAGCGACCCCCTCGGGCGCGAGCATGGCGATTACCTGTGGCCAGAGTGGTTCGACCGAGGGCACTGGGCACAGTTTGAATCTAACTCCCGCACGTGGTCGGCGCTGTACCAACAGCTGCCCACGCCCCTTGATGGTGACCTGTTCAAGCCTGACCAGATTCAAGTGGTCGACGCACTACCGGCCGGCCGTATCGATTGGGTGCGAGGCTGGGACTTCGCCAGCACCGAAGGCGGGGGAGATTACACCGCTGGCGCGAAGCTTGGACGCCTGCCAACCGGTCAGTTTGTGATCGGCGACATGGTGCACGGCCAGATGGGGCCAGAACGCCGCGATAAGGCACTGGAGAACACGGCAGCGCTCGATGGGCGTGCAGTGCGCATCAGCATCCCGCAGGACCCCGGCCAAGCTGGGAAAACGCAGGTTTTGTATCTGACGCGAGGAATGCCGGGCTATCTGATGACCAGCTCGCCTGAGACGGGCGACAAGGTGACGCGCGCAGAGCCGTTCGCTGCCCAGGTCAACGTGGGCAACGTCCTGATGCTGCGAGGCGACTGGAACAAGAAGGTGGTGGACGAGCTTCGCTCATTCCCCAACGCGAAGCACGACGACCAGGTCGACGCGCTTTCACGGGCTTTTGCTGAACTGATTACCAAGCGCCCGATGACTATCAACCCCGATGCCATGAGGCGCGCATGAAATTGTTCGACTGGATTCGTCGCGGGAAGCCGGCAACGGCCCCCGCGGCTGAGCCCGTGCGCAAAGAGCCGGGCATGAATATCTCGCTACAGGCAGTGGCGAACGCTGAGAAGGCTGCGCCCAAGGGGGAATTCAAGCGCCCCACAGTGATGCCCGGTGTCATTCCGCCCGATCGCGAGCCGGCAATGCTGGCCATGGATTCGGCCATGGCGCCAACCTACGCCTACGTCAGCGAGGCGTATGCGGGGATGGGCTTCATCGGGTATCCGTACCTGGCTGAGCTTTCCCAGCGGCCCGAGTACCGCAAGATGTCCGACGTCATCGCCAAGGAGATGACCCGGAAATGGATCAAGCTGGAAACGTCCGGGGACGACGACAAGACGGAGAAGCTGCAGTTGCTGGACAAGGCCATGCGCCGGTTCAAGCTGCGAGCACGCTTCCGCTTGGCGGCACTGCAAGACGGGCTGTATGGCCGGTCGCAGATCTACATTGACGTGAAGACGCCCAAGGGCGCGCCCGCGTGGGCCGACCCGGAAGAATTGAAGTCCGTCCTGGTCCGCGCGCCGGCCAAGATCACCAAAGGCAGTCTCATCGGCTTCAAGGTGATCGACCCCGTCTGGACTACGCCGTACCTGTACAACAGTGACAACCCCATGCGGGCGGACTTCTACAAGCCCACGTCCTGGTTCGTGCTGGGGCGGGACGTCCATTCCAGCCGGCTGTTGAACATTGTGTCGCGCGACGTGCCGGATCTATTGAAACCGTCGTACAACTTCGGCGGCCTGTCGATGACCCAGTTGGCGATTCCCTACGTCAACAACTGGCTGAAAACGCGCGAGAGCATCGCCAGTCTGATCGACGGGTTCTCGGTGGGCGTGCTGAAGACGAACATGGCGTCCATCCTCTCCGGCGGCTGCGGTGACGATGTTTGGGCGCGCCTGGCGCTGTTCAACAAGACGCGGACGAATCGCGGATCGTGGGCTATCGACAAGGACACCGAGGAATTCGGCTTCGAGAACGTCCCCCTGACGGGCCTGGATGCGCTGCAGGGCCAGTCTCAGGAGCAGATGTCATCGGTATCCAGCATCCCGCTGGTCAAGCTGCTGGGCATCACGCCGAGCGGTCTGAACGCGAGCAGCGACGGGGAGATCCGCGTCTTCTATGACGACATCTTGTCCGTGCAGGAAAGCGTGTTCCGAGATCCGATCCAGGCGTGCCTGGAGGTGATCCAGCTGTCCGAGTTTGGCGAGATCGATCCTGACATCACCTTTTCGTTCGTGCCTCTGTGGCAGCTGAGCGAGAAGGAACAGGCCGAGGTGCGGAAGATGGATGCAGACACCGACGCTGTATTGATCGGCGCCGCTGTCATCAGCCCGGACGATGCACGCGAACGAGTGGCTGCGGACCAGACGAATGGCTACCACTCGCTGGAAACCAACCCAGACCCGGATGACGGGATAGACGACGAGGACGAGCCGGAGGAAGGCGAAGAGCGCGCCGACTTCAGCACCCAAGCCTATGCCTGATCTTGTCTCCCCCACCGGCCGCGACATCCTAGTGCCGGCCACGCATGCCAATCGCGGCGTGCAGGCGGCGTACAGGAAGCGGCTGGACCGGCTGGTCGACGAGATGCAGCGGTCGATCGTGTATTGGATCAAGGCGACGTACCGGGCCAACACTCCGGAGCTGGCTCAGGACGAAAGCCCGGCTGCCGCTCTGAGCAAGATGATGCGCAATCTGGCGCGTCAGTGGCAGCGCAAGTTTGACCAGGCATCGCGCCCGGTGGCTACGCGGTTCGCTGACGAGTCGATGAGCGCGGCTGACGTGTCGCTCCGTGACGCACTGCGCCAGAAAGGCTTCAGCGTCCAGTTCGGCATGACCCGGGCGGCCAATGACGTCTTCCAGGCCACCGTGCAGGAGAACGTTGGGCTGATCAAGTCCATAGCTTCTGAGCATCTTCAGGAGGTCCAAGGGCTGGTCATGCGGTCGGTGACGCAAGGGCGAGACCTGAGCGACCTGTCCAAGGATCTGGAGAAGCGCTACGCCGTCACCAAGCGGCGCGCGGCGCTGATCGCCAGGGACCAGAACAACAAGGCAACCGCGACCATCACGCGGGTGCGCCAGCAGGGTCTGGGCATCAAGCAGGCCAAGTGGATGCACTCGCGTGGTGGGAAGAAGCCACGCCAGTCGCACGTTGAGGCCAACGGCCAGCTCTACGACGTTGACAAGGGCATGTACATCGACGGCGCCTGGATCAGGCCCGGCGAGCTGATCAATTGCCGCTGTGTGGCGCAGAGCGTTATCCCGGGATTCGAGGAATGAACAAGAACAACCCTGACGGCCTGGCCTTCGATCGCGCCAGTGTGCGCACTGTCGACCAGGACGGCCGGCTGCGCGTGGAGATCACGCACATCAGCAAGGCGGCGGTCAATCCCTACCGGGGGGACGAGATCCCGGACTGGGAACGGCTTGGGCTTGACCCCAACCGCGTTTATTTCCTGCTGCGCGCCCCGGACGAACTGGCACGCGCGGCGCCGAGCTTCAACAACATCCCCCTGCTGAGCAAGCACGTCCCCGTAACTGTGGACGAGCCTCAGAAGGAATTCGTGGTTGGCGCCACGGGCAGCGATGCCGTTTTCACGGCGCCGTACCTGGACAACTCCCTCGTCGTATGGGACGCCGTAGCGATCGCGGGCATTGAGTCGCGGCAGCAACAGGAGCTTTCGAGCGCCTACCGCTACCGGGCAGACATGACCGCTGGCGTTTACCAAGGCGTGCCATACGACGGGGTGATGCGAGACATCCGCGGCAACCATGTCGCGCTTGTCGAAGTAGGCCGGGCTGGCCCGGACGTCGTCGTAGGCGACAGCAATACCCTCAAACCTTCG
>Ga0160439_1000306_pt1 | contig 27884 bp, 35 predicted proteins | sample HID1975M_E0MG_FD_108201 | JGI IMG/M metagenome (GOLD analysis project Ga0160439, IMG submission 108201) | Enriched soil microbial communities from UW Madison campus, WI, USA - HID1975M_E0 MG | ecosystem: Environmental > Terrestrial > Soil > Unclassified | place: USA: Madison, Wisconsin... | reverse complement strand
GACGCCATTACTACTGGAGAAGGTTGGATCGAGCAGCAGGTTTTCGCCCGCGACATTGCCCACCGACGCCTTGATGTTGGTGATGTCGCTGCCCTGGGCGGTAATCGTCTGACCCTGTTGGGTGACGGTGTTGCTCAGTGCAGAAACGGTCGAGGCGTCAGCCTTGGTCGCCACCTGGGTCAGCGCGCTGGCGGCAGCCGCAGCTGCGTCTGTGGCCACCTTGTCGGTCACGGCCACCCAGGCACTGCCGCTCCAGCGCTTGGGCGTGTTGGCGTTCCCTGTGGTGTCGATCCACAAGTTCTGCGCCAGGCGGTCAGCCACTGCCGGCGCTGCTGCCTGCACAATCACCTTGCCCTTGCCGCCTGCCAGGTTTGCAGCATCCTGCGCCGCCTGCTGCGCGGCCGTGACGTTCTGGTTGGTGGTGGTCAGGCTGTTCTGCAGGCCGGTCATCGCCTGGCCCTGCGAGGTGATCGTGTCTCCCTGCTGGGTGACCTTTGAAGAGAGCGAGTCGACCACGGACGCATCCGCCTTGGTCTGCGCCAGCGCCAGGGCCGATGCCGCTGCAGCTGCAGCATCGGTTGCCGCCTTGTCGGTTACCGCAACCCACGCCGAACCGTTCCATCGCTTCGGAGTGTTGGCATTGCCGGTCGTATCGATCCACAGGTTCTGCGCCAGGCGATCAACTGCAGCCGGCGCTGCCGACTGGATGATCACTTTGCCTTTACCGCCCGCTAAAGCGTTTGCCGCATCAGCGGCCTGCTGGGCAGCGGTGACATTCTGGTTGGTGGTGGACAAGCTGTTCTGCACCCCAGTGATCGCCTGCCCTTGCGAGGTGATCGTATCGCCCTGCTGGGTAACCTTGGAAGACAACGAGTCGACTACAGATGCATCCGCCTTGGTCTGGGCAACCGACAATGCATTGGCCGCAGCCGCTGCAGCGTCCGTGGCAGCCTTGTCTGTCACGGCTACCCAGGCAGTGCCGCTCCAGCGCTTAGGCGTGTTGGCATTGTTGGTCGTGTCGATCCAGAGGTTCTGAGCCAGCCGATCAGCCGCCGCAGGCGCTCCCGATTGCACGATGACCTTGCCTTTTCCACCTGCCAGAGCATTGGCAGCATCAGCGGCCTGCTGAGCAGCGCTGACATTCTGATTGGTGGTGGTCAGACTGTTCTGTACACCGGTGATTGCCTGGCCTTGCGAGGTGATGGTGTCGCCCTGCTGGGTGACCTTCGAGGACAAGGTGTCCACAACGGACGCATCAGCTTTGGTCTGTGCCACGGACAACGCATTGGCCGCAGCCGCCGCGGCATCTGTGGCGGCTTTGTCGGTTACTGCTACCCAGGCAGAGCCGCTCCACCGCTTCGGGGTATTGGCGTTGCCGGTCGTGTCGATCCACAGGTTCTGCGCCAGTCGATCAGCTGCAGCAGGCACCGCCGACTGAATGATCACCTTGCCTTTGCCGCCGGCCAGCGCGTTGGCGGCGTCGGCGGCCTGCTGGGCCGCAGTAACGTTCTGGTTCGTGGTCGTCAGGCTCGACTGCACACCATCAATCCGTGTCGACTGCGCTGTCAGCTTGTCATCCTGCTCGGTGACTTTCGTCTCGACAGTGGTCACCCGGGCGGCCAGGCCGTTCGCCGTCTGCACCGCTTGACCGATGTCGGTCCAGTAGGTCGCGTTTGGCGGCGGGTTGTTAGCCGGTACCGCCTGCTTGGCTTGATACAGCTTGCCGTCAGCACCTAGCACCGCCTGGCCAACGGCATAAGCGCTCGCTGGGTCGTAGGGCATCGACTCGGCCAAGTCGCCAATGACGTCGATCTGCTCCTGTAGGTCGCTCTGTACCTGAGTGAGCTGCTCACCGAGCTGGTCGGTGATCTCCGTCACCTGGGCGTCGAGCTCCTTCAGCCGCGAGTTCACCGAACCCGGCAAGCTTGGCGGCCCGGAAATCAGGGCGATCTCTTCGCGCATGGCGGGCGCCAGCTGACCGCTCTCGATCTTGTCCTTCAGCGCATCGAGCATGTTTTCCACGTCCGTCGACGTAGAAGCAATTACCTTCAGGAAGGCGCTGACGCCATAGGCGTTCTTGGTGCGCACGAAGTAGGCGTAGTTGGTGGCGAACGCCAGCCCGGTGTGGGTCAGCGTCAAGCCTTGGCCCAAGTACTCGCCTTGGGTTGCCTGCGGGTTGGTCGAGAAGAAAAACTCGTAGGTTCCACCGTTGAGGCCGTGCAGCGTGTTCCCTGGTATCAGCGTGATGGTGTCGATGGTGGCCTGCACGACGCACGATTCCGGAAGCGGCGGGCCATCGATGTTGACCGTGATGCTGGCCTCGCCTGAACGGGTAAGCGGGCCCAGGGCAGCGACACTCATCGTGTAGTTACCCGATGCCAAGCCGGCTATGGGCAGCTGCATGGCGCTGACGGGGACCTGCTGGGCCTGCACGGCTGTCAGCCCCTGCCGGACGGTCACTGCGTAACCGGTGACCGTGCCGGCCGGCGGCGTCCACGACAACACGCCTTGCACGACCTCGGCCGCGTCATCAGTCGACCAGGTCAAGTTGGTTGGGCTGCCCAGCCCGCCAGTTGGCAGGCTGATGAAGCCGATCGGGTTGTATGGCTGACCCACGGCGTCATCGAAGATCGCCGGCTCGTTCTGGGCGACGGACACATTGCAGCCGGTCTCAGCCGCCATCGCCCAGTCGGTCACGATGAACTCGCCGACAATGTTCAGCGACGGCAGATTGACCTTCACCGACCGGCCTGGCCGGCAGTTGTAGCCGACAAAGTTCATGGGGATGCTGAGGGTGCCGCCCGCGCGCCGCCGGCGAAGCTCGATATTCGCCAAGCGCTGAGCCTGATACGGGTCGCTGACGTAGGAAAACGACAAGGTCTCAGCGGCCTCGCCACCGTCTGCGACGACCCACTCTGCCACTGACACCTCGGGGTAATCGGTCTCGGACCAGGCCTGCGAGGGATCGATGAAGGTTCCGCGCACAGTGTTGATGGCCGAATCGTTGGACGGTTCGGTGCTGCCGGTCACGGTACCGGTGACCATATCCTCGGTGATTTCAAAGTCGTAGGGCCCGTAGTAGGCGCCAACCTGAAGCATCCAGCGCCCCCCGACGCGGATCAGCTTGCCACCGCACGCGGCCTGCAGCTTCTGCATGACCTGGGTCCGGGACTCGTCGGCACCGATGACGCAGCCCGACCGATAGCGCGGCGAGGTGCTGCCGTCCGGGTTGGCGACCATCTCGTCGCAGACGTTCGCACTGTTGGCAAAGCTCGAGAACACGATTTCATCATCTGGCACGCTGCAGCGATGCCGCAGGAACCACAGGATGTGCAGCGCGTTGTTTTCGCTGTAGCCGGTGAATCCGGTGCGCGGATCGTAGATATCCCGTCGCCCACGCACCACAAAGCGAACATCGGGAATACCTGCTGGGTATTTCTCGGCGCTGTACTTGAACGACAAGCGAACAAACGTCAGGCCACGGCCGATCTGGGTGTCGCGCCAGTCGGGGCTATTGGCCTTGAGGAAGGCGTTGACCTGCGACGGATCAACAATCAGCTCGTATGAGGCGTGTTCGCCATACGACTGGATGACCTCTTCGCCGAGGTAGATTTCCTCAACCCCATCGATCGCGCCTTCGCTCAGGACATAAACCATGTGCAGCCACTCGCCATCGGACTGGTCGCCTGCCTGTTCCTGGCCCCAGGCGAGAACCCCGCCGGTGCTGACGCGCCCGAGCACGTAACGGGCGGAAGCCTTGGACGAGCGCAGCGTCTGGCTGGAGGGTTCGCTGGCACGCAGCGAATCGGTCTTCAGCTGATCCTGCTGCGAGGCGACGTAGAACGCCATGGCCGCGCCAATCACCGCACCCCATGGCCCGCCCTGGACGAAGCCAATCGCGGCGCCGACGGCAACCTGCGCAACCTTCTTGACTGCCTGACTCATTCAATTCTCCAAACCGTCAACGGTTCGCACTCGACCCGGCCGGCGCCATCCGGCGCCACCGACCAGAAATCATCCGCCCAGAACACGGCCACTCCCCGTCCATTGGGGCTGTCGTACAGGGCGACGTCACCCCGCTGAATCAGCCCTGGCTGCACTCGGGAGAAGCATGCATCCCATGCACCCTCAAGTGAGCCATGCAGCCTGGCCAGCAGGCGCTTGGCGCCGGCCTCGGTGGAGTAATTGCCTCGGTAGGACTGCGCCGGGTCGACCCCGCAGACCGCCACGGCGCAGTCAGCGGCGAACAGGCAGCAGTCAAATTCGCCCCATGAAAAAGGCCGCTCTGCGGCGGCCTTGATCGTGTGTGCGAGTTGAGTTGTCCAGTCGCGCTTTCGCATAGTCACTTCTCGTAGGTGAATCTCGGCGCATCCTTGGAGGCGCCCCAGTAAATGGGCCAGTCGGCAATCTGCGCGATCGCGAAGAAGAAACGGTCATCCTGCCGCCGCGCGCGGTGGTTTTCGTCGGTCCATCGCTCGGTTCCGGTCCTGTTCCACTCGGCCATGCGGTCGATCAGCGGCACAGTGATGCTGTTGCCGTCATCGCCGTTGCCGGCGTAGGAGAACTTGGCCGCGTCCATCCGCCCGCTGAAAAGGATGTCCGCGGCATACGAACCGTCTTCGTCGAACACCACGAACATCAGCTTGCCGGCCCTTCCCCTGCAGCCTTTGAGCGACGTCTCCGTGATGATCTGCGTGTCCAGCCCGTTGAGTGTCAGCTCCACCGACATAGGCGAACCCGAATTGCTGCTCTCCTGCGACTGGCCTACGGCACCGAACGTGCCGACGCCCTGGTACGTGATGCCCTGGATCACCAGGTCACCGGTGCCGGTGTGCGCGAAAACCATACCGTCGGGAAAATCCAGCTGACAGGCATAGACCGCCATGAAGTTGCCCTTGGCGATAATGTCGACCACCGTCTGGCTAAAGGGGAACACGCCATTGGCCATCAGAAAGCCTCTCGGAACTGAAAGCTGCCGTTCGACACCACGGGTTGAATAGTCCACTGGTTGGTGTCATCCATCCGCCGCATCTCGCAGTAAGGGTTCTTGTACTCGACCGGTGTTCCGGCCGGGATTGCCTTGCGGACGCGCTTGTTCACATAAACAAGTGCTTTGCCCGCGACATCGCTCGTAGCGCTTTCTACTACTTCGAACATCTCGCCGTTGATGGTGATGTGGTCACCACGGCTGAACACCTGGCGGCCCGCCGTCATGCCTTGCAGCTGCAAGAACGTTGACTGCGCATTGGCTGATGCCACCTTGGGCGAACCTATGTTGTCGGTCCGCGTCCGGGTGATCGACGGCACCTTGACCGTGCCAAACATGCCGTGCAGGCGCCCCAGCAGCGATGTGAGCTCGCGCTCGTCCTCCTCGTACAGCACGCCGAAGTTCAGCGTGCACATCCAGTAAGAACCAGGCAGCGCCACGATCTGCTGCGAGTTCGACAGCGAAGAGGTGAACGCCCGGTTGTTGTAGACGACTCCCCAAGTGACCTCCGTGGGCTCCAGGGACTCGGGCCATTCAAGCGCCATCGGGAAACTCCAAGAAAAAGCCCACCGAAGCGGGCTGGGTATATCACCTGCGCTCGAGCAACTGCCTCGCCGCGCCGTTCGTTTTGAAATCACGCAACACCAGCTCGTACCCCTCGCGGGCGCCCTGCTCCGCCGCGCGCCGCACATCCGACAGTGTGGCTGCGTTGGCCTGCCCTGACACCTGGATGTGCTGGGTGACGCCGCCGAACGTGACGGATGCTTCACCCCCGCCACCCGCAGCGCCTGCGGCCATCACGCCGAGCGAACCGTCCGGCCCTCGGTGTAGCGGCAGAATTGCTTCAGGGCCAGCCTCAGCGAACACACCCGCGCCCTTGGCGAAGGCGAACAGCTGCGGGCTGTCGTAGACCTGGCCTGAGTAGGAGGACAGGCTAGGTGAGTCGTAGACGCCTCCCTTGGCATTCGCGACGAAGGAGCCCTCGCTGAAGCCCGTCATGGTGCCCTGCCCCACGGCTGCGCTTCCGCCGCCTAAGAATCCAGACGCCGAGGCCAGGAAGCCGGCGGCAGCTTGGCGCACCTGGATGCGGATCAGGTCCTCGATGATCGAGTCAGCGAAATCCTTGAATTCGAACTTGCCAGTTTTCACAAACTGGGTGATCCCGTCTTCAAGGGAGCTGAAAGCGTTACCGAACAGGTCTTGGGTCTGCCCCGCTACGTCGGCCGCGCTATCGAGATAGTTTTGCATCGCTGCCGAGGCGCCATTGGACCAGTCGGACTGCGCCGCGTCGATCTTGGCAAAGCTGTCCTCCTGCACCTGTACCAACTTGGCGCCGTACTCCTGCCTTAGCGCGATCTGTTGCTCAAGTTCCTGCCTTTGCTTTGCGGTAGAAGCGGTCGCCAGCTCCTCACGCAATGCCAGGATCTTGCTGTTGTTGTCCTGCTCCAACGCTAGCCTTGCCTGCGCGCGGCTGGCGGCTTTGTCCCCCATCCCCACTGCTCCGGCTGCGGCGTTACCCTGCTGCTGAGTGATTTCCAGCTGACGCTCAAGGTCGGCCTGGTATTTCATCGCTCGAGACACGCCGGTCGAAGCCTGCACTGCAGTGTTGAACTGCTCAGCGAGCGCGCCGATTGCCTTGCCGTACTCTTCGGTGGTGATCTTTTTCTCAGCCAGCAGCAGGTCAAGGTTTCTGGTCTGCTTCTGAAACTCATCGGACGCGGCCCCTACAGGGTCGTAAGCCTTTTTCAGCTGCTCGTATGCAGTAGCTGCTTCCTTGAGCTGCTGAGTCAGCTTTGTCTGTGCAGTAGTAGCATCCTTGGTTTCTTGCTTCGCTCCCTGATTCGCCTTCTTCTGTGCTTCGATCGCACTTGCAGCCGAGAGGATGGCCTTCCGATCGGTATCCGTGAGGTCAGCGTTTTCAGCGATGTGCCGATTGGCGATCTTGATTGCATCACCGTTATCCTGAAGTCCTGCCAGCTGCTTTTGCAGGGTCTCAAGGTAAGTCTGGCCCGCGCCACTCATGCCAGCTTTCGCGGCATTGTTCGCCTGCGTCGACGCTGTGTTCTGGTCTGTCACGCCGGTCAGGACGCGCAGCGTGTCGGCGATGAGACTAGAGCGCTGATCGGCGTCGCTGACGGCGCCAGCCTGGGTGATCCACTGTTGCACGGTGCCGGCAGGCAGCTGCAGGCGGTTACCCACCTCCTGCAAGATGGGCGACAGCCCCTGCCCCGCCGACCGCGCTTCGTTGAGCCGATCGATCAGCCCCTGGTACTCCGCCAACTGCCGGTTGTACTGACCGCCCGAGTCGCGCGCCGGAGCGGTGACAACCGCCGAACGGATTGACTGGGCCAGATCGCCGTAGGCGTCCTTGACCTTGTCTGTGGCGTTGACCTGCTCCTGCTGCCACTTAACCAACGAGGCGTCGCGCTGGTCACGGTTGAGCTTTGCGAACTCCTCCCGCAGTTGAGCCACCGGCTTATGCAGGTCATTCAGGCTGACGCCTGCCTGGTCGGCATTGTCGCTCAGCAACAGGAAGCTTGCAGCAGCCGTGCCGGCCATTAGGGCCAAGCCCATCGGCCCGCCCAGAATGCCGAGCAGGCCGGCACCGACGGTGCGAAGGCCGGCCTGTGCAGTTGCCACTGCAGCAGTGGCCGCAGCTTCGCGCTGCCTGGCCTGAGCCAGCTGGATGGACATTTGTGTTTGCACCGCAGTACCACGCGCCGCCGCAGCCTCGCGTGCTGCAAGGATGGTGACGGTTTCGGCCTTGCGCTGGTCAGCGATGGCCGCCTGCAACACGGCCTCGGCCTGGGCGATACGCGCAGCCCTGTCAGCCAGCGCTGCCTTAACGGCCAGCCCAGACTTCGCTACGTAGTTGGTCAAAGCCGCAACACCTGCGCCGCCCATGGCCACGGCAACCAAGTCGACGTTGTCGGCCAGGGCGATCAGCACATTCGACAGGCCTGCTACAGCGCCGGTCTGCTCTTCCATCCTGCCCAGGAAGGTCTGGATGGCGTTGCCGATGTTCACCATCGCGTCCTGCACGCTGGTGGACATGTCACCCGCAGCCTTGCGGTTAACCTCCACGGTGCGCAGCAGGCCGGTGTTGATGTCATCGAGCGACAGCTTGCCCTGGACGCCGAGCTTGCGGATCTCCTCTGCGCTCTTGCCAGTGGCGCTGGCGATCGCGGTCACGATGGTCGGCATGGCGTCCTGAATGGACACCCAGCCATCTGCCTCGACCTTGCCGGTCTGCAGCGCTTTGGAGTAGGCGTCCAGCGCAGAGCCGGCCTTGTCGGCGGAGGCAGCGTTGGTAACCAATAAAAAGCTGAAGCTGTCGGTGATATCGAGCGTCTGCTGAGTGTTGAAGCCAAGGCTTCGCATCACATCGGCAGTCCGGATGTAGAGCTCTTGGGCTTCAGCCAGTGGCCGGTAGGTTGCCTGGGCGGTTTGCAACAGGTGCTCTTGCACCATTTGGTACTCGCCGGCGCTATCAGCTGCCGCCTTCATCCGGTCAGACATCTGACCGTAAGCGTCGACCTGCTTGATAATGCCACCAATTAAGCCGGCGCCAGCTACCGCCGCAAAAGCCCCACTGATCAGCGAACCAGCGCTTTGGGCAGCACCTCCAACTCGGTCAAAGGCTGAATCCACCGAAGCCAAGTTGCGATCAATTGCCTGACTGGATTTTTCTACCAGCTGATCAGCGCTCGCCAGTTCACGACGTAACTGAGCGGTGGTTGCCTCGATCTGAACCAGCATCCCCTGAACTTGTTGATCAGCCACTGTAATCTCCACAACAAAAAACCCGCCGAAGCGGGTTTGATGAACGTCTGCAGCCAGTAGAAACTAGTTGAACCGGCTACTTTGAGTACTTGAAAGGCGGAGGATTGGAGAGCAGCGCCGAAGGCTTGTCCCACATATCACGATAGCCTCTTACCTGGTATGAATAGCCCGGTTTGAGTTCAAGCAACAAACCGACCTGACCTCCTCCGGCGCACATCGCGTTGTTTTTAATGCTCAACTGGGCTGGGCCGGGACTATGGTAAAGCTTGACGCTTTCTCCATGGCCTGTCTCCGCAGCCAGCGTCCCATCCAAATAAACGGACATACCAGCGCCAAAGCAACTCAAAGCGCCAGAATCTTGCGTGAACACGATTCTGGCGTCGTCCGACCTATTCTGTTTTCCGAACGCATACACGTCCGACGCAGGGACCTGTTTTGCATGATCAGGATGTACTGCGGTGGTTTCACACCCTGCCATCATGGTTGCCAACGCAGCTATGCATAAGACTTTCTGCACGATCATCCCTCCCTGATAGAAGCGATCAATCTACCATTCCAGAAGGGCCGCAAAAAGTCACCGAGCAATGGATCGGATCTTGCCACCTAGCTCCTGCGGCCAGTCAGGGCATTTCGAAGCTTTTCCGCGACCGTTGATGGCTTCGGCTTCTCCTTCGCCCCTTGCCCTCCCCCAAACGGATTCGTCATCTGAACCCACTCAAGCCTGGCATCCATCGCCATGAAAAGCTCGGGGAGCGGTGTCGACCAAGCCACATCCGGCACCCATCCCAGCCAGCCGGTGGCGATCGCATATAGCCGGTCGACGTAGCTACCGTCTTCGACGATGCTTACGCCGCCCCGGCTTGGTCGTTTCCCGAATTCGCGCCACGCGGATTGTAGAGCGCGTAGAGGTAGCCGGTGACCTCCGGGGTCAGGCCGGCCGCTCCTTGCTGCCATACCTTCTCGGGCAGTTCCTCAGAGGCCTTCCCATCGAGATCAGCGCCGGCAGAGATGATAATCGCCAGGGCATCAACTCCCACCGCGCGCAATGCCTCGGAGGCACCGCGCAGACCACCAAATCGGCTCTCGATGGCACGAACAGCCTTCAGGGTGGGCTTCAGGGTGAATTGCTCCTCCCCCAGTTTCACGGTCACGGTACCGTGCAGAGTGTTGTTCATCGTTCAATCCTGTGAGACCGGGGCCGGAACCCCGGCGCGGTTATGGGGTGACAGGTGCCGGCAGCAGCTCGAGGATGTCCGAGTTGATGCCGATGGTGACGTTACGGCGGACCACGTTGTCAGCAGCACCAGGTGCGACGGTATTGTTCATCACCTTCCCGCGGAAGTAGAACGTGGTGGGCTTGATCGCAGGCGATGCATCCGAGTCACCGTCGTTGAGGGTGATCTTGATGTTGTAGTCGCCTTTGCTGCGGTCCTTGTGGGCGGTCTTGACGGCATTCTGACCAGCGTCGCCATTGTCGAGGCCGACAGTGACGGTCAGGTCGCCCGCGTCAGCGGTGCCCTTATACTTGCGCACCCGGCCATCTTTGAGCGAGGTGAAGGTCACGCTACTGAAGGTGTCGCCGAACTCACCCAAGTCTTCGATTTCGCCGACTTCCACGTAGGTGTCGGCCTCGTACTCGGTCTGGGTGTCGGCACCGGTCTTGCCGCCAATGGAGAGGCGGCAGCCAGCGGCTGTGTTGAGGTTGTCGTCGGCCATGGGGATTCCTCCAAAGGCACATTGGATAAAAGCCGCGGCGCGGCCGGTGGGTGTTTCAGTGGGTGGTGATCACACGGACGGTGATCGATCCCTGGTAAGTGATGCCGTCGGCGTCGCGCTGGGCGTCGGCCTGCTCGACCCGGACAGAAACGGCGCGCCCCACTGCCAGCGGTAGCCGACGCTCGTCCAAGGCGGCGATGACCTCGCCATTGATGCGCTTGACCTCGGCCTGGCCCACGGCATCGGACCAGACTGACAGGTAAAGCATCCGGGTTTGGCGCTTGCGGCCCGATATGGGGCTGCTGTTCACCGAGATCTCACGGTCGATCGACACATAGGGCATCTCGGCATTCAACGGGGCTCCGTCGTAGATCGGGCAACTGACCTCCGCCTGGAGCCTGGCGAAGATCGCCTCCTGCAGCGCCAGCGATGGATCAGCCATTGCCGCCCCCCTGACTCGCCTTGCGGAGCGTGCGGCGCACTGCGGCCTCGATATCGGCCATCACATACTCCCGGTTGACCTGCATCGACGGGCGCAGCCATGGGTGTGCCGGCCTGGCCGGAATGTCGGGGTACTTACCGAAGAAGTGCGTGCCGTCGCTCTTGTTGGAAACACGACGATTGCGATCACCGGCCCGCTTGCCACCGATATAGCCCTTGGTGCCGTATTCGATAAAGCGCAGGTAGAAGAACCGCCGATTGTCGCGTTTGCCCCGGATTCCGATCTGGGCGTCCAGGCCGCTGGGCGAGACATACACCCTCAGTGCCGCAGCTGCGGCGCCGGTGTGCTTTGGCATCAGTTGTCGCTGCGTCTCCAAGATCCGGCTTGCAGCCTCCAGCATCGCCGGTTGCAGTTCGTTGTCCATCGTCCGGTGGATGTTACGCAACGTCCGGCGCAGCCGGATATCGCCACGAATGCTGGACCGGCGAGCCATGACCTACTCCTTGGCCTGGGCGGCCTTTGCTGGCTTTTCGGTGGCGACGGCCTGCTCCTTGATTTCTACGGCATAGCCGCGAGCGATCAGGCCTTCGCCATAGTCCTTGTCGACCACGAAGATCTCGCCCTTTTCGCGCTCACCGGAGGCGCCAGTCAGCGGGCCTAATGCTTGGATTTTCATTGATCACCTCATGGGTTAGGGACGCTGGAGCACAGCAGCCGCAGCATGTCCCGTTCGTTGTTGAGTAGCGGCGCCTCGATCTTGTATGTCACGCCGGTTGCCAGTTCAGTAAATCGCCAGCCGGCGACCACATCAGACCTGGGCCTGATACGGATCTCAGCGCTGATAACCGCTTCCAACTGTGCAGCGACTGGTGACACCCTGCCCGTGGGCATGGTGATTTCGGACCATATCTTCCCGACATCAACCCAGACCTGGTCGAAGCCGCCAGTCTTGTTCTGCACGCGCTCCGGTTTGCTCAGCAAACCGCGATGTCGCATGGGACCGGCTCTCATCAGAATCGCTTCCTGTACCAGAGCAGCCTTTCGACTGCGAGCGGCATAGCCGTGGCGATGGTGCCCACAGCCACGGCCTCACGGTTGGCGTACCAGTGCCCGACCAGCAGCAGGACCGCTTGCTCGACATCGCTGGTCAGCCCCATCTCTTCGGGCTCAACCGGGTCGGTTTCGACCAGCTTTCGGTCGCAGTGCTGCTCGACATGGGCCTTGGCCGCTGCGACGTAGCCGCCGATCAAGGCGTCTTCCTCGTCGCCGTCGACCCGCAGGTGCATCTTCACGGTGGCCAAATCGAGCATTTACTTGGCCTCGGCCGCAGCTTTCTCGGCAGAAGCCTTTTCAGCATCTGCTTTCTCGGCGGCGGCCCTGTCGGCGGCTTCCTTTTCAGCTGCCGCTTTTTCCGCTGCGGCTTTCTCGGCAGCAGCCTTGTCTTCCTTGGGCACGGTAGGCTTGGTTTCCTTCGGCTTCGCCACACGCGGCTTGCCATTGGCGTCAACCTCGACGGCCAGGCCCTTGCCGATCAGGGTGTAGGCGTACTCATCATCGGCATCGTCGAAGCTTTCACCGGCCTTGATCTTGTTCGAGCTGGCCCCCAGCAAGCCACCGTTACCGACGAAGCCCCACAGAATCTTGATTTTCATGCTTCCTCCAGAAACGAAGAGGCCGGCGATGTGCCGGCCTTCGGTGGGGTTACGTTAGGCGCCGGCCGGGAACCGGCCTTTCACAAGAGCTTCCTTGCGGCGCACGCCCAAGCCCAGGCGCTCCTCAACCAGCAGAGCACGCTCGTTCTTGATGAACTGGTCGTTGATCAGACCCATCTTGAAGAGGAACGACATGCGATCGAACAGCGTGGTGGAGCGCGCGAAGTTCGCAGTCAGGAACTCGCCGCCGGTGTCGGCATCGCCCTCGTCCATGCTGTCGGAGGTGATCACCGGGCGCCCCCACAGGATCGGAGTGACCAGGCCCTGCAGGTTGGCGAACAGGTAACGGTTCTCACCGTCCTTCTGCAGCTCGATGTTCATCCAGTCCAGCTCAGTCATGACCACGCCGTCGGCAGACATTTGCGACTGCTTGCGCACCTGGTAGATGGAGCGGCGGACCAGGTCGATGGCGGTGTCGCCAGCCTTGCTCAGCGCGGTGTTGTAGCTGGTGGCCTGCGTCATCAGGCCGTTCAGGTTCTCGCCGGTACGGTCACCCTTGAGGATCTGCGCCTCTTCTTCCAGCTTCAGGTCGTAGCGCAGCAGCTGCTGCAGGTAGGCGAACAGCTGCGGAACGTCGTCCAGCGCTTCGTCGGTCACCGGCATCCAGACCGCGATCTTCTTCACGCGGTCGGTTTCAGTGGTGAAGGTGACATTGCTGGTCGGCTTCAGGCCGCCCTCAGCGACCGGCGCCGCACCGCGGGTGTGCAGGTTCTCGCGGAAGTAGGTGTAGTTCTGGCCGGACACCGGAACAGCAGTCAGCAGGTCACGGATGCGCAGCTCCTGGCGAATACCCGGCTGGATCACTGGGTCGTACTGCGGGGCAACGATGCCAGCGCTGGTGACCTTCATTTCCTTCATGCTGGCCATGTCGGACTTGGTTACATCGAGCTCGGCCAGGCCGCCGCCGCGCTTCAGCGATTTGTAGCTCTCGTCGCCCTTGATCAGGTCGATGAAGCTCTTGCCCTCGCCAGGCTGGCCGCGCAGCTTGACACCCTTCTGCTCCAGATCCACGACCTGGTCGATGACCTTCTGCAGCTCGCCCTTCTGGTCTTCGATCTGCTTTTTCAGGTCGCCAGCCACTTGGTTACCTTTCTGGACCTCGTCCATGGCCGCATCGTACTTCTTCTGCAACCCCTCGAAGCCGCTCTTCAGTTGCAGCTCCAGGGAATCCTTCAGTTCTTTTACTTCGCTCATCGTGCTACTCCGAAATGGTGGGTGAACAGGTTGGAAATGTCTTTCAGCTCATCCACGATCGCCGTGGCCTCGCTTCCGCCGTCACGGCGTAGCGCGGTGTAGCCGAGCGAAGCGACTGCCGCCGCTTCCTTCTGCGAGAGGCCCATGCGTTCACGCAGGGCCTTCTCGAAAAGCCTGATGTCCGACTTGACGCTGAGGACTTGCGCCTGAGGGTTCATGCCGAACGGGACGAAGGAGGCTTCCCACAACTCGGCCTCCTTGATAACGCGCACGCGCCGACCGGCGCGCTCCTCGAAATCGGCCTTGATGGTGTTGAAGCCGATCGACATGCTGTCGAGAACTTCGGCCTTCATCAGTTCGTAGGCGTCGCGGGCGTAGCTCACGTTGAGGTTGACCTGGCCCTTCACCAGCAGGCCGTGGTCGTCTTGGCTGTAATCGGCGGCGCCGACCAGGCGGGTCAGGTCGTGGTACAGGGCCAGTTTGAGCTTGCCGCTGCGGGTCGCCTTCACCCGGGTGAAGGCCCCTGGCACGATCACGTCGTCGCCAAGGTCCACGTTATTGAATACCGCGGCGTAGCCCTCGAAATTGCCGGCGTCGTCAACGGACTTGAGTTCGAATGGGCATTCAAGGCTCGCCATTTTTTTGCATCTCCCATCGGGTGACCCGGTTGTATTCTTCGCCCTCCAGGGGCGGCAGATTTTCTTTCGCACGGACTTCGTTGATGAACATCCAACCGGAGCCACCTGAGCCCCCGAGCGCAGCCTTGTAATAGGCGGCGCGACCGGCACTGTCCGCCCGTAACAAGCCCTCGACAGCGAACTCGGCGAATCGCGATAAGGCCGCGAAAATCTTGTCGTTGAATTCGTCCTCCACCGCATCGATGAAGGGCTTCAGCCCGAAGGTGATGTAGCCGGTGAGCTGCTGCTCAAGGTTCGAGCCCATGATCGAGGTCTTGCCGGCACGGTTGGCCAGCCACAGCGGAACGCCGTAGATGCCAGCCAAGGCTTCTTCCTGGAACTGCTGCGACTCGATGAACTGCGCATCCTTCTGGCTGATGCCAGCCGGAACGATCTTCGGGTTTCCCTGGAGAATTGCCATCTTGCCGATGTCGTCAGCGTCGGCCTTGCGCACGTCGGGAAACTTCTCCATCACCTGCGCCTGCTGGGCTTTGGTGAGGAACTGTTCGTAGATGACGTAGCCGCCGGTGAAGCCGCCCTTGCGCATGAAGCGCGCCGACCACTGCTGACCTGCCTTCGCCAGGCCCATGGTTTCCGCCTGGTGCTCGATGGGTGACAGGCCGACAATGCCGTCCATGCTGAACAGTTTGAAATGCAGCATGTTCTCCGGCGACACCGGGAACCGATCACCCTTGCTAGGAGTTACCCAATAGATCAGGTCCTCGTCGGTATCGATGGTGACCGTCTTGCCGTCCAGGGGGACGATGCCGGTCACATCACCATTCCTGTTGCGTTCGATCAGGGCGAAGGCATTGCCGCACAGGGCCATGTTCACAACCACGAACTTGAGGAAGTTCAACATGGTCATGTAGGGGTTCGGCTTGCGCAGCAGCTTGGCGTAGCGGTCATTACTCACGACCTGCGCCCGCTTGCCACCCTTATCTTCGTACAGCTTGAGCGGCAGGCCGCTCAGTGACTCGGAGAGAATCTTGACGCAGGACCAGATCATGCTGACGGACAGTGCCGTCTTCGCGGTTACGCGCACGCCCGCCTTGGTGCGCTTGCCGCCGACCTCAAGGTCAACCTCAACATAGTCGCCCGTGGCTGGGTCGGTGTAACCGAAGAATCCCCAGGTCGCGGGGTTGTACCATTTGAATGCCATGGTCAGCCTACTAATCCGAAGAAGCCGTTGTTGAGGTAGTCGTCCAGGCCGCCGCGGGCCTCAGGGTTGAGGGCCATCAGCGACACGGCGTTGAAGGTCGCCATGAGCGGGTCAATCTTTGCGGTACCGGAAGCCTGCTTGGTGATCAGGAAGGCGTTTGCCGAGGGCACACCCTTGGCATTGCCGCAGGACCAAGCCATGAGGGGCTGGCCGCAATGGATGAGCGTTCCCTCAGCCAGCCGTCGCTCGGTCGTCTTAATCGCGCCGGTGAGCTTCCATCCCTGCGAGATACCAACCACCTGCTCTTCGTCGATCTCGACATCGGCCAGCGCATCCAGCACGGCACCGATGCCGGCCGGGTCAAGCCCGACCTTGTCGAGCAATCCTGCTTGGTTGATCCTGGCCACGATGGCGGCCAGTTGATCCACGTCGTCGCCGATCTTGTCGACGATGGTTACGTCACCGGTGGCCTTCATATCCAGAAGGCGCGGGGCCTCGGATTTTCGGCGCTCAAGTACAGACGGGTGGGCCCAGGCATGCGCCCAGTGCAGCCAGGTTCTCGACTCGCGAACCCGGCCAACCACCGCGAGCCCAAGCAGGTCATCAAGACCGCCACCATCGACACCGGCCACGATCACCTCGCACTGCTCGAGCAGGTCGTCCAGCGTCATTCCGTCCCTGGCTTGTGGCTCCCAGAAGGCAGCGCCGACCCAGCTGTCGGACATCAGCGCCAGGCCGATCTCAATGTTGAGGTGCTTGGCTAAAAAACCGCGCATCTCCGCTTCGCCATCGATCTCGGCCTGCATGTGCAGGCGCTCCAGCGTTGGCCGGTCTACCGAGTAGTTGATGTTCGGGTTGACCAGGTGGAAGTTTTCAGGCTTCCGGGCATCGCCACTCTTGATCATCTCCTGAGAGAACTCGTAGATGATCGGCAGGAAGCGATTGTCGTCGATGCGACCATCCCGCACGCCGCGGGCGTAGTTCAACTTGGACCGGAACACCCCGGCCGGCGGCTCGTTCGACTGCGTGGTCAGCCAGATGATGAAACCTTCCGGCCTGGACAGAAGGCCGCCAGTGGCTTCGCGGATCATGTCAGCCGCTTTGGGGTTCTTGCCGAACAACCAGGCCTCATCGATCAACACGCCGACGGCCTTCTTGCCACCAACCACGTCGCTGTCTGCCGCCACCACCTTCAAGGTGGCCCCCGTCTCGCGATGGGTGATCAGCCGAAGATGCGGCTGCACATGCAGCAGGGCCTTCAGCTCATCATCGTTGTTCACCATATCCTTGGCCGGGATGAACGAGTTGTCGGCAATCTCCTTGGTCGGGGCCAAGATGATGAACTCTGCCGAAAGCCGCCAGTTGCGGATCAGAGCTGTCAGCATGATGCCGGCGGCAATCGTCGATTTACTGTTCTTCTTCGGGATGCAGAGCATCACTTCACGGATCAGGCGCTCGCCGGTTTCGCTGTTGTAGCTGCCGAACACCGCACCGGCGAAGGCCAGCACCCACGGCGCGCAAGATGCCTCAATCGTCGGGCTGCCAGGGGCATCGACAATCCTCAGTCCCTTGAACACCTCAAGGCTGGCCTCCGCCTCATCCGGGAAAAGCGGCTCCGGGATGATCGACTCGCCGGAAGCCAAAAGTCGCCACCAGTCCGGGCAGGCAGTAGTCCATTGCATGACTTACCCCTTGACCATACTGAGTGACGGCTTGCCCGGCGGCGGCTTGCCCTGGGAGTACTTGCCCTTGCCTGCCTCTTTGGCGGCCTCGGCCTTCTGATCTTTCTTGCCTTGGTCGGCGACCTTTCCGTGCACATAGGGCATCAGCGTTTTGGCTGCTTCCAGACGCATGCGCAGATCAGCCGAATCGGCATTCATCAGCTCGGTAAGGAAGACGCGAGGGTCGTCAGTGACGGTGAGCGCCACATCGCCCTGCTCACCATCCGCAGGGTCGTCACCTTTAACTTTTCGGCCAGGTTTAACCTCGACGCTGGTCTCCTGCTTTTGCTTGAGCCGACGCCCCACTTCTGCGAGGACATCGGGATCTTTGGCCAGCTTGGAGCCCGCTTGCGACGCGGTCTTCTCGGAATATCCGGCAGCGATCGCCGCCTCACGATTTGTGGCTCCCGACAACAAAGCGTCAACAAACCGCCGCTTCTTGTCGGTTAAAGCCATGGTTAACTTTTCCTGAAACGGGAAAAAATGTGTACGTGGGGTCGGAGGCGGTCTAGCTAGGTGAGAATCGCTATATTTTGACCTCCCCCCACCTTAGAAGCACGCCACTGACGTGCCTTGAAGCCTCCGGACGCGCCTCGCGAGGAACTGCTGACCATCAGTGGACTAGGCCAGCAGCCTCCTCGGCCTGCTTGACCGAGTCGTGACAGGGCTTGCAGAGCGGCTGCCAGTTGGCCTGATCCCAGAAGAGATCCTTGTCGCCTCGGTGCGCCACGATGTGGTCGACGACGCTGGCTGCTGCCGTTCGCCCTTGCCGGGCGCAGTAGGCGCACAGCGGGTTGTCACGCAGGTATTGCTCTCGGGCCTTCTGCCATCGGTAGTCGTAGCCACGCTGGGAACTGGTCATGCCGCTCCGCCAGCTGCCAGGCGTTACCACCTTGACCCGCGATCCTGCGCTCTCCTTGAGGCGGGAGCCGAGCGTTTTAAGCCTGGCCATCAGCCTTGTGCCTTGCGGGACAGGAACAGATCGGAGTAGCCGCGAAGCTTTTCCACTCCCATGAAGCCAACAGCACCGCCTGCGAAGGTGGCCATGCCCTGCGGCAAGCCCATCCATTCGAGCAGCGGCACCAAAGCCAGGGTGATGAGGCCGCAGAGCGCACCCTCCAGACACATCTGCCGACGAGTGCCACCGCCATACACCACCCGGAGGGCAGCGATCGCGACCGACAGGCCAGCGGCATACAACTGAGGCTGGTGAGCCAGCACCCAGGCGAGCACAGCGGCCCACAGGCCAGGATCCTTCTCGGGCATGTTTGGCATCTCGGTTCCTCCCTTTTGGGGAGCGCAATAAGTTCGGCCCCAACAGCACTCCCAGCTCGGAGCGATGGGCGTGGTGGAGCCGAAAACGAAAAAGCCCCGGCGAATGCCGAGGCTTGTATGGAAATCTTGAATCAATTGTTCAGCTGATCATTAAACGAGGAGCGCCTGTTCTTCGCCTTCCAAACACCTGAGGGCTTCACCGATTGCCTCGTTGACATCCGAGAACAAAGATCCGGCAGCGAAAACGGTTTGCTCTGAATCATCGAACGACAAAGCGAAGGGCACGCTAGAGCAGAGACTGGAGAGCTGCGAGACTAAATGCCTTAACTGAGGGTCGTGGGCGCGAACCTTCAAGAGAGCCACCTCACGGAATGCAGCTCTGGTTTTTTCATTCAATTCTTCTGGGAGAAGACCTTTGGCCCATGCGCCAGTTTTATGAAAAGCTTCCGCATCATTGATATGGCCCAACGATGCACAGCGAACCAGATTGGATACAGCTGCCTGTAGCTCCTCAAGCGTCTTCCTCTGCGATTCAATCCGCTGCATTAGGATGGCTTCTTTGCGCTTTTCCAGTCGGACTTCCTTTTCGACTGCTGCCTTCCTGCTGTCTGTCAAAGCATCGAACAATGCTTTAAGCAGCACCCCTACGATTAAGGTAACTACTGGAAACCAGACTTGAGGGGTGAGTCCATCCATATCGCTCGTCCTGCATCACGAAAGGCAAAGCCCAGAAAGCAAAAAAGCCCGCTTTCAAAACGGGCTTTGCACGCGGAAAAACCGCAAAGTAACGTGAAAGTTACAGTTGCGGCCCGGGGATGTCAAGCGGCCTCACGACGAATATCCAACGCGCCATCGACCCAAGCGACACCCGCTTTCCACAACTGCCTGGTCTTCTCCTCGCCGAAGCCCAGCTTCTTGCCCACATCCCTAAGGGCGGTGTCTCGGGAGGAGTAGTACTTGATGATGACCTGGCCGCACTCGGGGTAGCGCTTGTTCAGTCGGCCAACCAGCCGATCAATGAACAGAGCATCGTCGTCCGTGATCATCGGATCAAGGATGGTGTTCTCCCGCGATGCGCAGCACGAAACGCCCGAGCCCAACACTACCCAGCGGCCCCAATGCTCCAGCAGATACTCGGCCGTCTTTTCTAGATTGTTCATGTCCATCCCCCCTCAATCACCGGTGTGGTTGGTGCCGCCGGCGCCGCGCCGGTTGCTTCCCTGATATGTCGCCTCAGGCCCGGATGCCTGAGGGTTCTTCAACTGCTCGATCTGCCGGAGCGCTGCCCGGAGCCTCATGCTGAGCTGGGTCACCAGTTCATCCAGGGCCAGGGCCTCACCAGTTGCAGCCGCCACAAAGCCCGAGGCATGGCAGTGGCCGCATGGCAGTTCGTGAAATACTCCCTGAGTGACCGCTCTCCCACGGCACAAAGGGCACTGAGCCAACTTGATCGCAGCCTTCTTGAAGGCAGGGCCATGGCTCTTCCTTGTCACTTCGAATCCTCGCTTATGGTGGATACCGGAAGTCCGTCGAAGCCCGCGCGCTCTGCGGCCTTGCAGAGAATCCATGAATCCGTTGATCTATCACCGGTCAAGCCGTGAACCGAGGCGAAACCCTTCTGATCAAGGTGTGCATGCCACTTCTCCAGCGCCTCGCGCTTGCGGGCCATGACGTCGGACTGGATGTACACCTTCACGTTGTGGCCCATGGCGTGGTTGATCAGCAGCTCGCCCACCAGATGATCAACACCCAGGTCAGCCCAACCGGTGCGGGCAAGCTTGCGCAGGTCGTGGCTGGTCCACTCTCCCTGTCCCATGATCGCGAACACCGCAGAGGCCTTCGACTCGCTCATGGGCTTGCCCTGCCGCCCCGGGAACAAGAACTCGCCCTCGTAACCCTGCTTGAGCTGGATCTCGCGGCAGGCCATCAGCAGGAGGCGCACCTGGTCGGTCAGTGGCAGTCGGTGCTGAACACTGGTCTTAGTGTGCTCGGCAGGAATGAACCACTCCCTTTCGGCCAGGCTGATATGGCTCCAGCGGGCCATGCGGGTCTCGCCCAGCCGGGTGCCGTGGCACAGCATCATCAGGGCCAGCAGACCATGCTGCGGGTTATGGGCCAGAGTGCTCTTCATGCGCGCCATCAGGTCTTCCAGATGCACACCACGCAGTCTCGACGGTTTGACCGTGACCTTGGCCTTGGAGAAATCACGGAAGCGGATGCCGGCCATGGGATTGGTGCTGATCAACCCAAGCTTGGCGGCCTGCCGGAAGGCCAGAGCCAGCAGCTGGAACACCAGGCGCACGTAGTCGATCGACAGCGACTCTTGTAGCGGCCACATCAGTTCGCGATCCAGCAGCGCCTTGTCGATCTGGGCCAGTGGCGTTTCGCCCAAGCGCGGCACCAGGTGCTGCTTGATCGCCGAAGCGGCGGTGCTCTTACGCTTGGCCGACAGGCTGCGATCACGGGACATGCGCTCAGCAAACCAGACCAGCAGCTCGCCAATCAGCACCCAGCTCGACAGGCTCGAACCTTCGCCGCCCTCCAGACGCAGGCGGATATCCGGCAGTGCGGCGGCCACCTTGGCAGCGCTCAGCTCAGGGTATGAGCCGATCAGATTCCACTTTCCCTTGTGGATCAGGTACCACGACCCACGCTCGCGGGACCGGTGAAACCGGAAGTACAGGCCATGGTTGCCCAGGGCGCGCAGGTCACGCACCTGGCCGGCGGCCTGCCGGCGAATCTCTGCATCGCTGATTTTCACAGCGGCGGTATTGGTCATGCTGCAACCTCCGTTTTTGGCAGGGCCAGGTAAGCCCTCAGGCACTCCATGGCGTCGAAATGCCCCTGGCACACAACGGCCAGGTAGCCTTGGTCGTTCAGCCGGCGAATGCACGCCTGCTGGCTGGATGAAACAGGCGCCGGGTCAACGGTCGCCTTGAATTCGATGTACAGACCGAAAAAGCCGCCGCGGGCCATGGTTAGCACGAGATCGGGGATGCCAGCCTTCACGCCCTGGGCCTTGAGCTTCAGCGCCACGCCCTTGTGCCGGTGACCGCCGTTCGGGACGTGGTAGATCAGCTCGAACACCTCGGGATAGCGCAGCTGTATTTCCTCGAGCAGGGCGGCCTGCTCCTGCCCTTCCCTGTCGACGGGCTTGGCGCGGGAAACCTTGGGCTTGTACGCACGAAGGGCGGGAGCGTTCATGCAACCAGAACTCCTTCACTGATCAGCGCCGCCTGGGTGCGCATGACGCCCTCGGCGTGGTACTGACGAGCAGTGTCGCGGTCGATCGCCCGGCTGCGACCGTCGCAGGCATCGTGGCAGGCGCTGCAGGCCCAGGCGCCCTGCAGGTCGTTCGGCTTGCGGCCCACGCCGCAGGTGCCAGCCATGCGGTAGTGCGCCAGTACGGTAGTTTCTGGGTTTCCGTTGCAAACACCCGGGATGCGCACCTGGCATTCCCGACCGCGCGCAGCCTTGGTCAGTTTGGACTGGCGCATCAGATGCCCTCCCGGCCACGGTGGGATGCCCAATCGAACGGCAGGACGATGCCCCCGCCCTCCCGCAACCGGTCAGCCGATCGCTCGCCCATCGCTGCCGGGAGCTCTTTCGCGCCAAGGTTGGAAATCACGATGGTCGGCAGCATCCGCTCGTAGCGGCCGTTGATGATCGAGAACAGCCGGCTGAGCTCGAAATCACTGGGCGCCTCCTTGCTCGCTCCAACTTCGTCCAAGACCAACAGCGACGGGCGAATCAGCGCATCAAGGATGCTCCCTTCGGTCTGACCGGAGCTGCCGTCGAACGTAGCGCGGATGGCTTGAAGAATACCGCCGAGGGTCCGATAGGCAGCGGTATGGGTGGAATTGGTCATGACTGCCTGGGCGATCGACACCCCCAGATGCGTTTTGCCGGTGCCAGGGTTGCCCACCAGGATCAAGCAGCGGCCCGACGCTAGGTTGGCTTCGAACTCTGCGGCATACCGCTCGCAGCGCGCTTTAGCCTTGTGCTGGCCGTCGCAGCTCACCGCGTAGCTGTCGAAAGTTTTGTCCTTGAACCGCTTTGGAATCAGCGAGTCACCCAGCTTGTAGACGAGGTCGACGCGCTGACGCTTGACGTCTTCGGCCTGGCTTTTGGCAACCTGCGCCGCCTTGCAGCCTGGGCACGGCGATCGGAAGGTGTGGCTGAGCACTTGGTGGGTAGTCGCTTCATACGGGCCATGCTCTTCGCACATGGCCATGGAGGTGACCTGCGGGCCGGCAATGCTCGACAGGTGGACAACTTTTTCAGAACGCATACGAGCCATCCTCCCGTGGAATGAGGCCATCGTGGTAGTCGCGATCGTTGAAGCCGTGATGACGGCTGTTTGGCTTACCCTGGGCGGGCGATTTGGCGAGGAAGCGCTTGGTGATCCACTCAACTTCGAAGCTGCGCCACCCGCTGTCGATTACGATCTCCATCACCTGGGCTGGCTGAATACCCAAAGCCAGGCACTGGCGGAGCTTCTCGTTCAACCGGCCCCAGACCCGTTCGCTCATCTGGGCGCCCTTCGACTTCCGGACCGCCAGGTAGTCAGCGATCAGGGATTCATCGAGGCCGTGCGGGTTGTCCGCCAGCATGGCGACCTTGCCGAATGTCGCCTTGCGATCTTCCTTCGCCAGAGTCGGCTTCGGCTCGCTGGGGGGGCATGTAACATCTTCCGAAGGAAGATTTACATAGGGGGTTTCTTTCTTAGAATAAAGAAAGGACTCGGCGGTTTTGGTCTGTTTCAACTCTTCACCGATTCGGACCACTTGAGCCGAATCGGCTGTTTTGGTCTGTTTCGGCTCAGGAACGTATACCCAGTCTTTCGGGTCATTCACGCCGATGTCGCCACGAGCACCACCCTCTCGGAACAGCACACGGCGGCGCAGAAGGCTAGAAACAGCCTTCGAGACGGAGTCAGGGTGAGCGTTGATTGCCTTCGCGATGTCGGTAGCCGGGATGCGTTGAGCGCCCGCACCGAAGTTGATGGTGGCCTTGGCCACGTACAGCACAATCTTCATCTCCCGTGCTGGAAGATCGATAGCCAGCAGGCCATCCATGAGCTGGTTGTCCATCCGGGTGAACCCCCTGGACTTGTCAAGTGGGACGATGTTTGTCATGCTTCATCTCGATCTAATGCTGTAGAGAAAGCCGCCCTGCCAGGCGGTTTTTTTTCGTCCGCGATTCCGGTACTGGATGGATTCGCAGGTGTTTTGGGCATCTACTGGCGCAAGGCCAGGTCACACATACTTCGTCTCGTCAGGCGACTTCATCCCATGGGAAGCCAGGGCATAGAACTTCCTTCTTGAACTTGCCTTCCGTAAGTCGCTCGGCTCGTTTAGCCACCACAGGAGACATCCCGTGCTTACCGCGCACCCAGCCAGAGACTGTGCTCTGGTCAACATTGAGTCGCTCGGCGGTAACCTCCTGCGTCCCGAAGTGGGCGACGAGGTCCTTGTAAACAGAGGTCATGACACCACTCCATATGGGCTTTCCCGTATGGTAGTTTATGGGGAATCCGATTTGCAACCATATGGGAGCGCCCGTAATACTCGCGGGATGGAATTCAAAGACCGATTGAAGCTCGCCAGAAAGCACGCTCAGCTGAACCAAGCTCAGCTGGCCGCCGCTGCGGGCATGACACAGACCTCGATCTCTGACCTGGAGCGAGGAAAATCAAAGGCCACTGCTTTCATGGCGCAGATTGCCAAGGCATGCGGCGTCTCCCCTATCTGGCTTGCCAAAGAAGAGGGCCCGATGATCCCAAGTGATGGGAACGTCGAGGCCGGCCCACCAATCATCTCGGCGCCTCGAAGGATCGACATCGTGGGTACTGCGCAGCTGGGGCCTGACGGCCACTGGATCAGCTTGGATAACTCAGGCGGCTGGGTTGAAACGTACTCCAAGGATGACGATGCCTACGCGCTTAGGCTGCGCGGCGACTCGATGGCTCCGGCCATTCGTAGCGGATGGGTGGCAGTGTGCGAGCCAAATCACCGCCTTGTCCCTGGTGAGTACGTGATGGTTACGACAACCGATGGCCAAAGCATGGTCAAGGAGCTCCTCTTCCAGAACGAAGAGGGCGTTAGCTTGATGTCTATCAACGCTGCCTACGGGGATCGCAGAATGGTGGCATGGACAGAGATCGAAACTATCCATTATGTCGGCGCGATCCTTGGCCCCAGTAAGGTTCTTGGGCGAATCTAAAGCACTTACAGCAATCCGAGAGCCCGCGACCTGCGGGCTTTTTCTTGCCTGTAGAGACTACCTGCACGAAAAGTTTACATATCTTGGCCTAAACATCATGGAAAGCCCCTAGATCGAGCATTTCGGACTGAAAACCTGTGCGTTTTTCTGTCAGATGACAATGATCAAGCTTGCAATTACTGTATGCACATACAGTGAATGGAATTGCACTATGTCCAAGGCTAAAGCTATCCCTCCGTCAGCACCAACCACCTTTGATTTGCTTGGATTCCGCGTACAGGCGGCAATCAACTCCCCTCGCGCTCAGAAGGCTCAGGCAGCCCTCTTAGAGCGAATGCCGAGTGATCGACAGGCTGACTGGGATAGGCTCCTCGATGAAATATCCGAGACTGACAATGTGACCGTATCCATCAGGGAAGGTGGACATGTCCAGGTTGCCTGGACTCTCCCACCGCAGGATTAGCAGATCGCTCCACCAGATGCCCGCCGATTTGAGCGGGCTTTTTTTTGCCTGCCAACAAAATTATGGGAATACCCGTTGACATGAAATATGGGCGAACCTATATTTCAACCGTCGCCGCCCATAACGCAGCGGCAAGGCAACCAAGCCGCCGCTCTTTACACAACCAGACGTGACCACCTCGACGCACCCAGGCCATTACCTGGGTCGGGACAAGCTAAGTCGTCGACCACGCAGCCTCTGGATAGCTGCCGGCCTCCGTAAGGGAGGACGCCAAACCATGCAGCCAGCCGGGAAGAACACCGAACACGAAATGTGTGACCCGGCCAGGTGGGGATAGCCGCGGCAATACGCATGGTGCGGACAACAGATTTCACTGGCTGGCCTTGGCGACAGGGCCAGACAGGAAATCAACCGCCCTGGAGGGCAAGTCGATGAATCTGTACACGCAAAAAGACGGCCTGCTCGCCCTCAAGCCAGAGCGGCAAGAGGCCTGCAAAGCCGCCGGCGTAACCGTTCTCGGATTCGGAGAGAAGGTACCGAAGGGCGGCATTCTCCTCGCCGACACCCGCCCACGCGGCTTCGTTGGAGGCCGAGGTCCAGACGATCCAGCTGCCACGATGATCATCATCGGCAGCGTCTTCAAGCCTGAAAAGACCTACTACTTCGAGAGCTTCGAACGGGCTTTGAAAAAGGCCCTGAGGCTTGCGGCCGGAACAACCAGCGCCACGTCAGCCTGACGAAAACTGCCCGATCCACCTGGTTCCCCATCACCAGGCAGCATCGGTCGTGGCGTACGCCCTCCTCTGGTCCGGGAGGTTCACGGCAGCGAGCGTCACGACCGATGCAGCCCACCGAGGACACTTCATGGAAACGATTACCTGCGGCTCCTGGATTGGCCAGCTCGGCAAGGCGCTGGCTCCCCGCGAGCTCGAAGCATTGCTGTGGGTGGCCCAAGGCCTCACCACCAAAGAAATCGCCCGCCAGATGGCGGTCAGCCCGGGCACCGTGGCCAACCGCATCGAGGCCGCGCTGTTCAAGCTGGAAGCCGGCCGCCGTATCGAGGCGGTCACCAAGGCAATGCGCCAACAGATCATCAGCCCGCTCTGCATCGCCCTCGCCGCCCTAATCACCATGCACGCGGTGATCGACGATACCGACCCGATGCGCCGTGACCGCCGCGCGCCGGAGCGCCGCACTGCCCAAGTTCGAATCGTTCGCAAGGCAGAAGCCTTGGAACTCCATGCCTGACCAACAAGGACCAACACATGAACGCAGCCATCCGCAATAGCCGTGTGCAATACGCCCAGGTGCAGCAGCAGGCCGAAGCCGCGGCAGCCCAATTCCGTAGCAACTCCCGCTTCTTCGTCCAGGCGGGCGAGAACAACAGCTGGTCAATCGTGGGCTCCGACGACAACCGACTATACGGCCAGCGCCGCCGCTACTTCGACGCAGTGACCTACGCCGAAAGCCTGGAGCGCGCGGTAAACGCGAAGTCGGTACCGGTGTTGAAAGTCAGTCCGCCTGATGACGTGCGCACCCGCTGGGCCGCGCTGTGGGCACTGGTGCTGATCGTCATGGCCGGAGCGTTCTCGTCATGAGCCGCGGGGTAAACAAGGTCATCCTGGTTGGCACCTGCGGCCAGGACCCGGAAGTGCGCTACCTGCCAAACGGCAACGCGGTCACGAACCTCAGCTTGGCCACCAGCGAGCAGTGGACGGACAAGCAGTCGGGCCAGAAGGTCGAGCGCACCGAGTGGCACCGCGTGTCGCTGTTCGGGAAGGTCGCGGAGATCGCCGGTGAGTACCTGCGCAAGGGCTCCCAGTGCTACATCGAAGGCAAGCTGCAAACCCGCGAGTGGGAGAAGGACGGCATCAAGCGCTACACCACGGAAATCATCGTCGACATCAACGGCACGATGCAGCTGCTCGGCAGCCGGCCCCAGGGTCAGCAGCCTGGACAAGTTCCAGATCGGCAGCCACGGCAACAGCGCCCGGCGCGCCAGCCGCAGAACCAGCAGGCTGCGCCGCCAGACCATGACAATTTCGACGACGACATACCGTTCGCCCCGCTCCACCACCTGGCAGGCGCTTAACCATGAGCAGCAGCGGCGAGCATCCCAGCGTCTACTACCTTGGCCGGGAATGCCGCCGCAACGGTGGCGGCAAGATGGCCAACCCATTCACCCCACACACGATTCACGGTTCCTGGTTCCTTGCCGGCTGGAACGACATGGATATGGAGCTATCGCATGAAAATGAAACGCGCCCTGAAAAGAACAAGGCGGCGTGAGCAGTTCAACTACCGCCCAGCGGATTGAAGGAGGTGCCGTATGGCGATGACTCAGCAGGCTCGCGACGAGAAGCGCCGCGCCAAGGCGTCCAAGCTGCAGGAAGAAGACATGCGCTTGAAGGTTCGACGAGGTACTAAGCAGGCCCTGCTGGAACTGATGGAATGGGCCGGCCTGGAAGAGAACGGCGAAGCCATGACGCTGCTGATTCACCGGGCGCATGAGCTGGGCCCAGAACGT